>ENA-UEQL01002599-UEQL01002599.1-human-gut-metagenome-genome-assembly--contig:-NODE-2599-length-11906-cov-3.626427_pt1 | contig 11906 bp, 12 predicted proteins | sample MGYA00242905_ERZ507926 | MGnify/ENA primary metagenome ERZ507926 (study PRJEB26167, sample SAMN06115531) | human gut metagenome | host: Homo sapiens | place: China:Henan | collected 2015-09-09...
CCAGCACGGTGGCGCCGAACATGGCGAACAGGTGCTGCAGGCCCAGCACCAGCATCCGGGGAACACCCAGCTCCCGGGCGTCGTAGATGGCGTCTTGTCCAAGGTTTTTCTTCATGTGACAGTTCCTCTCTTTCTTTTGCGCTGATCTATGTGATGTTTATTGCTGACGGAAGGGTGGATAATGGCCAAAAAAAATGACCGGTAAAAATACCGGTCAGAAGGGAAAAACGGAAATAAAAACAGCGGGAGCGGAGATTTTGCTGCGCAGAACGTTGAACTTCATCTCGATCACTCCCCTCAGAATTTTCTTGCCTATTATACGGGACCGGAGGGCAAATTGCAATGCATTCTTTTCCCAAGAAAACGGCGCATAAGCGCCGCCTTGCTTGTCTATTCTGCATAATAAAGGCCCCGCAGCAGCCGCCCGGCCATGCGGCGGCCCAGCTGCGGCAGGTCGAACCCGCCCTGATAGATGCGCCACTCGAACAGGGCTCCCCGGTGCAGCACCACCAGCTCCTCCACCACCTGATCCGGGTCGTGGGAGGGGTGGATGCTGCCCTCCTGCTGGCACAGCGTCACCAGCTCCAGCAGCACCCGGAAGTATACCCGCCCGGCGTTTTTCTGCAGCACCCGCTGCTCCGGATACCGCAGCCCGTGGATAAACGCCTTATACAGCACCGGGTCCGACACGCTGATCTCCAGGGACCGGCCCACAAAGTCCAGCAGCTTTTCCCGGGCGGGCCGGGCGGTGTCCGCCAGATATGCCTCCTCCAGCTCGCTGTATGCATCGTCCACATGGCTGGTCACCTGAATGGCCAGCTCGTCCTTGCTTTTGAAATAGTGATAGATGTTGCCCACGGAGCATCCGGCGGTCTGGGCGATCTCCTCCACGGAGACGTTTTCAAAGCCCTCCCGGTCAAACAGGTCCAGGGCGGCGCTCTGGATGCGGCTGCGCATCTCCAGGGCCTGGCGTTTTCTTGCGGTCATTCTCTCGGACATAGTCGTTCCTCTTGCAAATCCTGTGATACATCTATATTATCGCTTTGAACAGGCAAAGTCAAGCCCCCGGGGCCACCGGGCGGTAAGCGCGGCGGCCCCGGGAAAAGGAGCTTTGCCTTTGCTTGGCGGACTATTCCATCTCCGCCAGGGCGGCGTTATACAGGTCGTTGCGGGGCAAACCGGTGTCCTCCGCCACCCGGCGAACGGCGTCCTTCATCCGGACCCCCTCCTGCCGCAGGCGCAGCACCTGCCGGACTCCCTGCTCCAGGGTCACGGCGGGCCCGGCGGCCCGCTGGGCCCCGGCCACCACCAGTACATACTCCCCTCGGGGCTCCTTCTCCTGATACAGGGCCACCGCCCGGGACAGAGTGGTGCGCACCGTCTCCTCATGGAGCTTTGTCAGCTCCCGGCACAGGGCCACTGGCCGGTCCCCCAGCACCTCCAGCATGTCCGCCAGGGTGGGCCGCAGCTTGTGGGGCGCCTCGTGAAACACCATGGTGCGCTCCTCGCCCCGCAGCTCCTCCAGCCGGGCGCGGCGCTCCTTTTTATTGGCGGACAGAAACCCCTCGAAGCAGAATCGTCCGGTGGGCAGCCCCGACACCGCCAGGGCGCACACGGCGGCGCAGCAGCCGGGGATGGCCTGCACGGTGATGTCCTGCTGTCCGCACAGGCGCACCAGGTCCTCTCCGGGGTCGCTGATGGCCGGGGTTCCGGCGTCCGTCACCAGGGCGCAGCTCTCCCCCGCCAGCAGACGCTCCACAATGGCGGGGCCTGCGGCGGCCCGGTTGTGCTCGTGATAACTGACCAGGGGCTTGCGGATGTCGAAGTGGTTCAGCAGCCGCAGGGACACCCGGGTATCCTCGGCGGCGATAAAATCCGCCGTCCGCAGCGTTTCCACCGCCCGGGGCGACAGGTCCCCCAGATTGCCGATAGGCGTTGCCACCAGGTATAAGGTTCCAGCCATGGTATCTTACTCCTTGTCTCGAAAATAAGCGCGGCGAACGTCCTCCGTCTCGCCGCCGTCCGGCCCCCGCAGCAGCAGAGGCGGCTCCGCCGTCAGCCCCGGCCGTCCACCCAGCCGGGCCTCCAGCAAAAACAGACTCGGCGAGGCCGCCGCCGTGTGGTGCACGAAGCGCAGGCGCTTGGGCTCCAGCCGCCCCCGGCGCAGCTCCTCCATCACGTCCGCCAGCCGGTCCGGCCGGTGGACCAGGCAGAAGCTGCCGCCCCAGGTCAGGGCCCGGGACGCGGCGGCGCACAGCTGGGAAAGGGTGCAGTCCGTCTCCGCCCGGGCGCTGCGCCGGGCGGCGTCCGGGGCCACGGCTCCGGCCTCCGGCGGCGAATACCGTGGGTTGGACACCGCCAGCCGGAACCGTCCCGGCGGCAGCAGCCCCGGGTCCCGCAGGTCCCCCTCCAGGCACCGCAGCCGGTCCTCCAGGCCGTTTTCCGCCGCCGTCCGGCGGAAAAGCCCGCAGGCGGCGGGCTGGAGCTCCACCCCGGTGACGGTCAGCTCCGGCTCCCGGGCCAGCAGCAGCAGGCCCAGCAGCCCCGTGCCGGCTCCCAGGTCGCACACGGTCATCCCCCGCCGCAGCCGGGGAAAGGCCCCCAGCAGAAACGTATCCGTGGAGGGGCGGAACAGTCCGTCGGCATATGCGAACGTATACCCGCCGGGCCAAAGCCGGTCCCAATGCTCCATGGTGCTCCCCTCCCCGGTGTGTGCCCCTATGGTGATATACTTTTTCACAGGACGAAAGGCCAACCCGGCCCCCGGGACTGTGAACCGCCACGAAAAATGAAAGTTTACAGATATTTCATCCGGACAGGGGGTTGCATTTTCGGATTTTCATGATACAATAATGCCATAATCTGAATGGAGGTGCTACTATGGCTTATCAGATCGGTTCTGCTTGTGTCAGCTGCGGCGCTTGCGCTGACGTCTGTCCCGTGGGTGCTATTTCCCAGGGTGACGATCGTTATGTGATCGATGCTAACGCCTGCCTGGACTGCGGTACCTGCAGTGATACCTGCCCCAACGGCGCTATCAATCCTGCTGACTAATTACATCAGTCTGAAAAAAATCCCCGGTGCCGAAGCACCGGGGATTTTTTTACCCCGCCGGGGGAGTGCCGCGCTTGGAGATGGAGCCCAGCTCAGCGGATTCAAGGTACGCGCTGACGGTGCCGTCCGCCTGCTGATACACGCTGAATAGTCCCGGCTCAAAGTTCTGGGTGGCATACGGAATGCTCCGCTGGTCCAGGGCCGTGGCATAGGGATAGTGCCATTTCATTTGCCGGTGCAGATACGGCTGATCCATCATCTGCACCGGATTCTTCTCCATGGGCGGCACGGTCTCCCGCCAGTACAGCAGATAGCCCCGGATATTTTCCCCCTTCCGGGGCAGGGACCACTCGGCAAAAAGGTACAAGCTGGCGCTGGACGGAATATCCGGCCACAGCCAGGCGGTATACTGGGCCTGTTCCTGCCGGACCAGGCTCTGCATGGGCGCGGCCATCGCGCCCTCCGGCCCGTCATACAGGATATACCCGCTGAGGGCTTCCTCCACATAGGCATCATAAGGGTAGTGGGGCACCAGCCACAGTCCATCGGTGTCCCCGGACCAGTCCTCCCCGTCCTCGTATTGGAAATAGGTCAGGATGGCCCAGCGGTCCGGCCCGTTATCGCCGGGCGTCAGCAGGGCCGCCCGCCAGAACTGGATGGTCCGGCCGCTGAGGGGCTTCTTCACCGGCTCCTGCATCCACACCGTCTGGGTCACCCCGGACAGGGACAGCACGTCCTCGTCCGACAGGTCGTCCAGCAGCTCCCGGGGCAGGTTCAGCCCCTCCAGCCGGTCCCGGACGGCCTGGGCCGTCTGAGACGGCTCCTGCCGCGGCCTGTAGTCCATGGGCAGCCGCTGGCCCAGGGCCTGGCCCAGCAGCACCGCCGCCAGCACCAGCACCAGATATCCCCCCGCCAGCCACCGGCCGTCCAGCCGCACCGGCGCGGCCTCCACCGCATAGCCGCAGTTGTCCAGGGCCCGGGTCAGCCGGGTCAGCTGCCGCAGGATGATGATATACAGCGCCAGCAGCAGCCACACCGCCGCTCCCTGCAAGGTCTGGCCCAGCAGGCCGGTGAGGATCAGCACCCCATACCACAGCACCAGGGCCCCCGCCGCCTTGGCGGAGGGCTTTTCCTGCCCGGCCTTGCGGCCGATCTCCTTCATGCCCCACCACAGGCCCAGGCACACCAGCCAGAACAGGATGCTCAGAGTCCAGGCTATGGCCGTCTCCAGCCAGGGGACCAGCCGGGACAGGACGGTGCCCATGACGACGGCATAGCCCCCCCGCAGCGCCGCCAGGGCTATGGACAGCCGCCAGCAGCTGCGCAGGCAGCCGTTCTCCTGCCGCAGGGTCCGGAACCCCAGCATCAGCAGGATGCTGCCAACCATAGGCAGAAGATGCTGCAGATTCCAGAAGTTCAGGGTGATGCTGGTCAGTCCGATGCCCCACAGAACGCAGCGCATGGCCTGCCGCCAGGGGGTCACCCGGGCCGCCGGCAGCTGCTCCTCCGGCAGCTGCTCCAGCAGGGTCTGCATATCCCGGTCAAAGCGGATGTCGTCCGTCACAGCAGGTCACCTCCCAACAGATTCCGCAGTCTCTGCCGCAGGCGGTACAGCCGCCCCTCGGCGGCCCGCTCCGTGATGCCCAGCTCTGCGGCGATCTGGGCGGTGGATTGGCAGTAGTAATACTTCCGGAAGAACAGCTGCTGTTCCTCGCGGCCCAGGGACCGGATGGCCATCCGGATCTGCTCCCGCCGGTCCTTTTGCAGCAGGGCCTCCTCGGCGCTGCCGTCTCCGTGGGGCATGGCCTCGTCCAGGGGCTCCTCCCTCCGCAGCCGCCTGGCCCGGTTCAGGGCCATGTTCCGGGCCAGCACCGTCAGCCACGGCACGAACTGTCCCCGCTCCGGCGCATAGTCCCCGGCCCGCTGCCACAGGCGCAGGGAGATATCCGCCAGGCACTCCTCCCGCTCCCGGGGGTCTGTCAGAATGGGTTTCAGGATATATTGCAGCAGCGGTCCGTGCCGCCGCAGCAGGGTCTGCAGGGCCGCCTGGTCCCCGGCGGCGATCTGCGCCATCAGCTGCTTGTCGTCCATGTCCGTCGCCTCCCTGTGATCTGTTTCTCTCTACTCTATAGTACACACCGCAGGGCCAAAACCCACGGCAATTTTTCTCACTTCTGAACACATATTAACACAAAACACCGCCTTGCGCCAGGGGGGGCGGTGTGTTATACTATGTATAACAACACACTGGGCAATTGTGCCCATTTTTTCAGAAAGAGAGAGACCATGACCACCAAAGATTACCAGACCCGCAGACCGCTGCGCATTTTCCTGTCCTATTTCCGCCCCCACCGGGGCCTGTTCCTGCTGGATATCAGCTGCGCCTTCCTGATCGCCGTCATCGACCTGGCCTTCCCCTTGATCTCCCGCACCGCCATGTACCACTGGCTGCCGGATAAGCAGTTTTCCATTTTCTTCACGGTCATGGCCCTGGTGGTGGCGGCCTTTGCCCTCCGGGCGGGGCTGTATTTCGTGGTGGGCTATTGGGGCCACACCTTCGGCATCCTGGTGGAGGCGGATATCCGCCGGGACCTGTTTGCCCATATGCAGGACCTGGGCTTTGACTTTTACGACAAAAACCGCACCGGCCAGCTGATGAGCCGCCTGACCACGGACCTGTTTGAGCTGACGGAGCTGGCCCACCACGGGCCGGAGGACCTGTTCATCTCGCTTGTCACCATTGTGGGGGCGCTGGCGGTGATGTTCTCCATCCAGTGGCGGCTGGCCCTGGTGGTGTGCTGCATCATCCCCGTGTTCCTGCTGGTGGTGGTGTATCGCCGCCGCCAGATGTCCCAGGCCTCCCGGGCCGCCAAGCAGAAAACCGGCGCCATCAATGCCGAGATCGAGTCCGGCCTCTCCGGCGTCCGCACCACCAAGGCCTTCGCCAACGAGGCCCAGCAGCAGCGGCGGTTCGACGGGGCCAACGAGGTGTTCAAAACCTCCAAGCGCAATTTCCACAAGGAGATGGGCTTTTTCAACGCCAGCATGGAGCTGTTCATCAGCCTGCTGTCCGTGGCGGTGATCGCCGCAGGCGGCTGGCTGATTATGAAGGACCGGCTGAACTATATCGACCTGATTACCTTCAGCCTGTATATCACCACCTTCATCAGCCCCGTCCGGAAGCTGGCCAACTTCGCCGAGATGTTCTCCAACGGCTTTGCGGGCCTGCACCGGTTCATCGAACTGATGGCCACGGAGCCCACCATTCAGGACGCCCCCGACGCCGTGGAGCTGACGCAGGTGCAGGGCCGGGTGGCCCTGGAGAACGTGCACTTCTCCTATGACGATGGCAGCCCCGAGGTGCTCCACGGGGTGGACCTGACGGTGCAGCCCGGGGAGACGGTGGCCATCGTCGGCCCCTCCGGCGGCGGCAAGAGCACCCTGTGCCAGCTGGTGCCCCGGTTTTACGACCCCGACAGCGGCGTGGTATCCGTGGACGGGACCGACGTGCGCCGCCTGACCCAGCACTCCCTGCGCCGGGCCATCGGCATCGTCCAGCAGGACGTGTTCCTGTTTGCCGACACCATCCGGGAGAACATCCGCTACGGAAAACCCGAGGCCACCGACCGGGAGGTGGAGGAGGCCGCCCGCCGGGCGGAGCTGTATGACGACATTGCCGCCATGCCCAACGGGTTCGACACCTATGTGGGCGAGCGGGGCACCCTGCTCTCCGGCGGACAGAAGCAGCGGGTGGCCATTGCCCGGATCTTCCTGAAGGACCCGCCCATTCTGATCCTGGACGAGGCCACCTCGGCTCTGGACAGCATCACCGAGGCGAAGATCCAGCACGCCTTCGACGAGCTGAGCCGGGGCCGCACCACCCTCATCATCGCCCACCGGCTCTCCACCATCCGGGCCGCCCACCGCATCCTGGTGATCCGGGACGGCCGCATCGCCGAGCAGGGCACCCATGACCAGCTGCTGGCGGCAAACGGGGCCTATGCCGGACTCTATCACACCCAGAATTTGGGGGAATACCATGGATAAACGGGAAATGCTGGACCGGCTGGCCGCAAACGGCGATGAGCGATTGCTGCTGGGCCGGGTCTGGGACAAATATGAACAGTGCCGGCGGCGGAATCTGCCGGAGGGGACGGGCTTTCTGTCCCCGGCGGAGCAGGCGGCGGCCCAGCGGCTGCTGAACGCCCTGTCCGTAACGGAGGGCTACGCCTTCTGGGGCGGGTACGACGGTGCCCAGCGGCGGCAGCTGTGGTTCCTGCCGGAGTGGCAGGAGGCCCCGGAGGAGGACGCCGTCCGGGTGGTCCGGGCCTCGTTTTACGAGGAGGACGCCCTGACCCACCGGGACCTTCTGGGCAGTCTCATGGCCCTGGGCGTCACCCGGGAGACCCTGGGGGATATCCTGGTGTTTCCCCGCTGGGCCGACGTACTGGCCACGGCCCCGGCGGCGGAGCTGCTGCTGTCGGACTGGACGGACGCCGGACGGGTGCGGCTCCATACGGCCCCGCTGCCCCTGGCCCAGTTGACGCCGCCCCAGGAGAAAACCAAGGAGATCCGCGACACGGTGTCCTCCCTGCGGCTGGACAGCGTGCTGGCCGTTGGCTTTTCCCTGAGCCGGGGAAAGGCCGCCGAGGCGGTGACCTCCGGCCGGGTCCAGGTGAACTGGACCGACTGCCAGAAGCCGGACCGCCCGGTGGCCCAGGGCGACACCCTGACCCTGCGGGGGCTGGGGAAATGCGTCCTGGAGGAGGTCGGCCATCAGACCAAAAAGGGCAGGGTGTTCGTCACCCTGAAGCGTTATCTATAAAAGAGGGAGAGATCACATCATGGATGAAAAGAAAATCGCCCGCATCAACCAGCTGGCCGCCAAGGCGAAAACGCCGGAGGGCCTGACCCAGGAGGAACGGGAGGAGCAGCTGCGCCTGCGCCGGGAGTATATCGACTCGGTGGTGGGCAACCTGGCCCGGGAGCTGGACAATACCGATGTGGTGGATGAGCATGGCAACAAGCGCAAGCTCCGCCGGAAGGGAGAGCAGTGATGGCCTATTCCTATGACGACCGGGACCGGGAGTTCCGGCAGTCGCCTCCCCCCAGACCGCCCCGGAAAGAGGACAACGATCTGGGGTCCTGGATTCTGATCATCTTTCTGTTCATCGTGGCATGGCCGGCGGGGCTGGCGGTGCTGCTGTCGAAGGTGCTGGGGAACGACTCCCGGCGGAAAAATGCCGCTCGAAGCACCCGGTCGACTGTGTCCCGCAGTGACCCGGCCGTGTCCCGGGCAAATCCCAACCCGTCCCAGGCCCGTCCCGGGACGGCTTCCGCCGCCTGCGGGAGAGGGGCCTGCTGCACCAGGGGGCGGGACGCTTTGATTTCGGGGACTTTCAGGTCCATCTATAGAAAGGAACTGCCATGAAAAGTCATTTCTTTGCCTACCTCGCCCGGATGCGCTTCATCCAGCGCTGGGCGCTGATGCGGAACACGGCCCCGGAAAACGTGCAGGAGCACAGCCATCAGGTGGCGGTGCTGGCCCACGCTCTGGCGGTGATCCGCAATGAGAAGTTCGGCGGCCATGCGGACGCCGGAGCGGTGGCGGTGGCGGCGCTGTATCATGATGCCAGCGAGATCCTGACCGGCGATATGCCTACGCCCATCAAGTATGACAACCCTGCCATCCGCAAAGCCTACAAGGAGGTGGAAGCGGTGGCGGAGGAAAAGCTGCTGCATATGCTGCCGGAGGAATTTCAGCCGGTGTACGCCCCCATCCTCACGGTGACGGACCCGGAGACGGAGCGGCTGGTGAAGGCGGCGGACAAGCTGTTTTCGCATTCGAAGCTTGACCACACCATCTTCCGCCTACATCAAATGCGTGGAGGAATTGAAGGCCGGGAACAGCGAGTTTCGGGACGCCGCCGTACAGACCCGCGCGGCGCTGGAGGAATACGAGCTGCCGGAGGTGACGTATTTTCTGGAGACCTTCATGCCCAGCTTTTCTCTCACGCTGGACCAGTTGAAATAGCGGGAAAGCTGGCGGAACGGCCCCGTGGAGGCGAATTCTGTGAAGATAACGATCGATTTCGGACATCCGTATTTTGAGGAGAACGTCTTATTGGGGCTCACGCAGGATGACCTGAATTGCTTTTATGCGGACGCAAGTGAAGTAGACCGGCTCAATCTGTTCTTTGTTTTGGAGGCGTCACTGCATAGGTTTCAAGGAGAAGAACGCATGAAAACCGCTGCCTACTGTGCGTTTTTGATGGCGTATTATCTTTTTATCGCATTGACGCCGCCCGCGTCTTTTGAGCTTGCAGAGTTCTATATAGACAGGGCGCTGGAATGGGATGAAACCCCGGAGTATCGCCAGTGGAAAGCGATCATAGATGAGGGAAATTGACGAATCTGAATCGTCAGACGGAACGATGGTGTCCCCTCGTGCACGGTATCGCGGCTATGTTCCGCAAAACCGCAAAAAGCCAAGCCGCATTCGCGGCTTGGCTTTCTTCGGTTATATGAAACTGTTTCCCTATTTTTTGGGCGGTTCCCGCCACTTTTCGGCGGGGACACGCCGCTGCTTCAGTCGATGGACCGTGAGCTGCCGCAGCAGGGCGTACAGTACACTGCACAGGGGAATAAACACCAGCATTCCCAGAATGCCCATGAGACTGCCGCCCACCGTCACGGCCGCCAGCACCCAGATGGAGGGCAGTCCCACGGAGGAGCCCACCACATGGGGATAGATGAGGTTGCCCTCAATCTGCTGGAGCACCAGAAACAGGACGATGAACCACAGCGCCTGCCAGGGATCGTTCACCAGCATCAGCAGCGCACCCACGGCGCAGCCGATGAACGCCCCTACAATGGGGATCAGGGCGGTCAGTGCGATCAAAACGCCCACCAGCAGCGCGTAGGGGAAATGGAGCAGGGTCATGGATACAAAAAACATGGTGCCAAGGATCACGGCCTCCAGACATTGACCGGAGAGAAAGCTGGAAAAGGTTCGCTCACTGAGCCGCAGAATATTCAGAAGCTGATCCGCGGCGGCTTCCGGCAGAAAGGCGTAGCAAAGCTGACGGCCCTGCCGGGCCAGCTTTTCCTTTTGCAGCAGGATGTACAGAGAAAAGATCAGGCCGATGAAAAAGGTAGTGACGCCGCTGACGATGCCGCTGACCAGTCCACCGCCGGAGATCAGAAGGCCCTTGCCCCAGTTCTGGACCAGCCCCACGGCCTTCTGGGAAAGACTGGCCCAGTCGATAGACAGCCCTTCGATCTGGTTTGCCAGAAGGGGCAGGTATTCCTGAAAGCGGGCGGCGCTTTCCTGCAAGCGCTCAAAGGCTTCCGGTACCTGCGCCGCGATAGAAGTGACAGCGTCTCTCACGCCGGGGACGATCACCATGCCGGCCAGCGCCAGCACGGCGGAGACTGCCGCAACGGTGAGCAGCAGCGCCAGCGGGCGGCGGAGCTTATTGGCCTTTTTTGCATGGGGAAACAGGCAGCGCTCCAGCGCCCGCATGGGGACATTGAGGATAAAGGCGATGGCGCAGCCCAGCAGCAGCGGGGACAAAATGCCCAGCAGCCACCCGGCGGCGCCTGCCACCACATCCAGATGCAGCAGCGCCGCGGCGAAGGCGATGCCGCCGCAGACAACGCCCAACAGGGCTTTCACGGTCTGCTTGTTGAATTCCATATGTCAGGTTCCTTTCGTTGAATCAGACACCAGTCGGGTTTCCTTCCACTTGCCGCTCCGGAAACGGATCGTAAACAGCGCACCCCGGAGACACTCGTCACAGGCCATGGCAATCCAGATGCCCACAAGACCCCAGTTCAGCGCGTGTCCCAGCAGCCAGCTTCCGCCTACGGCCACGATCCACATGCTGAAAATGCCCACGCCCACAGGGTACCAGACGTCTCCGGCGGTGGTGAGACAGCGGGTCATGACGATATTGATGGACCGCCCAATCTCCAGACCGAACTCTACATAAAGGATCTGCCGGCCCAGCGCGTGGATCACAGGATCATCGGTGAAGATGTTGTAAATAGGATCGCAGAAAATGAGGATCAGCAGTGTCAGCAGCTCGGAGGCCGCCAGCGCGATGCGGATGGTGGACCAGACACGGCCGCTGACCTCATCCAGCTTCCGGCCGCCGATCATGTAGCCCAGAATGATCTGGGTGGCCTGCCCCACGGCGATGGAGTACACATAGGCCACGTTGGCCAGCATACTGCCATAGACCTTGGCGCTGACCACCGCCGCACCCATCAGATTGATGAAGCGGAGGATGAAGGTCTGGGATACGTTGTAGGACAGGGCCTCTGTGCCGGAGGGGAGGGCGATGCCCAGCAGGGCGCGGAAGGTCTTTGCGGGGAAGGGGTGCAGATATTGCAGGGAAAAACGGACGGTGCATTTGCGTTTCAGGGTGATGCAGGCCAGCGTCAGGCCCACAGCCTTGGAGATCACGGTGGATACGGCGGCGCCAGCCACGCCCATTTGCGGGAAGCCGAAGAAGCCGTTGATCAGAATGGCGTTGCCTACCACATTCAGAAGGTTCATGGAGACGGAGAGCACCACCACCTCTTTCAGCAGGGTGTAGCTCCGCAGAACGGCGCAGAGCTGGATATACAGCCCTTGAAGCAGTACTGTACCGCCTACGATGCGGGTGTAAAGGCAGGCACCGTCAAAGGCGTCCTCCGGCGTCCGCAGGAGCTGAAAGACCAGTTCCGGCTCTAAAAGCAAAAACAGGCCCACCAGAAAGCTGAATACGGCGCTGACCGTAACGGCCACGGTGACGATCTCGCTGCATTCCTCGCCGACCCGGCCCGCGCCGATGTGCTGGGTCAGG
>ENA-UEQL01002601-UEQL01002601.1-human-gut-metagenome-genome-assembly--contig:-NODE-2601-length-11903-cov-4.555978_pt1 | contig 11903 bp, 11 predicted proteins | sample MGYA00242905_ERZ507926 | MGnify/ENA primary metagenome ERZ507926 (study PRJEB26167, sample SAMN06115531) | human gut metagenome | host: Homo sapiens | place: China:Henan | collected 2015-09-09...
AGCGTGGTCAGCAAGGCGCACCCCAAGATCGCCAACTACCACTTCACCACCCTGTACCCCAATCTGGGCGTGGTGTATGTGGACGAGGGCGTCAGCTTCGTCATGGCCGACATCCCCGGCATTATCGAGGGCGCCAGCGAGGGCGCGGGCCTGGGCCACGACTTCCTGCGGCACATCGACCGCTGCCGCCTGCTGGTGCATCTGGTGGATGTCTCCGGCAGCGAGGGCCGGGACCCCATCGCGGATTTCGACGCCATCAACGCCGAGCTGAAGGAGTACAGCCCCGAGCTGGCCACCCGTCCCCAGATCGCCGTGGCCAACAAGACCGACCTTCTCATGGACGACGAGCAGCTTGACGCCTTCCGCGCCCATGTGGAGGAGCTGGGCTACGAGTTCTTCGCCATGTCCGCCGCCACCCACCAGGGCACCCGTGAGCTGGTGCGGCACATCGCCCAGCGGCTCAGTGAGCTGCCGCCGGTGACGGTGTACGAGCCGGAGTATGTGCCCCGCCCGCCCCAGATCGACACCTCCGAGCCCCTGGAGATCCACCGGGAGGATGACACCTGGCTGGTGGAGGGCCCGTGGCTGCAGCGGCTCATGGCCAACATCAACTTCTCCGACTACGAAAGCCGGATGTATTTCGACAAAATGCTGCGCCAGAGCGGTCTGTTCGACCGGCTGGAGCAGATGGGCATCCAGGACGGCCACATCGTCAGCATGTACGACCTGGAATTTGAGTACCAGCGCTGAAACCGCATAAAGGACACCTCCGCCGCGCACACTAGCGGCGGAGGTGTTTTTTTATGAAGTATGCCATCGATCTGACCGATCTGCTCAACAATGATCCCCAGGCGTATACCTATTTTTACGCCCTGCCCGCCCAGACCCAGACCGACCTGCGCAAGCGGGATATCCGCAGCATGGAGGAACTGAAGGCCGCCACGGCGGAGTTGGCCTTCAACGACCGTCCGGAGGTGTTCTGAAGAAACGGCGCCGCGCCGGATGCCGACAGCGTTTCACAGGGCGGGACATGGCCGCCCCGCCCTGCGTTTTTTACTGCACCACGATCTGGTTGCTGGCGGAGCCGAAGAGCGCCTGCCAGGCGGCGTCCACCTTGGCGGCCTCGTCCTGGGCCAGCTTGGCCTCGTCGGCGGTGTTATCGTCCGGGAGCTGTCCCAGGATCAGCAGTGCCACATAGTTGCCGCTGACGAACAGCCGGGCCTGCTGCACCATGGGCAGATTCATGCTGTACATCTTGCTGTAATCCAGCACCTGGTCGTAGCTGGTCTGCAGCGCCGCGGCGGCATCCTGGGCGTAGCCGTCCTTCACCTTCAGCACCACGGCGGTGCTGGCGTCCAGGGCGCTGTTCTTGCTGCTCTCGGCGGCCCAACTGTCGATCTGGCTCAGATCCAGACCGTAGTAGTTGGTCATGCGGTCCTCATCCTCGGCCAGGTCGCAGCCGTAGCTGTCGCCCAGCTTTTCCTTCAGGGTGTCCAGCACCTGCTGGGCCGTCATGTCGGCGGCGGGCGCGGGATCGTTCTTGTTGTTGTCCTGCTTGCCGCCGCAGGCGGCCAGGGACAGCACCATCATCAGCGCCAGCAGCAGCGCGGTCACTTTTTTCGTCATGTTCATGGTTCAAAACCTGCCTTTCAGTTTGTTTACGCCCTGTTAGACGGAGGCGGCGAAAGAAAGATTCCCGGCTTTCCAAAAAATTTTTCGCTTTTCAAACGGCGGGAGATGTGCTATACTATCCTCGAACAAAAGAGCGAGGGAGGGGCGGACGTGGCTGACCGTGTGATCTTACATTGCGATCTGAACTGCTTTTTCGCGTCGGTGGAGCTTTTAAGCTATCCGGCGCTGCGTGACGTGCCGGTGGCGGTGTGCGGCGACCCGGAGTCCCGCCACGGCATCGTGCTGGCCAAGAACGAGGCCGCCAAGCGCCTGGGCGTGAAAACGGCTGAGACCATCTGGCTGGCCAAGCGGAAGGCACCCAACCTCATCACCCTGCCGCCCCATCACGGGCTGTATCAGGAGTACAGCCGGAAGGTCAACGCCATCTACGGCCAGTATACCGACCTGGTGGAGCCCTTCGGCATCGACGAGAGCTGGCTGGACATCACCGGCAGCATGCACCTGTTCGGCGGCGACGGCAAGGCCATCGCCGACCAGCTGCGCGACCGGCTGCGGCAGGAGCTGGGGCTGACCATCTCGGTGGGCGTCAGCTTCAACAAGATCTTCGCCAAGCTGGGCAGCGACTACAAAAAGCCCGACGCCACCACCGTCATCAGCCGGGACAACTGGCAGGACATCGTGTGGCCCCTGCCGGTGGGCGACCTGCTGGGGGTGGGCCGCTCCGCCCAGAAGCTGCTGGGACAGTACGGGGTGGAAACCATCGGCCAACTGGCGGCCTTCCCACGGGAGACGCTGGAGACCCTGATGGGCAAGCACGGGGCCCAGCTCCACGACTATGCCAACGGCCTGGAGAACAGTCCCGTCCGGCCCCAGCATGAGACTGAGCCAGTGAAATCCGTGGGCAACGGCACCACCTATCCCGCCAATCTGACCCGATGGGAGCAGGTGCGGGGCGGGCTGTCGGCGTTGGCCGACAGCGTGGCGCTGCGGCTGCGGCGGCATAATATGTATTGCGGCGGCGTGGCGCTGACCATCCGGTACGCCGATTTCCGCCAGTTCAGCCGCCAGACCCGGCTGGAGAGCCCCACCCATCTGCAGAAGGACATCTATCGCGCGGCGCTGACCCTGGCCCAGCAATCGTGGCATGCGCCGGAGCCCATCCGGGCCCTGACGGTCACGGCGCTGTATCTGACGCCGGACGGCGAGAGCTATCAGCAGCTTGACCTGCTGGCGGGGGAGAGTGCCAAACGGGACGAGAAGCAGGAGCGGCTGGAGCAGGCCATGGACGCCATCCGCGGCAAGTTCGGCAAGGACGCCATCACCTTCGGCAATACCGGCAAATTCAGCGGCTGGGACGACTGAATGACAGCCAAGGTCAAATTGTAAATTTTCCTTGATGATCCGGCGGCGGCATTGCAAAACGGGACAAAGCGTGCTAAGATAGTAAAACTGCCTATTCGACAAAATTTACCGTATTCGTCCCGGCCGCGGGACGATCAAGGAGACTTTATGGATCACGAGAATCAAATCCCCCAGGAGAAGGAGGCTGTTCCCAAGCGCAGTCTCTGGCCCCTGTTTTTCCTGCCCATGGCGCTGCTGTACCATGAGATGCTGCTGCACATTTTTGACCGCACCATCCTGTTCTGGGACATGCCGCTGGTGTATATCCTGCTGTTTTCCGCCGCCATCGGCTTTCTGCTGTCGGCGCTGGTGGATCTGCTGCCCCGGAAGGCCGCCCATGTGATCACCTACGTCCTGTGTATCTTCTGGACGGTGCTGACGTGTATCGAATACTGCTGCAAGAGCTATTTCAAGACCTATTGGGGTCTGAGCTTCATCACCCAGATGACTGGCAACGTGGTAGGCAATTTCTTCACCACCATGGTGGAGATCATCCTCGGCCGCATCGTGTTCATCCTGCTGGCCTTCGTGCCACTGATCGCGCTGATCATCTTCCGCCGCCATCTGCTGCCGGGCAAGGCTCTCCGCGGCCGGACACGGCTCATCGCCCTGGCGGTGTTCCTGGTGTGCCAGGCCGCAGGCTCCGCCCTGTGCTATACCGGCGATGACCGGGCGGACTATACCTATAACTACGTCACCGACTACGCCGTGCCCCGGTTCGGCCTGGCGGCTACCATCCGCCTGGAGGCACAGTATGCCCTGGTGGGCCTGCCGGATGCCCCGTTGATCGAAGTGGCGGAGCCGGAACCCGATCCGGAGCCGGTGGTGTACGACTATAACAAGATGGAGCTGGATTTCACCGCCACGTCCGACCTGGTGGGCGGCTCCACGCTGGAGAACATGCACAAGTACTTCAGCAGCAAGCCCGCCAGCCAGAAGAACGAGTATACCGGCATGTTCGCAGGGAAGAACCTGATTCAGATCACCGCCGAGGCGTTCTCTCCCTATGTCATCAGCAGGGAGCTGACGCCCACCCTGTATAAGCTGACCCACGAGGGCTTTGTGTTTACCAACTACTACCAGCCCGGCTGGGGCCAGTCCACCACCGGCGGTGAATTTGCCCACATGACCGGCATCATCCCCACCTGGGTCAACGGCAACCTCAGCTTCTACGCCAGCCATCAGGACTATATGCCCTTCGCCCTGGGCAACCAGTTCCGGGCGCTGGGGTATACCACCGTGGCCTACCACAACAACTCCTACACCTACTACAACCGCCATCTCACCCATCCCAACCTGGGCTATGACTACTATGGCCAGGGCAACGGCCTGAACATCACTGGCCCCGGCTGGCCCTACTCCGACCTGGAGATGATGGAGCTGACCGCCCCGGCGTATATCGAGGATTACGTCCAGAACGGCAAGCCCTTCCACGCCTACTACATGTCCGTCAGCGGCCATGCCAACTGGGGCTGGGGCAACGCCATGTCCGCCAAGAACCGCGAGGCAGCCGTGGCCGCCTATCCCGACGCCTCCCAGCCGGTGCAGGGCTATATCGCCGCCAATCTGGAGCTGGAATACGCCCTGACCTATCTACTGGAGCAGTTAGAGGCCGCCGGGATCGCCGACGACACCGTCATCTGCCTGACCGCCGACCACTATCCCTACGCCCTGGTCACCGACAGCGGAGACTACTATCAGGAGCTCAGCGGCAGGCAGGACAGCGAGCTGGACATCTCCCGCTATAAGAACACCTGGCTGCTGTGGAGCGGCAGCATGGAGGAGAGCGTCACCGTCAAGACTCCCTGCTCCGCCATTGACATCCTGCCCACCGTCAGCAATCTCTTCGGCCTGGAGTTCGACTCCCGGCTCATGTCGGGCCACGACGTGTTTGCCGAGAACTATAACGCCGCCCAGGCCAGTACCTGCATGCCGCTGGTGATCCTGCCCACCAACCGGGGGTATAGCTGGATCACCGCCGCCGGCACCTATGACGCCAAGACCCGTACCTTCACGCCCAACTACGGCATCACCGTGGCGGACGACTATGTAGACACGGTGTCGGCGCTGGTGGACGCCAAGTACTCCTATGCCCGGCAGCTGATCCAGTATGACTATGCCGGTGTGGTGTTGCACCATCCCCAGGCCACTCATGTGATGGCCGCGCCCCCCAAGCCTCCTGCCGCCAGCACGGAGGAGCCGGTGGAATAGCATATGATCAAAAGGCAGCTCCTATTGGGAGCTGCCTTTTTGATGCGGTTTTGTATAAATGAGACAAGATATAACAATTTGTATAGCGTCTACTGCCCCTTTGCCACCTTTTCCTCTGTCTCCTTGCGGACGGCCTCCCGCAGGGCGGTCAGGTAGGGGGAGAAGGCCACGTTGTCGTTGGCGTAGGTCATGTTCAGCTCGTACTCCAGGGGCAGCCAGGTGTCCAGCGGCGACTCGTTGTGGGAGATCACCGCCTCCAGCTTGTCCAGGGCCTTATAGACCCTGGCCTCCGGCGTCTCCAGGGCGTCCATCTCGGCGTACAGCGCCGCCATGTCCTCCCGGTAGGGCTGGGGCAGGGAAGCCACCCACCGGGCCAGCAGGCCGTCCTCCTTGGCGGTGTCGGCGGCGGTCTTCTCGAAGGAGGGGATGTCGCCGGTGAAGCACTCGCCCAGGTCGTGGATCAGGCACATCCGCATCACCTTGTCCATATCCAGCGCCGGGAATTCATCCCGCATGAGATAGGCCATCAGCGTGACGCGCCAGCTATGCTCCGCTACGCTCTCGTGGCGGCCCTGGCTGGTATAGCAATGGCGGGTGGTGTCCTTCAGGCGTTCCGCCGTGTGCAGAACGGCCAGCAGATCGGTGGGATTCATAGAAAATTGCCTCCTGAATTCAGAAATAAAGGCCGTTTACCGGGTGGTAAACGGCCTTTTGTGCACGCTTTAGAAATTGTCCTTCTGGAAGATCTTCAGAATATCGTTGAAGGACTTGTCCATGTCGTCGTCGGCCTTTTCGCCGTCAGCGGGCAGGGGATCCAGCTTCAGCTTGTCCGGCTGGGACACCTGTGGGGCGGCGCTCTCCTGGGACTTGTCCGGCTGGGTCTCGGCAAAGCCGGTGGCGATGACGGTGACGCGGATCTCGTCGTCCAGCGTCTCGTCGAAGGTGGCGCCGAAGATGGTAAGTGCGTCGGGATGCACGGCCTGCTGCACCAGCGTGGCGGCCTGCTCCACCTCCTCCAGACCGATGTCCATGGAGCCGGTGACATTGATGAGCACGCCCTTGGCGCCGTTGATAGAGGTCTCCAGCAGGGGGGAGGAGATGGCCATACGGGCGGCCTCCTCGGCCTTGCCCTTGCCGGCAGCGCGGCCCACGCCCATGTGGGCAAGACCGGCGTCCTTCATGATGGCCGTCACGTCGGCAAAGTCCAGATTGATAAAGCCGGTGTCACGGATGAGGTCGGAGATGGACTGTACGGCCTGACGCAGCACATCGTCGGCGATCTCAAAGGCGTTGGCAAACGTGATCTTCTGGTCGGTGGCGTACTTCAGGCGCTCGTTGGGGATGATGACCAGCGCAGCTCCTCGATGCCCTGCTCCGCCTGGGTCATGCGCCGCCGCCCCTCAAAGCCGAAGGGCTTCGTCACCACGCCCACGGTGAGGATACCCGCCTCGCGGGCGATCTCCGCCACTACCGGCGCCGCGCCGGTGCCGGTGCCGCCGCCCATGCCGGCAGTGATGAACACCATGTCGGTGCTCTCCAGCGCCTTGGCGATCTGGTTGCGGCTCTCCTCGGCGGCCTTGCGCCCCACCTCGGGATTGGAGCCGGCGCCCTTGCCGCCGGTGAGCTTCTCACCGATCTGAATTTTATAATTCGCACTGGAGGCGTTCAGCGCCTGCTTGTCCGTGTTGACTGCCACAAAGTCCACGCCCTGTGCGCCGGAGCGCACCATGCGGTTGACCACGTTATTGCCGCCGCCGCCAACGCCGACTACCTTGATGCTGACGACGTTTTCCGGCCCGGTTTCCAATCCAAAAGCCATGTTGGTTCCTCCTGCCACAATTTGTATCGAAAAGACAGTTTCTCTGTGCGTGAATGCTATATCTTGTATTGTATTACGGAATCAAAGACCCGTCAAGTGTTCCCACGGAATTTGCTCATCTTTTTCCCATTACCCGGGGATAAAGCTGGCCTTACCCTCCTGGGTCATGTCGATGGAGCCCTTTTCGTTGTCCTCCAGCCTGTCCACCACCGCCGCCAGATAATCCAGCTTGTAGTCAAAGTCCGCGTCCCACAAAAACTGCACGTCGAACCGGCCCATATACCGCATGGTGATGCGGGATGCGTCGGACAGGTCGATGACCTGCACCTGATGCAGCATCCCTTTTTTCTCCAGCAGCGCCAGTATCTCCAGCAGCCGCTCCAGCACCATCTGCTGGGTGGCGGAGGCCCGTGCCTCGCTGCCTACCTGCGGGTCCAGCAGCGTCAGCCCCTCGATCTGGATGTACTGGCTCCACTTGGCGGCGCTGACGGTGTCCACGATGTTCCCCTTGTTGCACAGCAGGTACACCGTGCCGTCCTGCTTGATGGCCACCGGATCCCGGCACTCCGTGACCTGCAACACCAGCTTGTTGGGCAGCACCCGCCGGAACTGTACCGTCTCCACATAGGGGAGCTGTTGGCGGATGCGGGCCGCTGCGTCGTACTTGTTCAGCAGGAACAGGTTGTCCCCCAGCTTGACCTCCGCCGCCGCCACGATCTGCTCCTTGGAGTAGCGGCTGTTGCCATTGACCTCAATATCCTCGACCTTGAAAAACATGGCCAGTGCAAGGCCGATGGCGCCGCAGATCAGCACAAAGGCCAGCAGCTTATAGAGGAAGGCAAAGCTTCCCCGCCGCCGTTTGCGATTGTACCGTCTGCGTCGTGCCATGACCTGAAGCTCCTTACTTGCCGTCTGCCCGGATACGGGCGCCCAACCGTGCCAGATCGCCGGTGAGATCCGCGTAGCCGCGCTGAATGTGATGTGTCCGATGTATAGAGGATTGTCCCTCCGCCTGCAAGGCCGCGATGACCAGCGCCGCGCCGCCCCGCAGGTCGGCGGACAATACGTCCGCCCCGTGGAGCCGTTCCACACCGCACACCACCGCCACCCGGCCCTCTACCCGGATGTCCGCGCCCATGCGCTGCAGCTCCGCCACATGGCGGTAGCGGCTCTCGAAAATGTTCTCCACAAAGACCGTGGTTCCTTGGCTTCGCAGCAGCGCCGCCATCAGAATGGCCTGACAGTCGGTGGGAAACCCCGGATAGGGGGCGGTGCGTACCGGCGTTACCGCCTGCAAGCGCCCCTCGCTGCGCAGCCGGATATCCTCCTCGCCGCAGTCGATGCGGCAGCCCGCCTGCTGCAAGGCGGTGGTCACGGTGGCCAGGTGCCGGCAGTCCGCCTGCCGCAGTAGGATATCGCCGCCGGCCGCCGCTCCCGCGCACAGGTAGGTGGCGGCCACGATCCGATCTGCAATGACCCGGTGGCTGCACCCGTGGAGCGGTCGTTTGCCCTCCACGGTGATGACCGAGCCGCCCGCGCCCCGCACCTCCGCGCCGCAGGCGCATAGGAAATCCTGTAGATCCACGATCTCCGGCTCCCGCGCCGCGTTGGTGATGACGGTGACGCCCTCCGCACCGCAGGCCGCCAGCATGGCGTTCTCCGTGGCGCCGACGCTGGGGATGGCCAGCACGATCTGCCCGCCGGTCAGATGCCGCGCCTGACAGTACAGCTTGCCGCCGCGCTCCTCGATGGACGCGCCCAGCGTCCGCAGTGCCGCCAGATGCAGATCAATGGGCCGCGGCCCCAGCTCGCAGCCGCCGGGATAGCTCAGCTCCGCCCAGCCGCAGCGGGCCAGGATCGCCCCCAAAAAGATGACCGACGAGCGCATCCGCCGCATCAGCGTCTGGGGGATGTCGCACCGTGTCAGCACCCGGCTGTCCACCAGCAGGTCGCCATCCGACCAGTCCACCTTGCACCCTAAGTACCGCAGGATGTCCGCCGCCGCGTCCACATCGCTCAGATGCGGACACCGCCGGATGCGGCATTCACCGCCGCACAGCAGCGTGGCTGCCAGAATGGGCAGCACACTGTTCTTGGCCCCCTGCACCGTTACGTCGCCGCCCAGCCGGTGGCCTCCCTCTATGGTGATAGACCCCATAAAACCCCTCCCGCCCTTCATAGTCGCTGTACGACATTGTATGAGGGGACAGGGGCAGGGTGTGAATGTGCTTACTTGACCAGCGCTATGACCGTCTCGTAGATCCGCTCCGTGGCGTCGGGGATGCCCAGTGAGAGCATACCCTGCTTCATCCGCGCCTGCTTGTCGGGGGAGCGCAGGATCTCCGCCGCGGCACAGTACAGCGCCGCGCCGTTGGCCTCACGCTCCAGCAGCACCTCCGCGCCGCCGTGGGATTCCAGCAGACGGGCGTTCTTCTCCTGATGGTTGTTGGTGACGTAGGGGGACGGCACCATGATGGCGGGCATCCCCAGCGCCGTCAGCTCACTGATGGTGGAGGCGCCCGCCCGGCAGATCACCAGATCGGCGCCGCGCATCACCGTGGCCATGTTGTAGATATACTGCCGCACGTCCAGCGCGGGGCAGCCGTTCAGCCCGCGCTGCTGTAAAGCATTTTCCATTGCCGGCCAGCCGCCCTTGCCGACGGCGTGGATATGGTGGAAGGGGAAGCCGTTTTTCCGCTCCTCCTCGAAAAAGTCCAGCATGGCCTCATTCATGTGGCTGGCGCCCAGACTCCCCCAAAAGGATACCACAACAGGCCGTCCGTCGTCAAAGCCCAACTCCTGCCGGGCCTCCTCCGGCGTTTTGGCGAAGAAATCACCCCGCACCGGGGTACCGGTGACCATGATGCGCTCCGGGTGGCGGTAGTGCTGCCGGCAGTCCTCAAACCCCACCATGATGACGTCTGCGAAATCCTCCAGCATCTTAGTGGTCAGGCCGGGTACGGAATTGCTCTCATGCACCGCCGTGGGGATGTGGGCCAGCGACGCGGCCCGCACCATGGGGAAGCTGGCGTAGCCGCCGGTGCCCACCACCAGATCGGGCTTGAACTCCCGCAGGATGGCCTTGGCGGTCTTCCGCGAGCGAACCAGCGCGCCTACTGCGTGGAGGTTGTGGCGCACCGCCTCCGGCTTCATGGAGCGGTGGAAGCTGCTGACCTCCACGGCGGCGTAGTCGTAGCCCGCCTTGGCCGCCAGCTCCCGCTCCATGCCGTCGGGCGTACCCACGAACAGCACGGCGGTCTGGGGGTCACGCTGGCGCATAAGCCCCGCCAGCGCCAGCGCCGGATTGACGTGTCCCGCGGTACCTCCGCAGGTGAAAATGACTCTCATTGCAAACTCCTCTTGCTGTTTTTATATACGTTCCGTAATTTTTTGACAAAAAGATACGGTTTGTTGTCGGATTTTGCGGTGGTGGCGCGTTATCCCGCCTTGGGCGCGGGGATCTGCCGGGATACGCTGAGTACGATGCCCATTTCCACCAGCTGCAAGCACAGTGCCGTGCCGCCGTAGCTGAAGAAGGGCAGGGAGATACCGGTGGTGGGCACGAAGCCGGAGACCACCGCGATATTCAGGAAGGTCTGCAAGGCCAAGTGGGTCATGATGCCCACCACCAGCAGCGCGCCGAAGCGGTCGCGGGCGTGGAGGGCGATCCAGAAGCCCCGCAGAATCAGCAGGGCGAAGATGAGCATGATGACGCAGGCGCCGATCAGACCCAGCTCCTCGCACACCACGGAGAAGATAAAGTCGTTGTACTGCTCAGGCAGGTACAGGAATTTCTGGCGGCTGCGTCCTAACCCCACGCCCAGCAGGCCGCCGGAGCCGATGGTGATCAGGCTCTGCGCCAGCTGGTAGCCGTCGCCGGAGTAGTCCAGCCACGGGTCGTGCCACATGGCGATACGGGCGGAGCCGTACTTGATGATACCCTTTTCCGCCAGCTTGACAAACAGAAAGCCCACAGCGCCCACGCCGCCGATGCCGGCGGCTACCAGCCAGGCCTGAATGCCGCCGACGATCATCAGCACCGCGCCGGTACACAGGATCAGCACCGTGCCGGACAGGTGGGGCTCCAGCATCATCAGCACAGCGATGACGCCCAGCAGCGCCGCGTAGGGCAGGATACCCTGCCGCCACGTCAGCATTTTCTCCCGTTTCTTCGAGATGGTGTCGGAGAAGTAGACGATGACCGCCAGCTTGGCGATCTCCGACGGCTGGAACTGGAACACACCCTGAATGCCCAGCCAGCGGGTGGCTCTGTTGGCGGTGATGGCAAGGGGGTTGTGGGGGATGATGACCAGGATCAGCAGGAAAAGTGCCAGACCTACCAGCATACGGGACGCGCCCCGCCAACGCTGGTAGTTGACCTTGCCCACCACAAACATGGCCACCAGACCCGCCGCGGCGAACAGTGCCTGCCGCTTGAAGTAGTAGGTGCCGTCTCCTGTGTCGTAGTAGGCGCGGGGAAAGCTGGCGGAGAATAGCATGATCAGGCCGACCACCGTCAGCAGCAGCGTCAGGATGAGGAAGGGGACATCCATGGAGCCCTTGGCAGCCTGCTTGTGCTTTTGCTCCGTCCGGCGCATCCGCTCCTTGGCGGCCTTCTGCGTCCGGTATTCGTCGCGGGTCACGGCTGTCCCTCCTCTCCCGACTGCGTAGTGTTTTGTTAGAAGCTGAAGCGCTGGTACACGGCGAAGTAGGCCAGCAGGCAGAACAGGGCGCTGACGGTGGAGAACACCGCCACGATCTTTGTCTCCTTCCAGCCGCACATCTCGAAGTGATGGTGCAGCGGCGCCATCTTGAAGATGCGCTTGCCGTGGGTCAGTTT
>ENA-UEQL01002606-UEQL01002606.1-human-gut-metagenome-genome-assembly--contig:-NODE-2606-length-11889-cov-7.436675_pt1 | contig 11889 bp, 8 predicted proteins | sample MGYA00242905_ERZ507926 | MGnify/ENA primary metagenome ERZ507926 (study PRJEB26167, sample SAMN06115531) | human gut metagenome | host: Homo sapiens | place: China:Henan | collected 2015-09-09 | study...
TTTATCTGCTAATTCAGTGATGAGAGGACGTTTAGACGCAAGAAGGACGCTGAAGAGCTTAGTTGCGGATTTGAGGTTAAACAAAAGTTAACTTGATATATAAAGTTGAAAGTATCAAAAAAAGCCCATTTCATCGAATTTTATAATATAGATGATACAATAATAGAGAATATAAAGTGCTCTTATTGCTGTTGGGAAAAAAAACTCTTTTAGTTAGTATTTATGAAATATTTCACTTTGCTCTCAAATTTATATGGAGTAGTTTATATCCTGACTTAAACTTAAAAAATATCCCCAAAAAGCAAGTGTACTTTATTAGCTGTCTAAGTGCATTTGCTTGATTTATGAACCACACTTACTTTTTAAGGTAATACAATAATAACATTTACATGATATGAAAGACATTTATGCATATATAATAACATTGACTATTTAAGCAATTGATCGAAGATTTCTCTAAAAACTTTATCGGCGTGCTCTTGCATTATTCGTATATAATTAAATATAGGACGATTGTTTTTCATACTATGACCAATACAATATTCTATTTTTTCTATTTCGATACCTATATCATAACCATGTTGTGCAAATGTTTTTCTTGCAGAATAATATGAAACCTTTCTATTTATGCCTGCCAGATCAGTCACCTTCCCTATATGTCTAAAAACCAAACTATATACTTTTTCATAAGATTCATATTTGCCAAAAACTAATTTCCCATTTTCAGAAATATATCGTTCAATAATTGTCTGTGCTTCTGGCTGGATAGTGAAAGCTATTTCATTTTCATTTTTTTTGCTATTACGGGTTTTATGTCTTATATATCTCATACAGTTTCCTTTAGTGAAATCATACTCCATTAGGTCTCTTAGATTAATGCCACCTAAATAATAAGTTAACATAAATATATCTCGAGCCATGATATGCACAGACTTGAATAATTTCACATCACGTATTTTTTTTAATTCATCAACGGACAGATCTAGTTCTCTGATATTACTAACTGGCATTTTAAATAAAACAAAAGGATGAACTAAATAAGTTACATAATTCATTTTCCTGGCATAGTTCAATATTACTTTTATTAAAGTGAGGTAAATTCTGATAGAAGTTTCTTTTAATCCTTCAGCCTTCATTACATCAGCGAAACTTTGTATATGTGTCGGACTGAGTTGTACCAAAGGAAAATCACCTTTCATATGTTTAAGGAACTTTGCACAAGCTATATTATATAATTTATGTGATTTTTTACGATCGTCTGCTTCCATCATTGAAAGATATTCTTTCACTACCGTATTAAAGGTTATTCCTTTTTTTTGTTGTTCCCGAGTTATAACATGTATCAATTCAGTGCATGAAATATTCGACTGATAATGAATAGACGAAAGAATCTCTTCGTATTCATTAATCAACTTGCGCAAACAAGCATTTATATTAGCTGCATTTTCATGTTTTACTACTCGTCCATTTTTCATTTGATTTGCAGAATCCAAAATGAATTGGGTTGAAATATATCTCGTTTGTGAACGATGAGCCACTGCGATCCTGACTCTATGTCTACCGTTAGATAATTTTTTAGCAGGTACAATTACTATTGAAAGATTAGCCATATTCAAATTTTAGTTTATACGTTTTACAATACAATATTAAAGTAACAATCAGAAATAAAAGCACTCTTGTATAACAAAAATGCTCTTGAAACTATCCATTTTGAGATTGTTCACAGAAGTTTGTACTATTTTTCAGTTGAAAAGACGGGAAATTCCATGCTTTTGTACAATCCTACATTGGCTTTTTTAATATTCGTGCATATATTTGCAACACTTTTTCACAGGTAGGAGACCTATTTCTCCTGAGAGAATAGAAAACTAACTTTTGTTTAACTTAATAATTAAAGTATGAAAGACAGAAAGAATTCAAGTCTGTTGGGACATCGATTAAAATTTCGGTGGCTTTTTCTCTTTAGTCTGTTTGCAGGTCCTCTGCCCCTTTCCTTTGGAGGACAGTCGGCAGTAGCTGCAAACAATATTATTCAGCAACAAAAAATATCAGTGACCGGTAAGGTCGTAGATAATTTAGGAGAGCCTATTATTGGTGCCAATGTTGTTGTACAAGGTCAGACAGTAGGTACTATAACCGACATTGATGGAGTTTTTAAACTGGATGTTCCTAAAGGAGCTAAGTTATTGATTTCATTCATTGGATATAGCTCCAAAACTGTAGAAGTAAAACAATCTAACATTGAAATAGTTTTGGATGATGATTCTCAAATGTTAGGAGAAGTAGAGGTTGTAGCTTATGGCGTTCAGAAAAAGGTTTCTGTGACTGGAGCTATTTCCAGTGTAAAAGGTGAAGAATTGACAAAAACTCCAACAGGCTCCATTTCTAATATGTTATCAGGGCAAATGGCAGGTTTGACTACCGTACAGTATTCCGGTGAACCGGGGAGTGATGCAGCGAATATTTTTGTCCGTGGTCAAGCTACATGGAATCAATCTGCTCCTCTTATTCAAGTAGACGGTGTGGAACGTAGTATGAATGATATTGATCCTAATGAAATAGAAAGTATTTCTATATTAAAAGATGCTTCTGCTACGGCTGTTTTTGGTGTACGAGGTGCAAATGGCGTTGTTTTAATTACGACTAAAAGAGGTAAGGAAGGAAAAGCTAAGATTTCATTTACGACTTCCTCAAGTATTATTGCCCCGACCGAAAGTATTAAAATGGCTAATTCTTATCAATATGCTACTTTTTATAACCAAATAAATACTGGTGATGGTTTGAATCCTACGTTTTCGGATGAAATAATCCAGAAATTTAAAGATGGTTCAGATCCCGTTCGTTTTCCAAGTGTGGATTGGGTAGACTATTGCTTAAAAGATATGACCCTTCAAACACAGCATAATGTTAATATATCAGGTGGTACAGACCGTGTACGTTATTTTATTTCAGCAGGAGCTTATACACAAGGCGGTTTATTTAAAGAATTTGACTTGCCTTATAATCTGTCTTATCAATATAATCGTTTCAATTACCGTTCAAATCTAGATATTGACGTAACCAAAACGACAACATTATCAATGAATATTGCTGGTAATGTGAATAATGCTTCTAAACCTTATACTGGACAGGGTAGTGCCGGGATGTTAATAAACATGTATTATTCCACTCCGTTTTCTAGCCCGGGACTTGTCGATGGCAAACTGGTTAATGCAAGTACGGACTATCCGGATTTGAGAATGCCTTTTACTGGTGGTAGCGGCATGGGATACTATGGTGGAGGTTTTATGCGAACCAGTAATAACACCTTAAATGCTGATGTCCAATTAAAACAAAAACTGGATTTTATAACTAAAGGATTGTCATTCCATATTAAAGGATCATACAATAGTGGTTTTACATCTTATACACAGGCTAGTGCTAGTGTTGCAACTTATACTCCTGTATTACAAGAAGATGGTACGATTGCTTATAAGAAATATGGACAAAATTCTCAGTTGAAATATGAAGATAAGGATCCGGCTAAATCACGTGATTGGTATATGGAGGCAGCCTTAAACTATGCCCGGGAATTCGGTAACCATCATGTTTCAGCATTATTGTTATACAATCAGTCTAAGATATATTATCCTAGTGCATATTCTGATATTCCTCGTGGTATGGTTGGTATAGTGGGACGTGCAACTTATGATTGGAAAAACCGCTATATGGCAGAATTCAATATTGGATATAATGGTTCCGAGAATTATGCACCCGGCAAACGTTTTGGTACTTTTCCGGCCGGTTCTTTTGGTTGGATTGTTAGTGAGGAAAAATTCTGGAAACCTATAAAATCAGTAGTAAGTTTCTTGAAATTTCGTTATACAATCGGTCTAGTTGGTAATGATAGTTTTGACGGAAACAAGCAACGTTTCCTCTATATGTCTGATCCTTATGTAGTTAATAATTCTTCTTTAATTAACCGTGATGGTCATGGTTTTTTGTTTGGTATCAATAATTCCACAGTAAGTCCTGCTGCTTATGAAAATGGAAAGAATAACCAAGATATTACATGGGAAAAAGCGTTGAAAACCAATTTGGGTGTAGATGCTAATTTCCTTAATGACCGTTTACGCACTTCATTTGATTATTATCATGAAAAACGTACAGACATTATGTTGAGTGACGGTACGGCTCCTTCTGTATTAGGATTTACTCCTCCATTGGCTAATCTTGGGGAAATGAGAAGCTGGGGTTGGGAAATCACTTTAAAATGGAATGATCAAATAGGTGACAATTTCAGGTATAACGTAGGATTGAATTTGATGTACAATCAAAATCGGGTGGTAGAGAGAAAAGAAGCTCCGCAAAATGAAGAGTATATGTATCAAAAAGGACGTCGTCTTGGTTCACGCAGTCAATATAAATTCTTTGAATATTATAATTCGGAAACAACCCCTGCTCATTACAAAGAAGTATATGGTACGGATATGCCAGAACAATTAGTCAGTGATTTAAAAAATGGTGATTGTGTATATGTCGATTTAAATAACGATGGTAAAATAGATTCTAACGATATGTCACGTCAATTTGGTTTCACAGATGATCCGGAATACATGGCCGGTCTTAATATGGGATTCAGTTGGAAGGGATTTGATGTTTCAATGCAATGGACTGCCGCATGGAATGTAAGCCGCAGTATATCAAGTGTATTCCGCCAACCTTTTACAGACCGTACAAACTCAGATCAAGGAGGTTTGTTGGAATATATGTTAGATCATACATGGACTCCAGAGAATCCGAATCCAAATGCGGAATATCCGCGTGCGACATTTATCAACGATACCAATAACTATGCGGAATCAACTTTGTGGGAGAAAGATGCTAAGTATCTTCGTTTGAAAAATCTGCAAATTGCTTATAATTTCAATCTTCCGTTTATGAAAAAACTGAAACTGAATACTATGCAGTTAGCGTTAAGTGGATATAATTTATTGACCTTTACTCCATATTTTTGGAGTGATCCGGAATCAAAGGCTAGTAATTCTCCCTCTTATCCGCTGACAAAAACATATTCATTGAGTTTGAAACTTGGTTTTTAATCTTAATAATGCAATCAAATGAAAAAATATAATAAATGGATTTTTAATGTTGCTTCAGGACTGGCTCTGACATCTGTCATCGCTACTTCATGTGTCGATGAGATTAAGTTTGGCAACTCTTTTTTGGAAAAGGCTCCGGGAGGGTCGGTTACAAAAGACACAGTATTTAATAATGCTGAATATACCCGACAATTTCTGACTAATCTTTATGGCATGCAATATTATGGGCTTCCATATAAGAATGTGGCTAATCAGGAAAGTTCCAATCAATATGTAGGCAAGCCTGAAGCTTTAACAGATTTGTATGTTTTCACTTATCCGTCATGTGGAATCTCAGGACCATATTATAAAGGTACTCACACTGCCAATTATGGTAAACGTTCTGATAAATTTGATTATTTAAGAAATAATGTCTGGGAAGCTGTACGTGGAGTATGGATGTTGATTGAGAATATTGATAATGTACCGGGGCTAGGGGAAGATGAAAAAGCTTCTATGGTGGCACAGGCGAAATGTATTCTTGCTTCCCGTTATTTTGATGTATTTCGTCATTATGGTGGCATTCCTTTAATTAAAGGTACATTCAGTGGAACGGATACAAGCTATGAAATGCCTCGTAACAGTGTGGAAGAAACAGTGAATTATATGGTACAATTGCTGGATGAAGCTGCTGCTGTACTTCCTTGGACTGTAACAACTAATTTTCTTTTGTTTACCATCATTCTACGCCGTAAAGCAAACTGCAAGGGTATCATAGCGCACGGGCGCTTTTTATTTTACGGAGGCTGCCCCCCCGATAGAATTATTTTACACATGGTGTACTTATTCCTTTCACATTTTCCAATTTATGTAGCTGTACTTGGTGCTGAATTCCGTCCTAAAGGTGAAGGTAATATCTCCCGTAATAGCATAAGGGAAATACCAAGTGTAGGATCTGACATCATCTGCATCATACATCTTAACAAGCTGATTATTAAAGTAAATATAATGTATGTGACTCACCGGGTTAGCAGATATAGATAAAGTTGATCCTTCTGTGATTTTGATTGTTTTATTTCCGTCTTTATAACCATATTGTATACCATCGCATATCACTTTGAACCAGTTAATAGGATCGGAATTCCACTTCACGGTCAATGTGTATTCCTTTGGCTTTTTTCCGCCCATCAGCCTCCTTCGCAGCATAGCTATCATGCGCTCACAACCTCCTGCACCGCCCACACGCCGTTGTATACGTCAAATTCGTAGGTCTTGCTTGCCTCTATTGCCGGGGCCTCGCCTAAATAGTTCGCCCCGCTCACAAACGACACCGCGACCGAGGCCGCCGTGCTGAATGTGCCGTGCGCCCAGCCGGAGGCGGGCGGGGTAAACACGTATGTACCCACAGGAGAGGATACGTTATATATGGTGTTTGCCGTCAGCGCCGCGCCGCTGGCGGGGAGGGAGGAAGCGAGGGCGGGCGCGGTCTGCTTTTTGTTGAACAGCGCGGAATGTGCGTTGCTTGCGCTGTTATGTGACGATACGGCGGCGGAAACATCGTCCGGGGTGGCGTAAGTGCCGGCGGGCTGATATTCGCTCGCAGCTTTGCCGCCAAGTTTATCGGCGTCGTCAGCTTTGTCTACTACGCCGTTATTGTCCTTGTCATAGGTGGACTTTGACATATCGCCCGTGCCGGAACCGTCTTGCCCTTTCGGTAGGCCAAGCTTTAATACCTTGTGCCCGCCGGATTCTACCAATTCAGCCGTGGCCTGTGCGCCAGCGGCCAGCGTGGTAACTTCAACTGTCATGCCAGCGATTTTCAGTATCTCCGCTTGCCGTTCCTGCTCCTGTGATACGCGGGTATTTTCAGCGCTGACACGCCCTTTCTCAGCCGTTACGCGGGAAGTCTCTGCGGAAGTCCGCGCTGCCTCTGCGGTTTCTCTTTCGCCCTCGGCTGTTTCCCGCGCTGCCTCCGCACTGGCTCTCGCAGTCTCGGCGGTAACGCGGCTCTGTTCGGCGGTTTTTCGGTCTTGTTCAGCCGCAACACGGGTTGATTCAGCGGATACCCTTGCGGTTTCGGCAGCTTCCCGCGCTTCTTCCGCTTCAACCCTTTCGCCCTCGGCTGTTTCTCGCGCCGCCTCGGCTGCTGCCCTTTCGCCCTCGGCAGAGACACGGGAAGCCTCGGCAGTAACACGCAGTTCTTCCGCCGCAACTATGCCGTTGCACACCGCGATAAGCGATACAAGCAGGGGATATTCGTTTGTAGCCATGGCGGTATTTTCGTTAAAAATAGCCCGCTGGCACTCAAAGTTGAATTTTGCCGTGGTTATAAGGGTTGTCTTGTTCTCGTCAGAATAAATCTGTAATTCACACTCCACCTGTCCCGGAGCAATGGAGGCGGGGCGGAGAGCAACGGTCACTTCATTGTTATATGTGCCGCCGATGGTTATGCCGCCGTCGCTGTCCGTGCTGTCCTGCATGGAAGTACCGTTGGACTTTGAAAACACGGCTATGACGCGGCAATCGGTCAGGTCAACCGCTGAACCGCCGTCAGTGACGGTTATCTTTATTTTGTTGCCGTTGTCGCCCTCAATGACATAAAAGGGGGCGTTGGTAGATGTCTGCTTCAGCTCCAGCGCCACATCAAAGGTCTTGTATATCGTACTCATAGGCTGTTACCCTTTCAGCTCGTCCAGCTTCTTGTTTATCTCTACAAGGGATTCCTGAACCTGTGCAAGCGTGGCGTTAAGCTGCTCCCGACTTGTTACCGCCGTTTTCAGCTCGTCAACGCCGTCAAATATCGTCTTAAAATTCTGGTTTATCCATTCGGACTGTTTGTCGTACACAGTCTTTTCCTCAATGCTCAGATTCTTGGGGGAGGGTAGCTTGATGATCTGCAATCCTCTTTGCATCATACCGGGCGCACCTTCCCTTCATACCAGATTTGTATACCGCCATATATGGTAAAATGGCTGCCCGCCTCGTTGGATAGCTTGATGCTGAACCGGCGGCAGGGCTGGTTATTCATGGGCAAGTCAATCATATCGTCGTTCTGTATGACGCGGCGTTCCCTGTTGGCCTGCGAACCGTTTTTTGTCTCGATTATAATTACAGTTCCTTCGGCACGGAAGAACAGCTCCTTCAACTGCTTGTTCACCATCTTCATAGTCAGGTCTGTCGGCTGCGTCTGCCAGTAGGCGGAAATAGCCTGTCCGTCATACTTGTCTCCCTTGTCGAACTCATACAGATAACCGGTATCGTTGATAAGGTATATGGTGTTCTCGAAGGCGCACATATCGGCGATTTTAAAGCCGTCACGCACCATGTACGTGTTGTTGACGGAATCATAGACTATGAGCGAATCATCGTATGTTCCGGTATTTGCAACGCGGCATGTGAAGTACAGTTTGCCCTTGGCCGTGAAAGCCTTGCTCTGTGATACCGTTTTAATGGTATCAATGAAGCTACAAAGGTAGTTTTGTCCGCCGTCGAGCAATTGCATATCCGCGCCGTTAAACAGCTTTATACCGCTTTTTGTGAGCCAGTACGGAATATCGGTCTTTACGGCTACACCGGCGTTGCTCATGTTCTCGGTGAATTTCTCCACGCGCTCTACGGTGTAGTAGCTCGGCCTGTCGCCGTAAAGCCTGTATATGCTGTACCGCTTGAATATGAGTATCTGCGTTGACAGCTCGCATATGCCGATTATAGGGTCTGCGGTTGTATCGCCAACTTCCACATATCCGCCTGACAGGTCAACAGAAGATTCTATGGCAAGCCAGTGTTCAATAGTCCTTCCGTCGCCAGGTATTGTTGACCAATACAGGCGGTTCGGCGCGTCAGGATCGCCCGCCGCAAAGAGCCTGCCATTGTGCATACACACAAAATTGCAGTGCGCATCGGAAGCGCCGCCGCGCAGTTTGACAGTATCGCCCGCAGCAGGTACAACGCCCGGCGTGGTATCCAGCGTTATTGTAGTGGCGGAGGTAACGGAGCCTTTGCGGAACACGCCGTTGATGTATACGCCCTTTTCGACTACAAACTTCTGCTGTATGTCCTGCGACATGGCATCGGTCAGGGTAACTACCTTGTCGGCATATGAGGCAACGGTCGTTTCAAAAATGTACAGGCCGCTGCCGAACACCTCCGCCGTAACGGTGTCGGCCATGTTCACCTTGATAAGCTGCGTCTTGCCAGTGCCTATGACGACAACATTCGTGGTGTTTATCTTGCCCAGCGCATAGCCTATCTGACAATCGGTGGGCAGGGCGGTTGTAAATGTGTATATCGGTGTCAGGTTCCATGCGCTGTATGTGCCGTGATAGATATTGTTCTGAGTGACGGCCAATATATCATCTTCGTCAACGGGGATAATCCTCAATATCTGCCCGGCGGAAGGAGGGATAGCATTGCTGGATTTACGCACATACCCCTTGGCCACAGAGAGATTGCCATCGGACGTGTCCATGTTGCGGGCATCGATAGCCGTTCCCGTATTCAGCAGGGAGCCGTCCCGGTGCTGGGCTATGCCTAAAAACTCGCCTATGTTATAAATATCAGCCATGTTACCACCCCATGTTTTTTAAGGTATATGCGTCCTTAGATGCGTAGTGCTGGGAATATATGTCGGACACCTCGCGGTTGAACAAGTCGAAGTGTGCTCCTGCCGTGGCCTGTGTGTCTGCGTCAGAACCGCAACGCTGACAGGCAACGACATAGTACGGTATCGCGCTGTGCATATATGACGGCAATTCGGGAGCATCGGTAGGTGAGGACATTTCACGGGGCATGTACCGATAATACACTTTGACTTCGGCATTCGCGCCGTTGGTCACTTCGATAACCCCGGTGACAATTTCGCCCCACGACATTTCACTGCCGCTTTCATCGGTTATCTTCTCTATCAGCACACAGGAGCGTTCCAATGAATCTACATTGAACCGGCCTTTGTCGTCCAGCTTCACGGTTTCAAGCCGCGTTACCTTGAATCGATTGGCAAGGCGGCGCTGCCCGCTGTTTGCATAGTCGGTGAACACGCGGCGGAACTTGTCAACGGTCTGCGCGTCTGTTCCGCGTTCAAGCTGCCTCAATGCGGCGTATATGATATCGTTAAGTGTCATATGGGATTCTCCTTATAAGCTCAGAAAGCCGCTCGCCCTGCGGCGCGGCAATTCAACAAACGGGTCTGTCAGGTCGATTACCTTGCGCTTGCGCTCTCGCTCCACGGTAGCGGGGGAGGGGCGTGACATAAGCCCATAGCGTAAGGCTTCTGGGGCGTGGTCGTCGCCGTCAAGCGCGTCCTCGTGGTCATTCGGGTCATACTGCATTTGTGGCATGTACTTGATGAGGTTGCGGCAGTTTGAAAACACTTGCAGCCATGGCAGGCCGTCAGGGGCTTCACCTAAAAACTCTCTTACGCGCTGCCAGCCTACCACTCGGGAATTATCGGCGGAAAGCACGGGAACGCCGGATAGTGTCAGGCTCTCTGCTATGCTTTCGCCGCTGAACCCTTTCCGGGTCATGTTCTGCATTCCCCTGTGCTGCCACATATCGGGAGAACCGACAGTATAATCAATCTTGCGTGTGCCGGTCTTTTCGCGGATGGACAGCGCGACATCGTTCACAAGCCGCTGGTTCTGGTAATACTCGTCAAACACGAATATCCGCCTGTCGGGCGATACGGCGAACCACAGCACACAGCACGGGTCGTTATAGCCCCAGTCCATAGAGCGGAAGCAACGCCAGTTTGACGGAATAGTAAAGGGTTCGATAACGTGCTTTTCCTTGCGCCACTCCTTGAAAAACTGCCCTTCTACTACGTCCCAGTCTCCGTCAAGGAATGCCCTGCGCTGATCTTCGGGCAGAGCTTCCAGCGTATGGACATAATCAGGATCAGAATCCATAAGGGCTACGTTGTCGTAAACCTTCGCCGGAATGAATACATAGTTTTCAGGCTTTTCGCCGCTACGAAATTCGCGGTCTATGAACAGGCGTTTCACCCAGCCGTGACCTACGCCGCCCGGATTGCAAGTATAGTACATTCTTGGCGTAAAGTCTGTGCGGACGCTACGGTTACAGGTAGTCAAAAACTGCATCTGCGTTTCCGTGAAGTGTGTCGCTTCTTCCAGACATATCACGTCGTATTCATGGCCTTGGTACTGGTATACATCGGCCTCGCTGTCACAAAAGCCCATTCGAATTTTAGAGCCATTGGGGAAGCGAAATACTCGCTCTGTAACGTTGTATTCCGCAAAGCCGTACAGCTCTTTCATAAGGGGCTCAACAATGTTTACCCTCAATTCGGGGAGTGTTCGGCGCAGTATGAGAATATTCAGATCGGGATAATTCAGGGCAAGCAGTACGGCCTTGCGCCGCATTGCCCAGCTTTTCCCACCGCCTCTTGCGCCGCCATAGCAGGTGTGCCTTGCCCGGCTCTTGAAAAATTCGGCTTGCTTGGGGTTTGGCGTTCCTTCCAGCGTCAGCGACTTTTTATCTGCCGCCGCCATGGTGCTTTACTCCTTGTCGGCTGTCATGCCGGTGATGTTCCTGCCGCCGCCAATGGTCATGTCATGGTATTCCTGATTTATCCTGCGCAGACCCTCATTGCTGTTGTTCAGTATTTCCGCTATGGACTCGGGTATCATGACTTTTTCGCCGTGTATTATCTCGTACCGGTAGCCGTTTATGGTCACGGCGGTCATATGTATGTCGTCAGCATCGTTAAATGGGATAGTGTAAGGGACTTTGGGCTGCTCGTCCAGTATAAAATACCAATCCTCCCGATTTTTCTTTTTTAGATCCCCATAACTTATCATCAAGACCTCCTTTC
>ENA-UEQL01002609-UEQL01002609.1-human-gut-metagenome-genome-assembly--contig:-NODE-2609-length-11879-cov-22.602864_pt1 | contig 11879 bp, 14 predicted proteins | sample MGYA00242905_ERZ507926 | MGnify/ENA primary metagenome ERZ507926 (study PRJEB26167, sample SAMN06115531) | human gut metagenome | host: Homo sapiens | place: China:Henan | collected 2015-09-09...
TCGATTTTAGGGTTGATAAGTTCCGCCCTTCTGCCCGAAAATTTTACCTTTCCGAACACGAAATACTTCTCGTCAGCTGTTCTTTTGGGCTTTATAACCCTTCAGCAATGCAGGATCCCAATTGCGTCCTCCCCATGAGCCGCCGTAAACGCTGTACCAGTAATCATAATAGAGAGGATCGGGATTTATCGCCGTTTTTGAAACATCGACAGACGGATCTTCACCCTCTCTCACTCTTCTTGCGTAAAGGACATATCTTATGTTCTTGCTCTTTCCGAAAGGAAAGTCGCAGGTTGAGAGCGCTATTACCTCATCGCCGTATTTCAGATCGACCTGCGGTGTGAAGATAAAACTGCGGTCGAGAACCTGTGCATAATAATCAATAAATTCCTGCTTGTTTTTGAAAGTATACGGTGCGGTGTAATAGAACACCTCGCCGTCCTCCTCATCGACATTTACCTGCATCATAGCAAATATCTTATACAGACCTTTCTGTTCAAGGTTCTTATTCCGTTGTGCTGTAGTTTATAAAAATAAATTTGTACTTTTGCTCCTTTCAAAAGTGTAAGTTTAAGAAAAAGAATATGTTGTCAAAAGTAATTCTTCAGGCCCATATTGATAAAGTTGAGACCTATTTTGACCGGGCTGATAAAGTGGTGATTGTGACCCATGTTTCTCCTGACGGAGATGCGCTGGGTTCTTCGTTGGGCTTGTATCATTTTTTGTCTGTACATGGCAAGACCGTGAATGTGATTGTACCTAATGCATTTCCTGACTTTTTGCTTTGGATGCTCTGGATGCTTTTGCGGCGAAATGGGACAAGAAATATCCGAAGATTGCTCAGTCCTGGCGGGAGAATTGGGCGAACCTGAGCACCTACTTCAAGTACCCCCAGGAGGTGCGCCGCCTGATCTATACGACCAATGCGAGCGAGGGCTTTAACCGGCAGCTCCGGAAAGTGACCAAGGCCAAATCGGTGTTCCCTACGGATGACAGTCTGCTGAAAATGCTATATCTGGCCATGACGGATATTACGAAGAAATGGACTGGCCGGCGGCAGGACTGGAGCATGATCCATGCGCAGCTGGCGGTGTTCTTCGCCGACCGTATGCCGAACTGACTGGCTACACGCCGGGATGTCAAGTGTCGAGATGAACGGAGGTTGACGTTTCAGCCCTTGACATCCCCTCGAAACGCTGTTATTTTATAAACAAGGCGGCTGCAGCTTGCGCCGCTCCCGTCTTGCATAAATTTTGCTCTATTTGCACTACGTTTTGCAGTTTACACAGAATTCGGGATTGACCCGAAATCCCTCCTCAAACCGTGTTCAGCTGGAGCGTAGAAAGCAGCTGGTTCATCATGCCCAGCAGCCGATTGACTTTCTCCTGAATTTCGTCAATCTCTGATTCGTAGATGCTGCCATGTTCGTTGACCCTGCGGGCAATCTGGTTGACGTTGTTCGTCAGATTCCCCAGCAGGCGAATCATTTCGCGAAGCTGCGGCAAATCGAGTTTCAGGACATAGCCGTTCAACACCATCGCGCGGAGAAACGCCGACATGTTCCGAATTTCCAGCTGCTTCATCTTTGCGTCGATGATGCGTGCTTCCTCTTCCGTTACGGCGAAGTGAAGCATCTTCGACCGCAGCGCTTTCTCCTTCTTCATTCTCTCTCCTGAAACGCCTTTGCGCAAGGCTGTCGAATCGCTTTTTCGTTTTTTGCAGCAGGCGGACGTTCGCGCTTCTGCATTTCCTGCCGTGCCAGATTGATGAAGTCATTCAGAATCACCGGATGCGCGGCGACGGCATACGCACTCCAGCGGTCAGGCTCGCAGGGAATCTCCTTTTCGAGCGCCCAGCGCTTGTTCGCATTGGAGAAGCGTCCATCCCAGACTTTTTCCTGCACCGTCGCCGCCAGCACCAGCGTTACCCGCTCGCTGCCGTATTGGTCAAGCACCTCCTTGACACACGCTTCGTCCAAGTGCATCCCGTCGAAATGCTTCGCAATCGCTTCTTCGATGGCGTCTTTGCAGGCGATATTGCGCCGGCGCGCATTCCGATACGCCGCCAGTTCGCCGTGCGCGCGGGCATATGCCGCATCGTGCGGATAGACGGCTGTCATTGCAATCGTGTCCATTTCATCCTCCTTTTCCGGATTATCGTTCCTGTTCCACGCTCTTTTCTCGGCTGACAGGGCGCTGATCCATGTTCAATTCTGCATCCAGTTCCGCCAGTCTTGCGCTTTTGCTTTTCAGCTCTTCCTCCTGCGGAAAGGGCTTGCCCAGCTCCGCTTTTGCCGCTGCCATCTGCTGCTTGGTCGCATCAAGGCGTGCTTGCACCTTTGCCATTCGGTCGGGAAGCGTCTGAATCAGGTTCGTTAGGCGAGTAATGTTGCCCCTTGCGTCGCTGCCGACTTCCATGACATGCGAAACCGCGCCGCGCAGGGTGAGCCTGAATTTATTGGCAAACGAATCGAACTGGACGCTCATGTTCAGCCCGCGATAATCGCCAAACTCCACCGGATTCCCCTGCGCGGCTTCCTTGCACGCGGCAAGTATGGCTTTGCCCGCCGCTTCCTTCTCTTCAATGAAACTTCCGCGAACGGTCAGCCCGCCGAACTCCGCTTCGGGTTCGGGATTCGCCGCCAGCGTTGCCCTATCCTGCGCAAAACCTTCCAGCAGCTGTGCATCCTGTTCCAGCTGCCGCGGAAAAACTTTCAGCAGCTGATCTTCCAGCCGATACCGCTGGCTTTGGTGGTCAGCCTTCATCAGCCGCAGCCGTGCCACGTCCACATCCAAATCCATTTTTTCCCTGATGTGCGTGTCGCCGGCACACAGCGCCTTGATTTCCGCGTAGGACAGCGCCGTTTCATCCACGTCGTCGCAGGAGCGGACGGGACTTTTGCTGGTCATAATCTGAGAAATAAACTTCTGCTTATTCTCTACCGTCTGCCACAGATAAGCGTCAAACGTCGCTTCGGTGACGTAGCGGTAGATGTACACGTCCTTGTTCCAGTTACCCTGACGAACGATTCGCCCTGCGCGCTGCTCCAAATCCCCCGGCCGCCACGGGCAGTCAAGGTCGTGCGACGCGGCGAGACGATCCTGAACATTTGTTCCCGCGCCCATTTTTGCGGTGCTGCCCATCAGGACGCGCACCTGCCCGCTACGTACCTTCGCGAAAAGCTCCTTCTTCCGCACTTCCGTGTTCGCTTCGTGGATAAAGGCAATCTGCTCCTTCGGGATGCCCTGCGCAATCAGCTTGGCGCGAATGTCATCATACACATTGAAGTTCTCGCTGCCCGTTTCATCTTCGTCCGCCAGAAGCGTATCCGCATCCGCTGTTTCCTTCTCCGAAGCCGCCTTGCCGCGCGGGGTGGACAGGTCGCAGAAAACCAGCTGTGTCAGCTTTTCCGCCGCTCCTTCGCGCCAGATGCGGACAATGTTCCGGACGCAGGCGTTGACCTTGCTGCCCGGATCATCCGGCAAAAGCGGATTCATCAGCCGCTGGTCAAGCCCCAGCTTCCGCCCGTCGGAGGTGATGCGCAGCATGTTGTCCACGCTCGGATCAACCGCACCGCTGTGAACCGCTGCCGCCCGCTCCGAAAGCGCCTGCACCATTTCCTGCTGATAGGCAGACGGCTTCACCACCACCGTTTCGTAGTGCGCGGTCGGTCGGGGAAGATTCAGCTGGTCAGCCGTCTTGATGTCCGCAACTTCCTTGAAAAGGTTCATCAGCTCCGGGAGGTTGAAGAACTTTGCAAAGCGCGTCCGCGCCCGATAGCCCGTCCCTTCCGGGGCGAGTTCAATCGCGGTTGTGGTTTCCCCGAAAGTGGAAGCCCACGCATCAAAATGCGACATGCTTTTCTGCTGCAATGTGCCGTACTGCAGGTAGCGCTGCATGGTGTACAGCTCGGTCATGCTGTTGCTGACAGGCGTACCCGTTGCAAACACAATGCCCTTGCTGCCGGTGATTTCGTCCATATATCGGCATTTCAGGAACATATCCGATGATTTCTGCGATTCTGTCTGCGAAAGCCCTGCGACGTTCCGCATTTTGGTATACAAAAATAATGACGATAGGTAACTCTTTGATATGATCTCCGGGTTTTCCCCCGTCTCACACCGGGCGTGCACCTTTCAGCGCACCCGGCGTTCCATCAGGTTGACTTACTATCTATTGATTTCAATACCGCTATGTCCTCGCGGAGCATAGCGCACTTACAAATTTCACGCTTTGAGCTTGTCTCTGTATTTTTGTATTTTCCGTACCGTTTTGGGGTCAAGCTCCGGCGGTATCGGGCTGTTGTGTACCATGCGGTGGCAAGGGATACATAGCCATGCCAAATTCGGCACTTTGTTGATTTTCTCGATAGAAAGCATATTGTTGACGTGATGACAGTGTTTGGAAACCGTCTCCGAAAAGTATCTTCCGCAGCACTTGCATTTTCCTTTGTCCCGGTTGTAGGCGTATTCGCGATTCATGAAGTACTCGAAATTAGCCTTCCAGCCTTTTCCTTGTGCATAATGTGACAGCAGAATATCATTCGGTGTGTTGATGGATGGACGGTCATAAGGAAGCGGTTTGTGCTTGCTTCTGTAATGAACGTATCTTCTTCTTCCTTCCGCAGTATGTTGATGCAGCTGGTCGTTTTCGCTACCCCTCCTTTCTGATTTACAGTCGCAAGCACCGTGGGATTCATCCACTTCCTCCTTCCTGCACTCGTTCATCCGTGGCAGCAGAACTTCCCTGCCCTCCACTGCTGTTTGATGGTGGGTTCAGCCTGTCAATATTTCACACCTCCTGTTCTGGAAAATAGAAAGGCATCGACAGATTGCTCCGTCAATGCCTTCGTCTCTTTCGACACTACTATTATAGCACAGGTTTCGTTGCTAAAGCGTGCTAATTTGTCTTGTTCGCTGCTAATTTGTCCTGTTTTGTGCTGCGTGATGCTATTTCATGCTATTTGCTGCTATCTTGCGCGATTGCCGCCCGTGTTGTCCCCTATTCAGGTGCTTGCACTTAGCAGCATTTCCAGTTCATCAAGCGCCTGAGTGTGCAAATGATACACACGCGACCGGCTTAATCCGATTCTTTCAGCAATTTTCTCAAAATTCATATGAGAAAGATAATAGTTCAAGAGGATGATCCGGTGCGCCTGATTATCCATGCTGTTTACGACAGCTGTGATTTCTTCAACGGCATCCCGATACTCCTGCGTCAAGTTTTCCAGCTCTCTGCGTGCTTCCGTGAGACGAATAATCGCATTCTCATTCGCACCCACGTTGCGCGCATGGGCGGCAAATTCACTTCCCCAAGATGCCGTAACTCGCTGCGTAAGGCTTTTGTAGAGTTCTATCTGCGAGAGAAGGGCATCTATTTTCTGTTCAACTGCTTCTGCCCTTTTCAAAAATGCAACTGCTTTCCTCATGCAATTTCACGCTCCAATCTTTTCAGCAGCTGGATACCATCTATGTCAGTAAGCAATACAAAACGACCGGACTGAAAAAAGATTCGCAGTTCCTCAAGCCTCTGCTTGTACTGCATGATGCGGTATGTGAGATAGTCCCGTTCTTCTGCTGTCAGCTTTGTCTCGCTGCGGAACTTTTGCCGAAGTTCGTACTGCATCCGACCGCAGCTGCGGAAATCCTTGACTGCCTGAACAATCACTGCACTCGCAAACGCTTTCCACGGTTCCTTTTCTCCATAAACATAATGGGAACAATTTCTTCTCTGATTCATCCCAGCACCTCCGCCAGATATTCCTTTATTTGTGTATTGTACTTTGCGTTTTTCCTGCTGCTTTTTGCTCAACATACTCAGTAACAGCTCGAAACAGCAGCATCATCAAGGGATGATTATTCCATTTTGCAGCTTTTTCACTGGTGTCCTTTACCATTGAAAGCCACCATTCTTCGGCATCTTGTGCCTGATTCTCCGGCGGATCACAATGCGCTGCATACAGGCGGAACGCATCGCGGAAAATCTCCCATTCATCATCGTTCACTTTGCCATGCATGTTCTCACCGCCATTCCATAGGAAGTTCGCCTTGATTGACCCGCGTGAAACCTTCCATCAGCATCTGCTCAATCTTTTCAGACCATGCGTGCTGCGGCGGAAGTCCCTTCACATCCGACATAGTTCTGCTTCGGCGGTCAAAATAGAGTTTTATCATCTCATCCACAACGCCAAGGTCACGGTTTTTCATGATTTCCACCACATTTCCCACATCCGGCTGAATCTCAAGTTTGGGATATACCGAGCGATAGCGCATCATAAAATCAGCATTGACCCGATGAACCATAAACACATTGTCGGCTGCATTTGTAAGGTCGGCTGTTCCGCTGATGTCGCCTTTGCGCAGAAATGCTTCTGTTTTTCGCGGATGACAGATAAAATGAACGTGAATTTTCAGCGTCTTTGCCATTGTGGAGAGCCGCTTGGCAATTCGGGATTGCATCTCATATTTGTCCACATTGCCAAGCTGAATATCCAGTGCCATCAGATTATCGACAATCGCCACCGAAGCACCGTTCTGCTGAACCCAATCGTAAATTGTGCTGATAACGATTTCCCAATCAGTGCCGAAGTCATTGTCGTAGATGGCAAACTTGCCTGTCAGCATAGCATCCAGCTTCGCCTCAATGCCGGGCTTCAGGCAGAAATGATTGGGATTCAGTGGATCAGGCATTACATAGTCTGGGCCTGCTGCTTGAAGCAGTATCCATTCTCGTATCCGTGATGCCGTCATTTCTCCTGAAAACAGCGCGACTTTATATCCCTGCGATACAGCAGCCAAACCAATCTGACTGACGAGCGTTGACTTGCCCGAAGCATTGCCCCCGCTCCAAATGGACATTTCGCCTGCATTGAATCCCCCTATCTTTGCGTCAAGCGAACTGAGCCGTGACCGAATTACCACAATTTTGCTGCGGTCTACGTTCGGAATCTCTGCAAAGTCCAGCATCCGTGCCTTCGCCTTGCCAAGCAGTGGAGAATTTTCCGCCGTGCTGACTTTTGCTGTCGGCACAGCAGGCGTTACTGCATAAGGGCTGCTGCTGTAAGCTGCCGGGTCTACCTTCTGCCGGAACTCATGCCAATGGTATCCGGCGCAGCTGTTATGGAAGCAGTGGAATCCGAAACCGCCTTGATGGTACGCAAACACGGCGGCATCTCCGTGCTGATGCGAATCGTTAAACGGGCAGTGTGCTAATTGGTACTTTGTACCGCTGCTGATGGCTACTTTTTTCTCCACCTCCACGCCATGTGCGGAAAGAAAATGCTCAATGTCCCAAGTGCTTTCTTTGCCGGAACGCCGAGCTTCTGTCGGTATCGCCGCTTGATGCAGTTCCGCTGCAATATTCTTGACCAGCGCAATGGGTGTTTCCCGAATCTGCTCCGGATAGCGGATGATGCAGCTCTGTCGGTGCGGACGTTCCGGCGTATGGGCTCCTTTCGCTGCAATTGTTCCATACAGCTTGGTAATTCTTGATGGGTTATACACCGCCGTATCAATTTTTGCCTCGTCTGTGCTGAACCACATGTCCAGCACAGAGAGAAAATCCGCAACCACTTGCCGGTCATCTGTGCTGATATGTACCTTAAAAAGCAGATGATAGCCATTGCCGCTGTCTGCAACAATTGGCTCGCTGAATCCCGTTGCCATCAGCCGCTTCATTGTCTTTCCAACAACAGCGTGTGCTGCTTCCTTTTCTTCTGCCGATGCACTGACACCGCTGGGGCGGACTGGGTCTGCATCAATCAAAATCCATTGAAATCCTATGATGTCATTGTCAGACGTTGTTTCCTTCGGACGTTCTACCAGACGTTCATGCTGAGCACGCGCATAGCAGGCACTTTTGACGGGGTTCAGCGACTGGTAAAACGTTCGATTCGGATACTTTGCCAATTCAGCAGCAATGCGCGGACTGTCCGCACGAAAATAACCGCTGACAGTAGGCTTAGGGTCTATACTCCTGATTTCAATGATTGCATCCGGTTCATGCAGCAAGGACAGCCACTTTACTGCGAGTTCCACTGTTCTTGATTCTCCTTTTGCGCTTTTTGTAGATTCGCCTCTCTCCACGGCTCGCGCTGAAGCCATTTGCTAATGCCGGGGATATACTGCCCGCCATCTTTCGTCCATGCGATAGAACTTTTTGCTGCTTCAAGCGCTGTCATGATTATTTCAAGCGTCGCACCATGCCGCAGTGCCTGTTGATATATGCGAAAGGCCTCATCCCAGTCATTTCTGCGATTAGCCGGATAAGCAAACCACAGCTTTTCAAACTCATCCGGATAATGAGATAGTGTATCTATCGTATTACTATTATTATATTGCTGCTGGGTGTGCTGATTTTCAAGCCGCCTGCGATGTGCAAATGCTGAAAAATGCGCATTTGCACCGTTTTCCGCTCTTTCTTTCGTACCGCATATGGACTTGTTTTCAGCACACGGCGTGCTTATTTCAGTACCGTCTGCGTACTGATTTTCGGGACAGAGTAGCCTTATTTTCATACCGCCAGCGGTCTGATTTTCAAGCCAGTTCGATACGGTAACGATAGAACCGTCCCGCGCTGTTTGTATCTGAACATAGCCCATTTGAACCATCGCAGCCATCTTCCTCGTCAGCTTATCACGAGACCAGCCCAGTTCAAGCGCTGTCTTTCTGTATGAGAAGAGCAGTTGTCCCGGCATAAGCTGTTTCCCGCAGATTTCAGCTTTCTGACGGCAGGCACAATTCATACAGTAGTAATACAGTTTGAAAACACTATCATCCTGCCACACAAGACTATTTTGAGAAATGCAGATAGGCTGCCTATTCTTTTCGGCTGCTTCTGCCACACAAGTCACCTCCTGTTAGTGAAAACGCGCTGGCTGTTCCCGACGAACCAACATTTGCTCACCCATTGCAGCCAACCAGAAGCTGCATCAGCCTTCTCCCGTTTTCATCATGTTGCCGCAGCACGGGCAGAGGCAGAAAGCGCTTCTCCTCATGATTCCAGTCATACTGGATGTTATTTCCTAATAAAAGTTAATGCCGGACATGCTGATTCCCCCTTCTTGCTGAAAGAGACTTTTATCCCTCTCACCATAACTGGTAAAAAAAATCGGTTTTTTTACGCGATTTCAAGAATTTCTGCAAAAAAAATTTTCACGCTGACGAACAGAAGTGAAATGCAGCGCTACGCGCAAGCAGATGATGCGTCGAAACCGGAAATAATGCCACATCAAAAATCGCAGAATGTACTCCGATGTTCTCTTATATACTTCAGCATTTGATGCAGGCGATAATGCACTGCCCTGACCGTAAGATGCAGTTCTTTCGCAGTGCTTTCCAGCGTTTTACCATTGAGGTAGCACGCAATAATTTTCGCACCATCCGGATACGCAGAATCTGCATACCGATAGATTCGGGCACACAGTGTGTTGTATCGTTCCTCCGCGATGTACTTTTCCTCCAGCGTCAATTCGCAATTCACAACGCCATAGCCGCGCGCTGCATTGTCATTGCCGAACCCTTCTGCAAAGTGTTCCGTTTCATACGAAACAACAATTCCTTCCTTGCGCCATGGACACACGAAGCAATCCCCGCTGCAGCGACGGTAATCCGCCTGTCCGCAGATTTTTTCCTGACGAGCTCTATAACGTTCCTTGTTGATGAGTTTGTCCCATTCCTTCTGCAGCTCCGGATTCAGATATACTTTCTTCCCTGCAATCCAAACGTAACGTCCTTGTGACATTGCAATTTTTCCTCCATTCCTTTGTCTCGAATGGAGAAAATCGCAAAAGAAGGGTATACTGAACAGTGCCGCCTACCATCATGAATTTCTCCATTCATTTGGTTGGCAGCAGCCATTGCCTCGGCTGATGCTGATATGCGCCGTATCCTTCAGCATACTATTTTCAAATGAGAATGCGCCTGATGTGCCGCGAATTTTTTCTTCTGCCTAACGCGAATGAAACGCAGCGTAGCAGCGCTACGCTAAGTGGAATGAGCAGACGGCAGAAGGAAAAAGGCGCAGGCGAATGCAGAAAATAGTATTCGGCAATTCCTTCGGGGATGCCGGCTCCGAAGGGTTTCTGCATACGGCTCTTTGTTACAAAAAAAGCGGTCAGAAATAGTTCTCTTTTGAGAACTAATCCTGACCGTCAGACAGCTCTATGGATTTATCTTTTTCGCACATACATTTTGACTGTTCAAAGAAAGCAATTGAGCTGCTGGTCTTGCAATCACAGTCATTATGTACATATGGAAAGTGTTAGCCTTTTGACCAGCATTTGAGCAAACAGGTGTGATGTATTTGGGGGCATTCGCGTTTTCCTAATCTGCTCTGTTGCGTCAGAATTGCCTCTTGTCACCACCCTATTGCCATTTGCTTTCACAATTCCACTCCTTTCAGCTTCAGATTATTCTGAAGTTCATTTATTGCTGCAAAAATCAGCATTAGATATATTTGCAGTTAAGTTTTCCATGTTTATTGTAACATAATGTGATTGTCCTGTCAATATCATCTATCAACTTCTCCTCCCCTTTCACCTCCCATACAGCAGCAGCGCCAAGTGCGCCAGCGCGCGATCCTTCTTCTTGTAGGCGGAGCTCCGCTCCACGCAAAACCGCTCGCTGATTTCCTCTATCGCGTCTGTTTTCCCATTTTCTGATAGATAGAACATCGTCAGCACCGTTTTTTCGTCCTCCCCCAGCGCATCCCACGCCGGCTGAAACCACGCCATGAACTCTTCCGCCTGCCGCTTCCGCTCTTCCAGCACATCAATTTCCGCAATTCCATGCAGGATCTGGTTTTCGCCTGCCTGCGGATTTCGCGCACCATGCGCCGACTCCTCGAAGCGCATCCCGCCAATGCGAACCATGTCCTGCCGCACATTCGCAATCTCCTCCGCCGTTGTCGCCAGAATCGCCTTCATACTGCGATAATCTTTCAGCGCCGCCATTGCCGCGCTCCGCTTGTCCAGATAGTTCCATGCAATGCTCATTCCGCAAACCTCCTGTCGTTGCTTCGTAGCCTCATCATAGCAGAAAAGTTCGCGAATTCAAAACCAGAAACTGAAATCCTGAACCCCAGTAATTCCAAGGAATTCAGGACTTTTCTCCTTGCCGTCCGCTTGAAAATCGGGACAATGCAAGCCTTTTCGGACTGTCTGAATTTCAGTTTCTGAAACGCGAAAATGAAGAAAATTTTCAGGCATAGAAAAAGCGGCACACAGCCGAATGGGAGTCGGTTGTGTGCCGCCGAGAATTATTCAAGTATTTAAAAAATGTATTTGAATTTTGCTCGCATACGACGGATCTTCACAGAAAATGATCGTTACGTTCTTCATTTGCATTATATACTCCGGATCGCCAACGTAGCGTTCAATATCCGCATCAAAAGGCAATATAATGCGGTATTCTACATCATCATCATCCATGCTAAAATATTCGCTTCCAATATATTGTGGGTAACTCTCCGCATGGAAAGTCAGTTCCGTAAGAGGTGTCCACCAAAAAGTTTGATCACCAATGAAAACGATTTTTTCTGGAAAAGTGAATTGGTGAAGCGACGTGTAGGAAAATGCTGCTTCTCCAATCAGATACACTGAATCCGGCAACTGTATCTGCCGCAAGGCATAGCATTCGCTGAAGCAAAAATCATCCACAATGAGCAGTTCACTATTCGCACCAAATTTCACTTCCGCGAGATTTGTGCACGCCCAGAATGCAAACGCCCCCAGGATCTTGCATGAATCCGGGATAACAACCTTTTTCAGTGATTCATTGTCAGTAAAAGCAAAGTCCCAGATATAGCCGATGTCGTTTGGAATCTCAAAACAGGAATGAGTGAGTGTCTTCGGGTACAACAGCAGGATGTCTCGTCCATAC
>ENA-UEQL01002611-UEQL01002611.1-human-gut-metagenome-genome-assembly--contig:-NODE-2611-length-11870-cov-10.986687_pt1 | contig 11870 bp, 8 predicted proteins | sample MGYA00242905_ERZ507926 | MGnify/ENA primary metagenome ERZ507926 (study PRJEB26167, sample SAMN06115531) | human gut metagenome | host: Homo sapiens | place: China:Henan | collected 2015-09-09...
GGGTTCCAAGTATCCGGGTTATGGCAATACAGGCAACGCAACGGGCAGCCCTGCATAAAAACGACAAAGCGAATTCCGGGACCATCTACGGTCCCGAAACTCTCTAATGAATGTATCTTACCTTTTATCACTTACAGTGAATGGTTAATGGTTCTTGAAATAACATCCAACTGTTGTTCACGAGTCAGTTTCACGAAGTTTACCGCATATCCGGATACACGGATCGTAAGTTGCGGATATTTCTCAGGATGTTCCATAGCGTCGATCAACAAATCCTTATCAAATACGTTAACATTCAGATGCTGACCTCCATCCGGAGTAAAATAGCCATCCAATAAGCTAACCAGATTATTGATCTGCACTTCACGCTCCTTTCCCAACGTAGCCGGAGAAACAGCGAAAGTATAAGAGATACCGTCGTGCGCATGCTGGAATGGAAGCTTCGCTACCGAAGCTAGCGCAGCGATAGCACCTTTCGTATCACGACCGTTCATAGGGTTTGCGCCCGGAGCGAAAGGAGTTCCACCGATACGGCCATCCGGTGTCGTACCAGTCTTCTTACCATATACCACATTAGAGGTGATCGTAAGGATGGACTGCGTAGGTTTCGCATGGCGATAGGTCTCGTGCTGACGCAAATATTCCATGAACTTCTCGGTGATCTCTACAGCGATACTATCCGTACGATCGTCGTTATTACCGAAAGGAACATATTCGCCCTCACGTTCGAAATCAACCGCCAAGCCACGCTCGTCACGGATCACACGTACTTTCGTATCACGGATAGCAGCCAACGAATCGGCAACGATAGAAAGACCGGCGATACCTGTCGCACGGATACGCTCTACATCTCCATCGTGAAGCGACATCTCGAATGCCTCATATGCGTATTTATCATGCATATAATGGATTATCTTCAAGGCGTTCACATACACTTTCGCCAACCAGCGCATCATTTGCTCATACTTAGCCATCACCTCATCGTATTCCAGATACTCGCCGCGAACCGGCTCGAACATCGGGGCTACCTGTACGCCGCTGCGCTCATCCCGTCCTCCGTTGATCGCATATAATAAACATTTCGCCAAATTCGCACGGGCTCCGAAGAACTGCATCTGCTTACCGATCTTCATAGGAGAAACGCAACAAGCGATACCATAATCATCTCCATAATCCGGACGCATCAAATCGTCGTTCTCATATTGGATAGCCGACGTATCGATAGAGACCTTGGCACAGAAACGTTTCCAGTTCTCGGGAGCGTTCTTAAACCACAGAACCGTCAAATTGGGTTCTGGTGCCGGACCTAGATTATATAATGTATGGAGATAACGATAGGAAGTTCTTGTTACCAAAGAACGGCCATCCACTCCTTGGCCGCCCAAGGACTCTGTTACCCAAACCGGATCACCGGAGAACAAATCATTGTATTCCGGCGTACGTAAGAAACGAACGATACGCAACTTGATGATCAGCTGGTCTACCAATTCTTGCGCCTCCTCTTCGGTCAACTTACCCTCACGGATGTCTTTCTCGATATAAATATCCAAAAACGTAGAAGTACGTCCGATAGACATCGCCGCGCCATCTTGGTCTTTTACCGCCGCCAGATAAGCTAAGTACACAAACTGAACCGCCTCACGAGCGTTTTGTGCCGGACGAGTCACATCAAAGCCATAGCTAGCGCACATTTTCTCGAACGCTTTCAAAGCCTTGATCTGTTCGGAAATCTCCTCACGGCTCTGGATGATCTCTTCCGTGATCTCTTGGATATCCAAACGATTCAAGAAACGCTTTTTCTCCTCGATCAAGATTGCCGTACCATATAAAGCGACACGACGATAGTCACCAATAATACGTCCTCTACCATACGCGTCGGGCAGACCGGTGATAATAGCCGAACGACGTGCGGCAATCATCTCTTCCGTATATGCGGAGAAAACGCCCTCGTTATGCGTCTTACGATACTTCGTGAAGATCTCTTTCGTCATCGGGTCCAAATGATAACCATAAGCTTCCAAGCTATTCTCAACCATACGGAAATCTTACCACAGAACGCGTCACGACGGCTATCCAAATCCACCTTGTCATTCTCATCATCACATGCCTGAACCAAAACAGGCACATTCAGATCGGCTACACTGATAGCATTGATGATACCGATTTCAAAACCGAAGTTAGGTAATGAAACAATGATTCCATCAATGCGGTCACGGTTCTCACGGAACAACTTTGCACATTTCAAGCCATCTTCTCTTGTTTCAATACTGCTACTGCCTGTAGGCGTAGCATCTTCGGGGAGAATGACATAGTCATAGCCCTCTTTCGTCAGTGTTTCCAACAATTGTTTACGGACATCTTTTGCTAATTCCGAGTTAAAATAAGCGCGTGTTCCAATGATGACACCAAAACACATTTTTTTCTTGTTTTTCATTTCTAATGGTATTAAAAGTTACGATATATTCAGTTAGTTATTCTGTCCTATTACTTTCTTAACAGCCTCACGCCAGCCACTATACAAAGATTGAAGTTCTTTTTCCTCCATACAGGGAGCGATGCAATTGTCAATGGTACGCATGGCAGCGGCTTCTTGGAAACTGGCCCACTTCTTACGGGCAAAGCCATTCATGACAACAGCCCCCAATGCAGAAGCTTCCTCTATCTCCGAACGGTTAATGACGGCATGCAGCATATCAGCCTGAAACTGCATCAGGAACTGATTCTTCGTGGGGCCTCCGTCAACACGCAACGCTTTCAGCTCGATTCCTGCCTGCCGGGTCATCATGTCTATCAAATCCTTCACTTGATAAGCAATGGATTCCAATCCTGCACGCAGCACATGCGCTTTTCCAGCATTCAGTGTCATTCCCCAGATGGCAGCTTTAGCATCCGGTTTCCACCAGGGAGCTCCCAATCCGGTAAAGGCGGGAACCAGATAGACTCCATCATTGTTTTTAACCGAAGTCGCCAAGGTTTCAATTTGATTGAACGAGTCCACCAATCCCAATTTCTCCACCATCCATTTGATAGTGGCTCCGGTGCAATGGATATTGCCCTCAAAAGCATAATACACTTTACCCAAAGCCGAGAATCCGACGGATGTAACCAGCCCTTCAGGAGCAGCGACAGCCTCTTCTCCAATGTTAACCATAACAGATGATCCCGTTCCATAAGTCACCTTGCCCATACCTGCCTCAAAACACATCTGACCGGTTAATGCTCCATGGGAATCACCTAAAACACCTGCTATTTGTATCGGAGATTTGAACAAACCCTCTATCGTTGTTTCTCCAAAAACAGCATCACAGGGCAACGCTTCCGGCATCATACTCCGGGGAATAGTGAAGAGTTTCAACAACTCTTCATCCCAGTCCAAAGTATGAATATTAAAAAGCATGGTACGCGACGCATTCGTATAATCAGTCAGATGCTTCCTGCCTTCGGTCAGTTTCCAAATCAGCCAGGAATCAATAGTTCCCATCAACAAATCGCCTTTTTCTGCCAGTTCACGTGCATTTTCCACGTTATCCAATATCCACTTAACACCACTGGCAGAAAAATAAGGATCGATAAGCAATCCGGTCTTTCGTTGTACCAGTTCGCTGTATCCCTTATCTTTCAGTTCTTTGCAAATAGCCGCTCCCCGCTGGCATTGCCATACCACGGCATGATAAACGGACTTGCCGGTATGTCGGTTCCAAACAACCACCGTTTCGCGCTGATTGGTGATGGCAAGAGAATAAGAAATATCCTTTCCATTCACTTCTTCTTGTTCAAGCAGACAATGTATCGCTTCTATGGTATTTTTATAGATTTCTTCGGCATCATGCTCTACCCATCCTATCTGCGGGTAGAATTGCTGATGTTCTATATTTACCCGATGCAACAATTCGCAATCTTCAGAGAACAGCATGGCTTTTGTTGCCGAAGTACTTTGATCTATGGTAATTATTCTGCTAATCATACTATTAGATTTAAAAAGGATATGTTTATTTTTTCACGAATTCAAGGGCAGTCTTGCAGATGCCCTCTTTATCCAATCCGTAATGGGCAAAGATTTCATGGGAGTTTCCATGAACCACGTTCTCATCGGGGATGCCGATAATGCGTACCGGAATCGGATTTTCGGAAAGCGTCTCAACCACAATAGCTCCCAAACCACCAAACTGACTATGCTCTTCCACAGTGATAATTCTTCCGGTTTCTTCTGCCGCTTTCCTGATGGCTTCCGCATCAACGGGCTTGATGGAAGACATATCCAACACACGTGCCTTAATGCCTTTCTCCTGTAACATCAAACCAGCTTGATAAGCATGATAAACCGTTTCTCCGGCAGCAATGATGGTCAGGTCCGTACCGTTCAGCAGCATATTAGCTTTTCCCAGAATAAAATCAAAATCATCATTCTCATACACATCGGGAACAGCAGCTCTTCCTACACGTACATACACCGGTTCAGGATAATCTACCAATAGTTTGACCAACTTGCGTGTCTGACGGGCATCACAAGGAAGAACGATATTCATTCCCGGAAAAGTTCTTAATACGGCAATATCATGCAGGCTATGATGAGTAGCCCCCAAAGCACCATAAGCAACTCCACCACTTACTCCGAGTATCTTCACATTATTCTGACTATAAGCCAAATCGACCTTCACCTGCTCCAAGCTACGTGCCACGTAAAAGCAAGCCGGGCCACATACAAACACTTTTTTTCCGCTATGTGCCAAACCTGCTGATATTCCTACCGCATCCTGTTCGGCTATTCCACATTCTACAAACTGTGCAGGTAATTCTTTTGCAAAATCCCCCAAAGTAACAGATCCTCTGGCGTCTGTTGTAACCGCCACAATATCTTTATCCTGACGCGCCAACTCCAGCAACGTATCTGTAAAGCTCTTTCTGCACGCTATCATATTATTTGCCATTGTTTTCTTTTTCTAGTTTTTCAATTCTTTCGGATACCTCGCGAACAGCCTCTTCATATTGTTCGGCTGTAGGCACGCCATGATGCCATTTTGCAATGCCTTCCATATAAGACACTCCTTTTCCTTTTGTAGTATGGGAGATAAGCAAATGAGGCTTTTTATTCGTATAATCAATAGAACGGAAAGTCCGGATGATATCTTCCATCTCATCTCCGTTCATTTCCAATACATCCCAACCGAAGGCAGTCCAGCGGTCGCGCATACTCTCCAATGACATGACCTCCTCGGTTGTACCGCTGATCTGCAAACGATTACGGTCAATAATGGCTACCAGATTATCCAATTTATACTGGTTTCCTGCCATAGCAGCTTCATATATAGAACCTTCCCCTTGCTCACCATCTCCCATCAATACATACGTTTTATAATCAGCTTTATCCATTTTGGCAGCCATCGCCATTCCGACACCTACAGACAAGCCATGCCCTAAAGCTCCTGTATTTACTTCAATACCCGGTACCTCTATAGTAGGATGGCCGGACAAGATAGATCCGAATTCTCCTAATGTGTCGGTTACCTCACGAGAGATGAAACCTTTTGCTTCCAGCGTAACATATAACGCTTCTACGCAATGCCCTTTGCTCATTACAAAACGATCTCTTTTCGTTTCCTTTGGTTTATCCGGCCAAACACGCATTATATCAAAATAAAGTGCTGTAAGCACGTTAAGACACGACAGATCACCTCCAATGTGTCCTGCTTTTGCTTTATACACAATCTCAACCAACCGTTTCCGATTCTTTTCCGATTGTAATTCTAACGTTTCAACTTGCATATTATTATCATTTACTTTCTTATTCTTTCGCAAATAACGGAATTTAACTGGAAACATTCAATACAAAACGAAATAAAATGAAAATAAATTTGATTATATTAACAATAAATACCTATATAATCTATAAATCAGGACAATTAATTTATTCTGCTAACAAAGTTATATCTCTATATAAACAAGACTCTCCGATTGTCTATTTTGTACCCAACAGAACTGTTATAAAAAAAAGAAGCAAACAATAAGGAGAAATAAGGAAGTAAAATCAAAGTTGATAAAAAAGGTGATCAAGAATGTATTTTCCAACATTCTCAATCACCCATATTACCTTTGTTTCAGTAAGAATCAGATAACTTCGACCTCTAATTCTTTTAATCTTTCAAAATCCTCTTCGGTTATAGTACTATCTGTAATAATAGCATTTGCTAATGAAACCGAGCCTAAACTAGCAAAAGCACTGACACCTATTTTTGAACAATCAGCCACCAGATACACTTTACTGGCAGACTCTATCATAGCAGATTTCACGACCAAATCACTTAGACTAGGATAAGTCAGCTTCATATCCGAAGAAATACCGGCCGTAGCCAGAAACAATTTATTAGCGCGTATATCTTTAAATGAATCGGCCGCCATTTTTCCTGTCAAAGAAAGTGTAGGAGCCTTGAATTCACCTCCGGTAACAATCAGATTAATACCATGATTCTCACCTAAAATCAAAGCTATATTCAAAGCATTGGTAATGACTGTCAGGTCCTTATAATTCATTAAAAGCTTTGCGATCTCTGTAGTTGTAGAACCGGAATCAAGAATTATACTGTCCCCCTCCTGAATAAACTGAATAGCTTTCTGAGCGATTTCTTTCTTTTCCTCCAAATGAGTCTGATTGAACAATTGCCCGGTCTTGGCAAACGACCCTACTCCTTTCAGAAACGCACCTCCATGCTCTCTTTGGATATACCCCATTTGTTCCAAGGCTTCCAAATCCTGACGGATCGTTACATCCGTCACATTGAAAATTTTACTAAGGTCCTGAACTTTTGCATGCCCGTCTTCACGAATCAGATGCAATATCTTTACTCTTCTTTGATTGAGTGCCATATTTATTAGATTTAGAGGTTATGTTTTTTACGATATTCCTGAATATCCTTAATGGAAACAATTTTCAAACCGAATTTTGCTGCAATCTCACCTAGTTGGGGAAGACGGGCCATTGTACCATCTTCATTCAAAATTTCAACAAGAGCTCCTCCGGGTTTCAAACCTGCCATTCTTGTCATATCCAGTGTGGCTTCGGTATGTCCATTACGCTCCAAGACCCCATTTTCCGCACCATATAGAGGGAAAACGTGTCCGGGACGAGCAAACTCGGAAGGATTCAGATTTCCTGCCACCAAAGCTTTTATTGTTGACGAACGGTCGAAAGCAGAAACTCCCGTAGTACAGCCATACCCTCTTAAATCTACCGACATAGTAAACGGTGTACCTAGCAATGAAGTGTTTTCTTCTGCCATCGGAGCCAGACAAAGTTCTTCACAACGTGAACGTGGCAGAGGAGCACATAACAACCCTCTGCCATGAGTAATCATAAAATTTACAATTTCAGGAGTAATCTTTTCTCCTGAAACGATAAAATCGCCTTCGTTTTCACGATCTTCGTCATCAACAACGATCAATACTTTGCCTTGGCGAATATCTTCCAATCCTTCTTCTACTGTATTTAACATTTTAGTGTATCTAGGGAGTTAATTATACCGCAAATTTAAGCTAAAACAAAAAGAATCGAAAACTATTAGCCTTTTTTATGATAAAAAAATCAATCATCTCCCGTCAGAAGGCTTATCCCATCATTTCACTTCTATTATTCTAAGAACAATATAAGGAGCATCCGGAATTCTTACTCCCCGATGATGTATATCAAAAACACGATAATCCAATTCCTCCGTTGTTTCAAATATCACAGGATATTCCGTGACAGTCATGGCCCACACATCAATAATCTCCACTTTAAACCGTTTATTCTTTTGCAATTTGTTATAATCCGCATTTTTTACCGGCAGATTAAAAGTCCAGAAACCTTTCACATCTTTTCCCATATTGACCAGATAATAATCTGGTCCAGCAGTAGAAGTAACCAAGTCACGACTGATATCTGCCATCTCCAACGGATGGGGAGCAGCTTCAATAATCGTTCTTAAAAATTTCACACGTTTCCAGCTTTCACCTTTTAAAGATCCCCCTTGCGCCCAAAAGATAGGTTCGTTCCCCTGCTGATAACATTCACCGTGAGTGACATAAATTCCACCCAACAAACCATTCAAAATAAAGCAAGTCATCTGCTGCGGACTTAACCTTCCCCAACGATAAGGTAGATTCCCTTCATACCCAACCTCATCACATATAACCGGTTTGCGATAAATTTTTCTTAAAGTAGCAGAAGCGGTAGAACTCAGCACCGGTGCCTCATCCTGAATGCTGACATGGGTAAATTCAGGCATCCAATAATCAAAATAAGTAGCCGTCGCTCCATGAATAGAACATAAATGGCGATAAGGATCATTCTCAACCACAGTTTTCGTCAACAGCTTCCAATCATCCACAGTTTTCGCTTTTACATAATCCCACTCGTTTGCCATAGACCACCATACATTTCTAAAAGAAGCCAAACGAGCAGTAATATATTTAATATAACGTACATTCACCTCATTCGACATAGCATCAAAGCCCCATCTTCCCTTATCATAAGGATGGAAAAGGATCAAATCCGCCTCAATCCCCAAACGGTTCAGTTGGTCTATCCGTTTCTCCAAATGCTGAAAAAAAGCCGGGTAAAATCTGTCAAAGTCCCATTCTTTCCTTTCATTTCCTTCCTTATCTTTTATCGTCTTCCTTATTTCAAAAGGATAAAGCGCAGGCTCGTCTTTCACTAAAGAATAGTTTTTAGGAAACACACACATCCTTACCTTATTAAAATCGGCTTCACCAAACGATTTCAAAGTAGCCTCCTGAGTCGTTTCCTTCATATGTGTCCATGCATAGGCTGTCGTACCCATCGGATAATAACGGGTACCGTCCGCATATTTAAAATTATGTTCTCCGTCCACCAACACCATGCCATGATTATCTTTTCCGGCGGGTACCACTGTGAATGTACCTTTCCGACCATTCATAGCCCCTATACTGGAAGATGTAACATACCTCCATTCCCCGGCGACAGCAGGCATAAACCGTATCCTATAAGTATTCTCACCATCATAAAATCCTTCCACCGTTTTCTTTTCCTTTCCACAAACGAAAGTAGCGGAAAGACGTATATCAAAAGGATTCTCTTTGGTCACCTGTTTAAAACTCAACTCAAACCGATCCCAACATTCCACTTTGTCTTGTGCATTTACTTTTACCACAAAACTTAACAGCGTCCAAACAGCTATTACATAAAATTTTGTACTCATCCTATCATGTTTTAAAAATTATACTCATAAAAGTTTTCCGGAACATTTTCATACTGTGTCAATGAGCACAAAGATAGATTTTACCCTTGAGATTCAAAGGTAAAATCTTACATCAATAAGGTATTTTCTTGCTATTTACCTTCATAAACAGCACAAAACGGAACTTAGTTATTATTTTTATACTCAGTCAAAGTCTGATTAAATGCTTTTTTAAACGCCTTGCCAAAGTAACCGGGATCAGAGAAGCCGACGGCAAAAGCAACCTCAGAGAAAGACATACCACTTTGTATAAAACTTTTCGCTTTATTCAACCTATAATTCTTTATATATTCTATCGGAGAAATCCCCATGATACCATTCACTTTCCGATTGAATACAGAACGGCTCATATTCATGAACTCTGCCAGATCATTCACCCGCAGCCCCGGATTACTGTAATTCTCTTCCATAAATCCTACCAGTTTCTGCATAAACAACTCGTCCAAAGGAACAATTTGCGACACAGGATAAGCGATGGCTTCTAAAGGTTCTTTCTTCGGCTGAGCACCATACTTTGACAAAAAAGCCGACTGAAGCACTTTTCTTTGCCTGATCAAGTTCTCAATTCTCGATTTTAAATAATCGCTGCTGAAAGGTTTAGGTATATAATCATCAATCCCTAATTGTAAACCTTGAATACGATCCTCAACAGACGATTTTGCAGAAAGGATAATAAGAGGGATATCACAGGTATTGACATTCTCCTTGATGTGCCTTATCAATTCAATACCATCCATACGCGGCATCATAATATCCGTAATAATAAAATCCGGAATTTCCTCTTCTATCTTTTCCAATGCCATCACCCCGTCGGCAACTCCAACAACACGGTAAGTGCCCGACAATATTTCACATATAAATTGACGCAACTCCGCATTATCCTCCACTACCATCACTTTTACTAAAGTTTCTTTTGTTGCCGGAGGCATGTCCGGCAAAGATGTTTTATCATTTTGTTCCGGTTCCGCCAAGACCGTTTCCTGTTCTTCCGAAGTGTCGTTCAATATATATTCAACATTTTTATCCTGAGCATATATTTCTTTTCCTTTATGCAAAACCAGTTTGAATACACTTCCTTTCTTTACTTCACTTTCGACCTGAATTTCCCCATGCAACATTTTAACCAACTCATTCACCAGCGAAAGCCCTATACCCGATGAAGGCTGCATGTCATTTTCCTTGGACACTGTAGTGAAACGTTCAAATATGGATGGCACTTTATCTTTAGAGATGCCAATACCTTCATCTTTTACGGCAATCGAAACAAACTGTCCGCTTTCCATCACAATCAAGGTAATCGACTTGTTATCAGGTGTATACTTAAAGGCATTGGAAAGCAAGTTAAAGATAATTTTCTCGAACTTATCACTATCTATCCACAAAAAAACAGAAGGCAACGTTGTCTGAAGAGAAAAATTTATATTTTTTTCTGTTGCCAACAACCGGAAATTATCCATTATATTATGAAGCATGATAATGATATCCCGGTATTCAATAGTCAAGCCCATTTTTTTATTCTGTATCTTTCTGAAATCCAATACTTGATTAATGAGCAATAACATACGATTGATATTTTTCTGAACCAATTGAAGATGATGCCGGGTCCGGGAAGTCAAAGGCTCCTGGGACAACACTTCGGATACCGGACCGGATATAAGGGTTAAAGGAGTACGTAGTTCATGTGAGATATCAATAAAAGAACGTACTTTTATTTCCGCCAATCTTTGTTCCATATTTACCTTATGCTTCAAATAGTAAATATAGAAAAAAACATATCCGATAGCTAAAGATATCACCAAGACAACAACTAGATAAAAAGCCTTAGCCCAACCGGTTTCCCAAAAGGTGGGTAATACCTGTAAAGTAACCGTTTTCACAGTGTTCATCCAAATACCATCCCCATTGGTCGCCTTTATCTGAAATTGATATTTTCCTGCCGGAAGACTTACAAAACTAACCGAGTTCTTCTTACCTATATAATACCATTGATTATCATCCAACTTATAAGCATACTCGATATCCAAGGAATTAGTATAATCCAACGCAGCAAATGAGATGGTAAAATTCCTCCGCCGGGTAGGGATCTCTAAATAATCCGCATCACTCAATACATGAGACAAATTATCCTCCGAATATTTTATACCTGTCACTACAATAGGAGCTTCATAAGTCTGCTTAACGATACTATCCGGAGAAAAGACAAGCATACCGCCTTCTGTACCCATTAAGATATCCCCTTGCCTGTCTGTAACCGGAAGACATTCACTATAATTAAAAGAACGATTGAAAAAAGTTTCTCCAAAAGACTCAAAAGTCTGATCGTGCACATCAAACAGAGTGATATCCGTTTCCGAGCCGATCCATATATTATGATTTTTATCTTCAATCAAGGCTCTAGCCAACGGAGATGTCTCTTTGCCGAACGACCGGAACCGAAGTTCATCAGATAATAAATTTGACGAAACCAACTTACAAAGGCCACCTCCATAACAATAACAATAGATAGTTTCATCCGTCGTTCGTAAAACAGACATCACATCAGCACTACACAATCCGTCAGTCGCCTGCGGACGAGGAAGGTTAAGATAAAAACGAATATTTTCGTAATCCGAAAAATCA
>ENA-UEQL01002613-UEQL01002613.1-human-gut-metagenome-genome-assembly--contig:-NODE-2613-length-11862-cov-16.124056_pt1 | contig 11862 bp, 7 predicted proteins | sample MGYA00242905_ERZ507926 | MGnify/ENA primary metagenome ERZ507926 (study PRJEB26167, sample SAMN06115531) | human gut metagenome | host: Homo sapiens | place: China:Henan | collected 2015-09-09...
TGGTATCAGCAAGACCGAACTTACTACTGTAATGAAGCCGGATGTTGAGGCTTAGGGTAAGGCGGTGGAGTATAAGTTGGGTGCCCGTGGACTTCGTTCTATCGTAGAGGCAGTGATGACCGATGCGATGTTTGAGGTACCATCCAAGAAGATCAAGAAGTTTGAAGTGACATTGGATTATGCCAAGGGACAGCTCGACAAGGCTCATCTTGGACAGCTGGAGTCTGCGTAAGGAGGATTCCGGCAAGCATCTTCTTTGTAAATATAATCAAATCAGTTGGGAGAGAATCCCGGCTGATTTCTATATACCATATAAAGACATATAAAATTAAAGTTGGATATGACGGAACAGGTAAATCTTACAGAACAGTTGAAGCATTATTTCGGTTTCGATTCGTTTAAAGGCGAGCAGGAATCTATCATCAGGAACCTGATGGAAGGCAACGATACGTTTGTGTTGATGCCTACTGGTGGTGGCAAGAGCTTGTGTTATCAGCTTCCATCCTTGATCATGGCTGGAACAGCTATTGTTATCTCACCACTGATTGCCCTGATGAAGAATCAGGTGGATGTAATCAATGGACTGAGCGAAGACGATGGCGTGGCTCACTATCTGAATTCATCTCTGAACAAATCGGCTATTGAGAAGGTGAAGGGCGACATATTGAGTGGCAAGACCAAGCTCCTCTATGTGGCACCGGAATCTCTGACCAAGGAAGATAATGTAGAGTTCTTGAAGACCATCAAAATCTCTTTCTATGCCGTGGATGAGGCACACTGTATCTCTGAGTGGGGACATGATTTCCGCCCAGAGTACCGACGCATACGCCCTATCATCAACGAAATAGGCAAGGCACCGGTCATTGCCCTTACGGCAACGGCTACCGACAAGGTGCGTACAGATATCAAGAAAAACCTCGGCATCGTGGATGCCAGGGAATTCAAGAGTTCCTTCAACCGTGCGAATCTCTTCTACGAGGTGCGCCAGAAAACCAACGACATCGATCGCCAGATTATCATGTTTATCCGTCAGCATCCAGGTAAGAGTGGCATCATCTATTGTCTGTCCAGAAAGAAAGTGGAAGAACTGGCTGAAGTACTCAAGGCAAACGATATCAAGGCTGCTCCTTATCATGCAGGTCTGGATTCTGCAACCCGTTCGCAGACTCAGGACGACTTTCTGATGGAGCGTATCGATGTCATCGTGGCGACTATCGCCTTCGGTATGGGTATTGACAAGCCGGATGTAAGATTTGTCATCCACTATGATATTCCAAAGAGTCTGGAAGGTTACTATCAGGAGACCGGTCGTGCCGGACGCGATGGAGGAGAAGGTATCTGCATCGCTTTCTATGCACGCAAGGATTTGAGAAAACTGGAGAAATTCATGGAGAACAAACCTGTGGCTGAACAGGATATCGGCCGACAGCTCCTGCAGGAGACTGCCGCATACGCTGAATCATCTGTCTGCCGCCGCAAGATGCTGCTCCATTATTTCGGAGAAGAATATGATGTGGAAAACTGCCACAATTGCGACAACTGTCTGCATCCTTCCGTGAAGTTTGAGGCTAAGGATGCCCTGATAGTGGTTTTGGAGGCTGTGGCTGCCGTGAAGGAAAACTTCCGTCAGGAGTACATCATCGATTTCGTGAAAGGCCGTGCCACCGACGACATCGTTTCCCACAAGCACGACAACCTGGAAGAGTTTGGAGCCGGTGAGGATATGGATGCCAAGGTATGGAATCCGGTAATCCGCCAGGCATTGATAGCCGGTTATCTCAAGAAGGATGTAGAGAACTATGGACTCTTGAAGTTGACTGCCGCCGGCAAGCGTTATCTGAAGAATCCAACCTCTTTCATGATCGTTGCCGACAAGGAGTTTAAGGACGATTATGTAGAGAGTGCTCACGAAGGCAGTAACAACGGAGAAGCACTGGATCCAACTCTCTTTGCCATGTTGAAAGACCTGCGTAAGAGTGTGGCGAAAAAGCGCAAGTTGCCACCATACGTCATCTTCCAGGATGTATCGCTGGAGCAGATGGCTACCATGTATCCGCACGACTTGCAGGAGTTGCAGAACATCCAGGGCGTGGGAGCTGGTAAGGCAAAGCGTTATGGCAAGGAATTCTGTAAGCTGATCCAGAACTATTGTATAGAAAATGAAATAGAGCGACCAGAGGAGTTGCGCGTGAAGACCGTTGCCAAGAAGTCATTGCTCAAGGTGAATATCATCCAGAGCATCGACCGACAGATCGACCTCGAAGATCTTGCCAGCGCCAAAGGTTTGGAGTTCGCTGATCTCTTGGACGAAATCGAGGCAATCGTGTATAGCGGAACCAAGTTGAATATCGATTATTTCATCGAAGGCAGGATGGATGACGACAAGATCGACGACATCTATGACTATTTCATGGAGAGCGAAACAGACGACTTGGATGCGGCACTCGATGAGTTGGATGAAGACTACACAGAAGAGGACATTCGACTGATTAGAATCAAGTTTTTGTCCGAACAAGCCAACTAATCACGTTAAATAGCATTAATAAGGTAAGATTTTCGTAAAAAGCGAACTCTATCTGAGAAATTATTGCTAAATTTGCACGCAATAAATTTTTAAAGGTTACAATATGTCATCATTTGTTGCAGATAAAATTGTAATGGACGGTCTCACTTACGACGACGTCCTTCTTATCCCTGCGTATTCAGAGGTACTACCAAAACAGGTAGAGTTGAAAACCAAGTTCTCTCGTAACATCGAGTTGAACATTCCATTCGTTACAGCAGCGATGGACACCGTTACCGAGGCTTCAATGGCGATAGCTATCGCTCGTGAAGGTGGTATCGGTGTAATTCACAAGAACATGACCATTGAGGAGCAAGCTCGTCAGGTTGCTATTGTGAAGCGTGCTGAGAATGGTATGATTTATGACCCTGTCACCATCCGTCGTGGCAGTACAGTAAAGGATGCTCTTGATATGATGCATGATTATCATATCGGTGGTATTCCTGTGGTAGATGATGAAAATCATCTTGTAGGTATTGTTACCAACCGTGATCTTCGTTTTGAGCGCCACATGGACAAGAAGATTGATGAGGTAATGACTAGCGAGAATTTGGTTACCACTCACATCCAGACCGACTTGGTTGCTGCTGCTGCCATCCTGCAGGAGAATAAGATTGAGAAACTCCCTGTAGTTGACAGCGAGAATCACCTGGTAGGTTTGATTACTTACAAGGACATCACAAAGGCTAAGGACAAACCTATGGCTTGCAAGGATGCCAAGGGACGTCTTCGTGTGGCTGCTGGTGTGGGTGTTACTGTAGATACATTGGATCGTGCCAAGGCTTTGGTTGAGGCTGGTGCTGATGCTATCGTTATCGATACTGCTCATGGTCACTCTAAGGGTGTAGTTGAGAAACTCAAGCAAGTTAAGGCTGCCTTCCCACAGGTAGATGTTGTGGTAGGTAATGTGGCTACTGGTGAGGCTGCCAAGTATTTGGTAGAGAATGGTGCTGATGGTGTTAAGGTAGGTATCGGTCCTGGTTCTATCTGTACTACTCGTGTGGTTGCCGGTGTTGGCGTTCCACAGTTGAGTGCTGTTTATGATGTATATTCTGCTCTTAAGGGTACTGGTGTACCTTTGATAGCTGATGGCGGTCTTCGTTACTCAGGTGATGTTGTGAAGGCTTTGGCTGCCGGTGGTAGCTGCGTCATGATCGGTTCTTTGGTTGCTGGTACCGAGGAGAGCCCTGGTGATACCATTATCTTCAATGGCCGTAAGTTTAAGAGCTATCGTGGTATGGGTTCTTTGGAGGCTATGGAACAGAAGAATGGTTCTAAGGACCGTTACTTCCAGGGTGATACCAAGGATGTCAAGAAATTGGTTCCAGAGGGTATCGCTGGTCGTGTGCCTTACAAGGGAACTGTCCAGGAGGTCATCTACCAGCTGATTGGTGGTTTGCGTTCTGGTATGGGATATTGTGGTGCTGCTACCATCGAGAACTTGCACAATGCCAAGTTCGCTCGTATCACAAATGCAGGTGTGTTGGAGAGTCATCCACATGATATCACTATCACTAGTGAGGCTCCTAACTATAGCCGTCCTGAATAATATAATTAGGAAATATGAAGTTTTATGCACTTATAGCGGCAATGCTCCTTTCGGGGAGCATTGCTTTTGCTCATACCGACCCAATTGTTATGATTATTGATGGTCAATCTGTCAAGAAGTCGGAATTTGAGTACTTTTATCAGAAAAATCATTTGGGAAATACGGTTGATTCTAAAAGTGTCAAGGTGTTTACCGATGGCTTTGTTGATTATAAGCTGAAAGTGCAAGCTGCTAAGGATGCTCATCTCGATACTTTGCCTAATATCAGGCGTGTGTTGAAACGATATGATGATGTCGAGTCATGCGAGTTGATGCCCGATAAAGGCAGTGTTCATGTTGCACATATCCTCTTGAGATTGGGACAGAAAGCATCTTACCGGGAACAGGAGGTGGTGGAAAGAAGAATCGATTCTATTTATCAGGCTCTTTGTAAAGGTGCAGATTTTGCAGACCTGGCAAAAAAGTGTTCTGATGATAAAGGGTCTGCGGTCAATGGGGGAACTTTGGCATGGTTTACAAAAGGTCAGACTGTGCAGGCTTTTGAAAAAGTAGCTTTCTCTCTGCGAAAGGGTGAGATTAGTAGACCGTTTATGTCTGAGTTTGGTTATCATATCGTCAAGTTGCTGGATAAACATGATGATGGTAATCAGAAAAAATATGTTGCTGATGCTAAGGTAGAAAATTGGCGGGGAACCTACCAGCAGCAGGAGGAAGTAGAAAACCTTTTGCTGAATGAAATCTGCCAGCGTAATATTTGGGATAAGGCTGCTGCTGATAAAAAAGGTCTGGCTGCCTTCTATGCCAAGAATAAGAAAAAATACAAATGGGAAATGAAGCGCCTGAAGAAGATGAAGGTTAATCTGCCCCGGAATGGCGAATACCCGGATGTGGTACTTGCTGACTATCAAGACTCGTTAGAGAAACAATGGGTCGCACAACTGAAGAAGAAATATAAGGTGGTGGTTTTCCATAGCATGTTGACCACTCTCAATATACATTAATATATTATAGAAACAATACATGAATACTGGATATAAAATGACAATGGCATTTATAGCCCTGCTGATGATAGTAGGAATAAGTGCTAGTGCAACAAGAGCAAGCCGTAGTGCTTTGGCTCATGAGGCTGATTCTGCAAATATCAAGCAACAAGCTGCTGCCGATTCTCAGAAAATCAATGAGGGTAGTGTGGTTGATGAGGTAATTTGGGTTGTCGGCGATGAGGCTATCCTGAAGTCAGACGTCGAGGTAACCCGTTTGCAGGCTGAGGCTGAAGGTATTAAATATACTGGTGACCCAGACTGTTCTATTCCTGAGCAGATCGCCGTTCAGAAACTGTTTCTCCATCAGGCAGCTATCGATAGTATCGAAGTATCTGAGTCAGAAGTCATGAATGGTATCGACGAACAGATCAACAGTTGGGTTTCCATGATTGGTTCTCGTGAAAAACTGGAGGAGTATCGCAAGCAAAGTATCACCCAGATGCGCCAGCAGATGCATGATGATTTCAAAAACCAACAGCTGATTCAGAAGATGAAGCAGGAACTGGTGAAGGATATCAAGGTGTCTCCAGCTCAGGTACGTAAATACTTTAAGGATTTACCTGCCGACAGTATCCCTTTTGTTCCTACAGAGGTAGAGGTTGAGATTCTTACCATGCAGCCACGTATTCCTCTTGAGGAGATTAACCGTGTGAAAAATCAGTTGCGTGAGTTTACTGACCGTGTGAATAAGGGTGAGACTTCTTTTGCTACTTTGGCTCGTCTTTATTCTGAGGATCCGGGTTCAGCCCGTATGGGTGGCGAGATGGATTATATCGGTAGAGGTATGTTGGATCCTGCGTTTGCAAATGTAGCATTCAATCTTACCGACCCTAAGAAAATCTCAAAGATTGTTGAGTCTGAGTTTGGTTATCATATCATCCAGTTGATTGATAAGCGTGGTGATAAGATTAAGTGTCGCCATATCCTGCTCAAGCCTCAGGTTTCTCAAGATGCTATTGATAAGTCTATCGGCCGTCTGGATTCTATCGGTAATGATATCCGTGCCGCTAAGTTTACCTTTGAGCAGGCTGTTGAAGCATTGTCTGATGATAAGGATACCCGCAACAACAAGGGTTTGATGGCCAATGTTACTCCTGACCAGTCAAGAACTTCCCGCTTCCAGATGAAGGATCTGCCTACCGAGGTTGCCCGTACGGTAGATACAATGAAGGTAGGTGAGGTTTCTGCACCTTTCACGATGGTAAATTCCAAGGGGAAAACCACTTGTGCTTTGGTAAAACTGGTAAGCCGTGTTGACGGACATAGAGCTACTATTACCGAAGATTTTCAGGTGATGAAGGATGTAGTGTTGGCTAAGGAGCGTGCCCAGACCTTGCACGATTGGGTAGTCAATAAAATCAAGCAGACTTATGTTCGTATGAACGATCGCTATAAGGATTGTAAGTTTGAATATCAAGGTTGGATTAAATGATAAATAAAAGATTAAATAATCATATCAGAGGGCATAGAATCATATCGGTTATGGTTCTATGCCTGTTTGGGTTTTGTCTGATGCAAGCCATGCAGGCTCCAAAGAAGCATGCCAGAAAACGCCCTCATGGTGACCGCGTATATCTTTTGCATGCAGATGAATTGTACTATGATATGTTCGGAAATAATCCTGATGCCCAGATATTGAAAGGTAAGGTCTCTTTCTTGCATCAGGGCAGTCATCTTACCTGTGACAGCGCGTATTTCTATCAGGCTTCTAATTCCGTGAAAGCTTTCGGACATGTTCATTACCGGCAGGGAGACACCTTGTCACTCACTTGTAATAGAGCAGAGTATGATGGGCAGATGCAGATGATGAGAGCACGCAAGAATGTGGTCTTGCATCATCGTCGGCAGACTTTGCGTACTGATAGCTTGGATTTCGACCGCTTGTATAATATGGCAAACTTCTTTGACGGCGGAACGCTTATTGATGGTAAGGATAAGCTGGTTGCCGATTGGGGTGAGTATCATACCGAAACGCGTGAGGCTAAGTTTGTCTATAATGTCAAGTTGCGCAGCGGCAAGGATGTTGTTACCACCGATACTTTGTATTACGATGTCCGTAAGTCAAAGGCTCATATGGTAGGACCTTCTAAGATTGTTTCCGGTGCAAGTGTTGTCAAGACCGAAGACGGATATTATGATACCAAGACCGATAGAGCACAGCTTTACGGGCGCTCTACGGTTATGGATAAAGACAAGACGCTTACGGGTGATACGCTCTATTATGTAAAGGATGGAGAGAGTACCGGATATGGTAATGTGGTTTATGTAGATAAGAAGAACAAGAATTCCCTTACTTGCAATTATCTGCGTTACAACGAGAAAACTGGTAATGGCTTTGCCACCCGCAATCCTGTAGCGATCGACTATTCGCAGAAAGATACTCTTTGGGTTCATTCTGATACCATGCGTATCAATACCTTTCATATCAATACCGATTCGGTATACCGTAAGGTGCATGCTTATCCTAAGGTCCGTGCCTATCGCCTGGATATGCAGGCCATCTGCGATTCCCTGGTTTTCAATTCTCAGGATTCCTGTATGACCATGTATAAGGATCCTATCGTCTGGAATGGAAACCGTCAGTTGCTGGGCGAGAAGATTCTGGTCTTCATGAACGACTCTACCGTTCGTTTTGCCCATGTCATCGGACAGGCGCTGTCTGTAGAGCAGATGCCGGATAGTGTTCATTTCAATCAGATCAGTTCTTCTGAGATGAAATCTTACTTTGAAAAAGGTGAAATCAAGAAGGCTGAGTCTATCGGCAATGTGCAGACCATCTATTACATGACGGATGATAAGGACAGTTCGCTCATTGGTTTGAATTATTTGGAAACCGATACCATGCGCATGTATATGGCACCGGGCAGGAAGATGGAGAAAATCTGGACCAATAAGTTTACGTCTACCATGTATCCTATGACGCAGATTCCGCCGGCAAAATATAAACTTAACAATTTTGCCTGGTTCGAGGACTTACGTCCTAAAGATAAGAATGATATCTTTGTATGGCGTGGTAAATCCAAGGGATCCGAACTCAAGAACATTAAGCGTCATGAAGCTCCACTTCAGAAACTGACTGACTGATTATAATGAAGCATCATTTTCTTATATGATTAATATTTAGAGATGAGTGATATTATTCAACTTTTACCCGATTCTGTTGCCAATCAGATAGCAGCAGGTGAGGTTATACAGCGTCCGGCTTCAGTTATCAAGGAGCTGGTCGAAAATGCAGTCGATGCGGGTGCCAGGAATATCCATGTCACAGTTACCGATGCTGGCCGTACCAACATCCAGGTGATAGATGATGGAAAAGGTATGTCTGAAACAGATGCTCGTTTGGCTTTCGAACGTCATTCTACTTCCAAAATCCGTAAGGCTGATGATTTGTTTGCTCTTCGCACCATGGGCTTCCGTGGCGAAGCTTTGGCGTCAATAGCTGCTGTGGCTCAGGTAGAACTGAAGTCAAGACAGGCTACCGACGAGATAGGAACCCTGATACGGATTTCTGGTTCCCGATATGAGAAACAGGAGCCATGCTCCTGTGCTGTGGGAAGCCTCTTCTCTGTCAGCAATATCTTTTATAATGTACCCGCGCGAAGGAAGTTCCTGAAGTCCAATTCTACAGAGTTGAACAATATTCTGACGGCTTTCGAGCGGATTGCATTGGTAAATCCTCAAATCACCTTTACTTTACATAGCAATGATACCGAAGTATTCAATTTGCGTGCCGCTAATTTGCGTCAGCGCATTCTCGATGTCTTCGGCAAGCGTTTCAATCAGGAACTCCTGCCGGTAAATGTAGAAACCACTATGTGTAAGGTGTCTGGATTTGTGGGCAAACCTGAATCTGCCAGAAAGAAAGGTGTGCATCAGTTCTTCTTTGTCAACGGGAGATACATGAAACATCCTTATTTCAATAAGGCTGTGATAGCTGCTTATGACCGTCTGGTTCCTCAGGGTGAACAGGTGCCTTACTTTCTGTATTTTGATGTAGATCCGAAGGATATTGATGTGAATATCCATCCTACGAAGACTGAAATCAAATTCGAGAATGAGCAGGCTATCTGGCAAATCCTCTCGGCTTCGGTCAAGGAGTCCATCGGTATGTTCAATGATGTACCTACCATTGATTTCGATACCGAGGATAAACCGGACATCCCTGTTTACAATCCTGAGATGAGTACGGCTGCTGCACCGAAGATCAGTTTGAATCCTGGTTATAATCCGTTCAAGTCTTCCTCTTCCACGGGAGCAGTCCCTATGGGAGCAGGCTTCTCTGTTCCTAAGTCGAAACCGCAGGTGGATGAAAAATGGGAACAGCTTTATGAAGGACTCAAAAATCAGGATGATGTGCAGGGGATGGAACAGACCATGGTGTTTTCCGATGAATCTAGTCGGGATAATACGCCAGACAGTATCATTGCAGAGAAATCGCCAGCCCATTATCAGTATAAAGGTAAGTATATCATGACTGCGGTAAAATCGGGATTGATGATTATCGACCAGCATCGTGCCCATGTGCGTGTCTTGTTCGAACAGTATTTGCGCCAGTTGGCTGACCGGACCTTTCATTCACAGAAAGTCCTCTTTCCTGAGGTTGTGCAGTTCCCGATGTCTGAGAAGGTAATCTTTGAAAAGATCCTGCCTGAAATGGAATCGATGGGCTTTGAACTGGAAGATCTTGGGGGCGGAAGCTATGCCGTAAATTCGGTTCCTGGCGGACTTGAAGGATTGAATCCTCTTAAACTGGTACAGGACATGGTTTCTTCTGCAGTAGAAAAGGGCGTATCAGCCATTGATGAAATCAATCAGACTTTGGCTTTGAGTCTGGCTCGCCAGGCTGCAATACCTCAGGGGCAGATATTGAGTAATGAAGAGATGGAGGGGCTGGTGAATGATCTTTTTGCCTGCCAGAATGTCAATTATACGCCCGACGGAAAGTCGGTACTTTGTATCCTCCGTCAGCAGGAAATAGAGCATCTTTTAGGTTAAAAGCAGGGAAAAATCCCGTTTTTCTTAAAAAAGTTAACGAAAAATGCTATTTTTTTTAGAAAATGAAGGTTATTTCAAAAAATAGTATTATCTTTGCTCCATCATTCAGAAGGTATATATATATATAAATTGATTTTTAAATTATAAAGTTATGAAAAAGTTATTAGCAGTGCTAGCATTGGCTAGCGTAACAATGGGCTGTATGGCTCAGGATGCAGCAACTACTGAGAAGTATAGCGTTGCAACAAATTCTTTCTGGAGCAATTGGTTTGTTCAGGCAAACGTTGCTGGTTCTGCATTCTGGGGCAACCAGGAAGAGGGCAATGGTTTCTCTAAGAGCCCACTCAAGGGTTTCAGAAACAATCTCGGTTTCTCTGTTGCTGTAGGTAAGTGGTTTACACCAGGTCTCGGTCTCCGTACCAAGTTCAATGGCGCTTGGGGTCGTACAGTAGTTTCTGAGGATAAGTCAACAAATGCAAATAAGTATTGGACTTTGAATGAGCAGGTTTTGTTCAATGTTAGCAATATGTTGTGTGGTTACAACGAGGCTCGTCTTTGGGATTGCATCCCTTACGCAGGTGTTGGTATTAACCGTAACATGAGCGCTAACTGCTATGCTCCTGTAGTTGGTGTTGGTATCTTGAACGAGTTCAAGATCAATAAGAAGTGGGCTGTCAACCTCGATGTAAACTATACTGTAGGTGCTAACGACTATGATGGTTACGCAGGTGTATTGGCAGGTGCTAAGCCTAGCACATCTCACTCAATCGACAAGGTGATTGCAAGACATGACCGTTCTTTGAATGTTGAGGTCGGTGTTACATACAACTTGGGTAAGGCTACTTGGAACAAGGTTCCAGATGTTGACGCTATCAACGCTCTTCATCAGTCAGAACTCGACGCTCTCAATGCTAAGTTGAACGATGCTAATGCAGAGAACGACCGTTTGAAGAATCTCTTGAACAACCAGAAGCCTGTAGAGGAAAAGGCAGTTAAGGAGTATGTTGCTACTCCAGTTTCTGTATTCTTCAACATCGGCAAGTCTAAGGTTGCTTCTAAGAAGGATCTCGTAAACGTACAGGCTCTTGCTCAGTATGCTAAGGACAACAACGCTAAGTTGGTAGTTAACGGTTATGCTGACAGCGCTACAGGTTCTGCAGCTATCAACCAGAAGATTTCTAAGGCTCGTGCTGAGAAGGTAGCTGATGAGCTCGTTAAGTTGGGTGTTGCTAAGGAGAACATCGTAGTTAAGGCTAACGGTGGTGTTAAGGATTTGACTCCTGCTTCTTACAACCGTCGTGCAACTGTTCAGGTTGGTGAGTAATTATACAGTATATATAATATAAGGTATAAAAATAGAATAGGGCATTCTTCCTCGTGAAGAATGCCTTTTTTGTTTCTTTGAATTTCTTAAAAAGAACTTTTCTTTCTCAATAAGTACCTTTTGGAGTTGAAAGAGGTTTTGCTGTCCCATCGTAGGTACTTTCTCTTGGTTGGCTGTTTTTGGCAATTGAAATGCAAAAACTGACCGTTTTTACCCTGAATATTGAGGAAAAACACCAGAAAATGCACTTTTTTGAAGAAAAAACGAAAAAAGTTTCTGAAAAATTTGGTGGAACCAAAAAAAAGTCGTATCTTTGCAACCGCTTACGAAAAGTAAGGGCGCTTAGCTCAGCTGGTTTAGAGCATCTGCCTTACAAGCAGAGGGTCGG
>ENA-UEQL01002616-UEQL01002616.1-human-gut-metagenome-genome-assembly--contig:-NODE-2616-length-11861-cov-4.082145_pt1 | contig 11861 bp, 7 predicted proteins | sample MGYA00242905_ERZ507926 | MGnify/ENA primary metagenome ERZ507926 (study PRJEB26167, sample SAMN06115531) | human gut metagenome | host: Homo sapiens | place: China:Henan | collected 2015-09-09 | study...
AGCGGGCAGTGGGTCAATGACTATCTGCCAATTCTCAAAAAGGACCATCTGGTAGCCAGCGCGAAAATCGAGGACGGCTGGCTGACCTTCGCAAACCTGTACCTCGGCAAATATTATGTAGTAGAGCGCTCCACCGGCACGGTCATTCCGCTGCGGGAGGGCGCTCTTGCTGTTTCCGGCACCTATCCCACCGTGGACAGCCGCACCAAGGCAGTCACCGGGCAGACCGCCGCGCTTGCCAAGAACGGCAGCGGCCAGTACACGGATTGGGTTTACAAGAACCAGTTTTCTACAGTCTCTAAAGGTAAAGCGTTGGATGGCTCTTGGACTTACGATGCCTATTACCTGTCCTTTGCAGACGGCTACCTCTGCGATGAACATAACTACTACATCACGCCAGCCTATTCTGATGAGGGTTGGTATGTAGAAAAGACCACCTTTGCCGACAATCGACAGGCAGCCGGTGAACAGATCGACAAGACCAGCTACAGCGCCAATTACCACATCCATGCGGATAACGCTTTGGTCGAAAGCCAAGACCAAGTAGCAAAAGGCAATGTGGAAATCAGTAAAATCGTATCCTCCAGCGGTCAAAGCAATGGACTGGAACTGGAGGGCGCAGGCTTTACATTCTTCCTTGTGTCCGACCTGTCCAAACTGAAGCAGTTTGAGCAGACCCGCAGCGGCAGCTACACCCTGCAAAGCATTTTGGATGCCTACATTGATAAGACCTACGATAACGAGCATCCGAAGTGGGATTTTTCTGCGGAAACGCAGGCCATCGCAAAGACCTATGAGGTCAACGCTGACGAAATTGTCGCGTACAACAAAACGCTGACTGCCGCAGGAGAAAACAAGAACGGCAAGGGCGATGGCTGGCAGCCCACCGGCAGCGCCAACGAATACCAGCTTGCCGAGATTTTCAGCAATGACACCGGGAATATTCGTGTGCAGGGCTTGCCCTATGGCACTTATCTGGTCGTGGAAACCACCGTACCGCACGACCTGTTCCAAGCCGAGCCTTTTATTGTCACCGTTGACCCCGAACAGGATAACAACCCGTGGGGCGCTATGGCTACCCCCAAGGACAGCGTAATGACAGGCTCTGACAGTTATCAGAAATTCACCGTACTGGACGAGGAAATCGAAGTTTATCTCCGCATCACCAAAGTTGACGAGGAAACCGGCAAACCGGTACTGCTGCCCGACACCGCTTTCCAAATCTACTGGCTGGACGAGCAGGGGCATTACCGTTATGACAGCAACGGCAACCCGAAACTCGTTACGATGACCGATACTGTCAACGGCCATCTGACAAAAGATGTAGACACTTTCTACACCAACAGCGAGGGCAACTTGACGCTGCCTGAAAAATTGCCGCTGGGTAAATATCGCATTGTGGAAGTCACCGGCCCGAACGGATTCTACAACGAATGGAAGGATACTGCAGGCTACGAAAACGGGATTCTGGCCGATGATGCAGATGGCAGTTTCTATGTGGACTTCACCATCACCACCGACCGCATTTATCAGGCAACCGGCGATAAAAACGAAAACGGCATGGACACGCTGGTAATTGGCGAAAAGTATTCCAACCATGAAACCCTTGGCAAGCTGACCATCCGCAAGACCGGCGAGGTGTTGACCGGCTGGCAGTCTGAGCCGGGCGGCATTGACCCGTGGATGACAGGCGAAGCGGAAAGCGGCAATTTCACTTATGAAACCCGCCCGCTGGCCGGTGCGGAGTATACCATCACAGCCGCCGAGGATATTTATACGCAGGATCGGCAGACCGACAATTATGGCAACCGCACGCTCTGGTATGCCAAGGGCGATGTAGTCGCCGTAGTCACTACCGGCAACGGCAGCGCGGATATTGCCACCTTTGCCCCGGCCCGCACTAAGGCCACCTACGATTTCCTGTCTGTAATCCATGACGGCACGATTGGCGAAGTCAGCGTGACCCTGCCGCTGGGCAGCTACCATATCGAGGAAACCAAACCTCCTTACGGCTATGTCGGCACTTCTGACAGCTATGATGTCACTTTCGTTTGGGATGCCCAGTTGAACGATGTGGTTATGGCCACGAGCATTGCCAAATATGATGGCGCTGCATCTTCCCAGAGTTTTGAGGTCGTGCGCAGCAAGGATGCCAACGCCGATTTCATCGAGCAGCAGACCTTGAAATTCTACAATGACCGCGAAAAAGCCAAAGTCGGCGTTTACAAGGTTGACCGCGAAACCGGCAAATACCTTGCCGGTGCAGTATTCAACCTGTACACGGCTGATGATATTTACAGCGTTGACGGCAAACTGCTGTTTGCAGCGGGCGAACTGGTCGCCACCAGCCCCGAAACCGGCGCAGACGGCTACACCTATTTTGACTGCGATATTCCCATTCGCGGCGAGTATTACGGCAGCAGCATCCGCAAGGACGCCACCACCAACAGCGGTAATTACATCGTCAAGGAACTCCGCGCCCCTCTCGGCTATTACGTCAACGAGGAGCCGATGGAAGTCACTTTCACCTATGATGGACAAGCTACTATGGTGCTGGATAACACCTGTGCCAACAAGCCTACGGAAATGTGGGTAAGCAAACGTGACCTTACCAACGATGAGGAACTGCCCGGCGCCACCCTTGCTATCAAGGACATGGACGGCAATACCGTAACCACATGGGTGTCCACCGATGAGCCGCATCGCGTGACTGGGCTGCATTTCGGTGAATCTTACACACTGACGGAGATCCGCGCCGCTGATGGGTACGCACTGACCGATAATATTACGTTCCGCCTGATTCAGAAATCCGATGAGGACGGCAATCCTCTGGAGGAGTGCGAAGTTTACTATCTGACCACCAAGAACATTTTGTTCTGGAAGTGGGATGATTGGAAACTGCTGGACGATGCGACCGTTATTATGCAGGATGATATTACCAAGGTGCAGATTTCCAAGAAAGACCTTACCACCAAGGAAGAACTTCCCGGTGCAGAACTTACGCTTACCGATGAAAAAGGCAACAAAATTGACCGCTGGGTTTCTACCGATGCACCGCACTACATGGAGAAGCTGCCCGCTGGCAAGTATACCTTGACCGAGGTGACTGCCCCGGACGGTTATGCCATTGCGGAGCGCATGGAGTTTGAGGTGCTGCCCAACGGTGAGGTGCAGACCTTTGAAATGTTTGATGATACCATCAAGGTAAAAATTTCCAAGGTAGACATCACCACCAACGAAGAACTTCCCGGCGCAGAACTGGTTATCAAGGACAAGGACGGCACCGAGATTGACCGTTGGATTTCCACAAACGGACCACATTATGTGGAAAAGATGCCAGCAGGAGATTATACACTGACGGAAATCACCGCACCCAACGGCTACAAGGTTGCAGAAAGTATCGACTTTACCGTTCTGCCCACCGGCGAGATGCAGACCGTGGTAATGAAAGATGCCCGCGAGGACACACCGACACCTACCCCCGACAACACGCCGACCCCGGACCATACTCCGCAGCCCACGCCGAACACGACCCCAGCGCCGACACCCGTGCCCGCTGCACCCACTGCAACACCCACGCCGCTGCTGACGATTCCTAAGACCGGCGACAATTCTTCGTTGGGACTGCTGCTGGCGATTGCGGGAATCTCTCTTGCAGGGCTGGCCGTTCTGGTCCACAAGAGCGCCCGCCGCAAAGATATTGCGCCCCGTGACGATGATGACGAGGACACCGAGGACTAAGGAATAATCGGAAAATGAAATATACTTTTTTACAGGGAGGACCGCGTGGTCCTCCCTATTTTTATAGGAGAGAAGATGGCAAAACACATTTTAAGTTGCAGTTTCGGAAAAGACAGTATCGCCACCGCGTTGCTGGCCTTGCAGCATGGTGAACCGCTGGACGAACTTGTGTATTGCGAGGTCATGTTCAGCGAGGAAATATCCGGCGAGCTGCCCGAACACAACCGATTTATCCACGAAACGGCAATCCCGTATTTTGAACAGCGCGGCATCCCGACACGGGTTTTGCGCTCCGAAAAGACCTATCTATCCTGCTTTTACCATGTTGTCACACGAGGAAAAACCAAGGGGATGCTTTCGGGATTCCCTCTGAGTGGGCGCTGTACAATTCAGCGGGATTGCAAGCTGCCGCCGATCAAGGCATATCAGAAGGCATTGCCCCCGGACACGGTGCAGTACATCGGCATCGCCGCAGATGAACCCAAGCGACTGGCACGATTAAAGCCCGGTCAGATTTCTTTGCTGGACAAGTACCATGTGGCCGAACCAGAAGCGAGGTCTATGTGCGCAGCTGAGGGGCTGCTGTCCCCGCTGTATGACTTCACTAAACGCGGGGGTTGTTGGTTTTGCCCGAACGCATCAATCAGCGAACTGCGGTATCTCTACAGATACCACCCCGAACTCTGGCAGCTTTTGCTTGAATTACAGGACGTGCCGAATAAACCCACCGAACGTTTTAGTTGGCGACGCACTTTTCGTGAGATAGACGAACGCTTTCGGCAGGAGGGCGAACAACTAAGTTTTTATGAGGAACGGTGAACAATGGACGAACAGAAAAGACCCCGCGCGTGGGTGTACGCGAGAATTCCCGGCGACTACGATGGCACAATTAACAGCTATAAAGTTTGCTCAATGCAGGCGCTGCATGACAGCTGTGATATTGTCGGTGGGAGCATCGATGAACGCGGCGGCTGGCTGCTGCGCCCTGGCTACCGTGATATGATGCAGCAGATTAAGGGTGGAAAAGTTGACCGCGTTTATATCTGCCGTATGCGGCAGGTCAGCGACAAGGACCCCCACTTGTACTCCTTTTTCATGCGGCTCATGCAGCGCGGTGTACAGGTCACGGCTACCGAGTACAGCCTGCGTGACCGTGTGAATATGTTTCGGCTGGCTCGGCGTATCGAGCGTTATGCGACCCGAAAGGGGTTGCAGCTGCCGTGGTGATTTTCAGAGGGCGGCGTACTGTGCCTATGGCACAGTACGAGCAAGCACGGCATTTGGTGTACCAAACGCCCACTTGTTAGGGGAATGCCCCTAAGACCCCTGCTTCCGCTTTCTGAAATATAAATTTCCCGCTGCGAAAATATTTGCATTTCTATGAACTTTGAAAATTGGCTATTGCTATTGTTTCGGTGTACCGATATAATATACGTAAGGAGGCGGAAACAATGGTTATAGAAGATTTACTTGCCAAGCGCGGCATGACAAAGTATAAACTTGCTGTGCAAGCGGGAATTCCGCACCCGACGCTCAGTGATATTTGCAGCGGAAAAACAAAACTCGAAAAATGCTCTGCCGAAACGGTTTTCCACCTTGCAAAGGTACTTGGCGTTTCGATGGAGAGCCTGATCGAACCATGCTTCGGGCGCATTGATTTTGAGCTTTTCAAAAGCAACCTGTGCCACAAGCTCAAGGAGCTCGGGGACACCGGATTTGTTGTTTCGACCCTTGAAAACGGTGATATACGTCGGCTTTTCGAAAAAGGCTGGTATCCCGAATGCCTGTATACGCTTGCAATGCTTGATTACATCTGTAACGAAAACGGGATCCCGCTCTGTTCGGACTATTCCGATATCAGGAAAGCGCGTCTGAGCAGAACCCTGTATTCTGCCGGTGTGATAGCTGAATCAAAGGCGCTCGGAAGCGATGAGCCGAAAAAGCGTGCCGTGGAGAACGCGATTCCCGAATTCATGCATTTTAATATAGCGGAAAGTGAGGTACGCGATGTCGTCTGACATTTCAAAAACATTCACAAAGGACAATCTTGACGCATATCTGAAGGAGCTTGCCAAGGGATTCAGAAGGCAGAACGGCAAGCTTATGCCTGCTGAGATTATCCTTGTCGGCGGCGCTGCAATACTCGTGAATTACGGGTTCCGCGAAATGACAGCTGATATTGACGCTATAATATATGCTTCTTCGGCAATGCGCGATGCAATATCGCGTGTCGGTGGCCGCTTCGGACTTCCGAAAGGCTGGATTAACACCGACTTCACAAAAACCGCCTCATATTCGCCGGAGCTTACACTCCATTCAAGGTTTTACCGGACATTTTACGGTGTCCTGAATGTAAGAACCGTATCGGCTGAATATCTTATTGCAATGAAACTGCGTTCGGGCAGAAAATACAAAAATGATTTTTCGGATATCGTCGGAATACTTGCGGAGCATGAGAAGAACGGCTCCCCTGTTTCAATGGAACAAATAGAAAAAGCATCATGCGAGCTTTACGGAAGCTGGGCGGAAATACCCGAAGACTCCCGATGTTTTATAGAAGGCGCTATGAAGGGCAATGCTTTCCGCGATCTGTATAACGAGATCAGAAATTCCGAAGCCGAGGCAAGAACGACGCTTATTGAATTCGATAAGCGTTATCCCGATACCCTCGGCATGGCTAATGCCGACGAAATACTGAAATCCCTGAAGAAACGCCATAACTGAAAACGGAGCTGCCGGCACGACCGTGAGTCGCCGGACAGCTCCGTTTTCTTTTTTTAATTATTCTTTTTCTTCCTTACGACAATGACAACGACCGCGGCTGTCAGCACCGCAGCGGCAACGACCGCAATAATAATCACGGCACCGCCGCTGATTGACGGAACGCCGGACTGACTGTCGGAATCAACGTCGGCAATGTCGGTTGAAGCGGCGGAGCTTTCCGTCCCACCGCCCGAAATACTGTACGAAGCGGCGTTTATGACATAGTGACCCGAAACGGGAACGGCAGTGCCGTCAAGCTTTGTCCTGCTCCTGACCGCAAACGCTTCCAGACTGCCTTCAAGCCCTCTTCCGGATGAATTCCTGAGCGCGAGCGGAACGGTGAATTCGTCCTTTTCGTTTCCGAACGGGTTTGATTTTCCGCTGTACGGCGAATACGTTTTCTGCGTCATACTGCTTCCGTCAAACGACACGAGACGCACAAACCCCTCCCCGTCACAGCTGCATCCGTTCAGCACGTGCTTCGGCTCGCTGCCGTCTTCATAGAACTGATAATCCGCGAGTATCTCCCAGACCGAGCGGCTGTCGTCTACCTTGCGCAGTGTACGCGCCGCACCGGGAGTGTGACCGCAGAGCACGGCAACGACATTTTCGTATGGTACGACAAGATTGTCCCAAATCTCGGGTGCGCGTGAATGTGTGTGCGCGTCCGGATTCGTCGGATCAAGCACCCATTCGCCGTCAACATCGAGATACGAATGGGTCAGAATTATCGCGTTTCTGTTTTTGAACCTGCCGAGAACGTCCTTTGCCCATGCCATGGTTTCGGGCTCAGCCTCAACGCCGTAGCCCAGCCAGAGCAGCACAAAATCATATCCTCCGAGAGAGATCAGGTCGTAATGACTTTCGTTGTTGTTGAGATCACCGTAAAACCAGCTGCTGTCGCCGTACCTTTCCGCACCGAAATATTTCACAAAATACGATGAATCGCGTTTTGACTGACCGACATCGTGGTTGCCGTCGACAATACCGTTCGGAAGCCCCGCATTGTCGAGATATCTGCTGTGAAGCTTTGAGGCGCGGCCAAGCTGCTCCTCAATTGTTTTTGCGGGCTCATATTCGTCCGCGACGTCTCCCGTATGGATGAAGAAGCCTGCCCTGCCTTCGGAATAAAGCTTCGCATAATATTTCAGCGCAGCCTCATATTTGTCGAGCAGATCTTCATATCTCGTGTAATACTGGGTGTCGCTTATCCAGACGATCGTGTCGCTTTCGGAGGAATACACATATTCTTCGGCTCTGACTGTGACATTGCCTCCGTCAATGTATTCCGCCTTCAGCTCCAGCTCGGGATACGCCGTCTCGCCGGAATTGACTCTCGCAAAAGGCACAAATCCGTCGGCTGTTTTTACCGAAAGCACGATCTGTGTGCCTTCTGCCGTCACACCGCTGTATCGGAATATAATGCTGTCGCCGTCGCCTGCGGGAACGGTGAAAACATTGCCGTCGGAGCTTACGGTCAGAGGATCCGCCAGATAAAGCGTGCCGCTTCCGGCGGTGACGGTGCTTCCGTCCGCCGCGTCGCCGTCAGTCGTGTCCGAATATCCGTTTATGCGGAATTCGGCTGAAAATGCGGAAACATTTCCGCAGCCGTCGGTCGCGACGGCGGTGAAGGTGTGCGTCTTTGTTTTCGAAACAAACTCCGAAACGGGCTTGCCTTCGGCATATTTTCTGCCGTCGATCCGCATTTCAAGCGTATATCCGCTGTCGTCGCTCACACTGACGCCGACCGTGTCTTTGCCGTCGATGAGCGCGCCGCTTGTGATGCTTCCTGTGATGACCGGCGGCGTGTTGTCGAATATCGCCGTGACCGAGGTGCTTTTTCCGCTCGCCGTAACGGCAAATGTATGCTCTCCGTCTGCATATTTTTCAGTGTCAACGCTCGCACGTAACGTCCTGCCCGCTCTCTTCGTCAGATCGCTTCCCGATATGTCAAAAACGACGTCGAAGCATACGGGTACATTCGGAGTCGTTCCTCCAAGCCCGGTTTCGGCACTCCAACCGTCGCCCACCGAAACCTTGCTGCCGGAATAATCGCTTTCCTTTGCCGAAACTCCCGCCTGCCCCGTTGTCGGATAATATGAAACAAGCCGCGACGGACGCACATATTCGCCTGACGGCAGTGCAATGCGAACGTCCGAAATGCTCATGTCGTCGATGTTGTATGTGCCGTAGATCTTTGATGTGTCGAGCACGCCCGTTTTTCCGACTGACGGAAGGAAGCTTAGTGTCAGCGTGTCACCCGGCAGCAGTGAAGCGTCGAGCGGAACACGCTTTTCACCGTTGTTGTCAACCACGGCGATATCCGTATCTCCGATGCGGAACACCGAATTGTTGTAGTCAACGCCGTCGGCGGCAAAAACAAGCTCCAACGAGCCTGTTTCTTCAGTCACAAGCGGATTGCCGTCAAGCGTTACCGTCATGTCTCCGCCCGACGGCGAATTGAAGATGATATCCGCGGTTCCGGACAGCCTTTCAGCCGGCAGTATGACCGACGGTGCTTCGTCCGCATATGCGGAAAGCGCTGCGGGAAGCAGCATCATGACGGCTGCAAGCAGAGCGGCTGCGCGCCGTATGACCGGTTTTTTTTGATTTTTCATAGCTTTTCCTCCTGTCTTTGCTTTGCGGCGGCAATAAACGCCGCAAACAGCTTCCGGCTGATTTCACTTTCGTGCATGAGTTCGGGATGCCACTGAACGCCGAGGACAAACCGCCGCTCCGGCATGAAGAGCGCTTCGATAACTCCGTCTGACGAAGTCGCCGCGACCTCAAACCCCGGAGCAGGCTCTCTGACCGACTGATGGTGATAGCTGTTGACCTCGTGAACGCCGCTTCCGATGATGTCGGCAAGAAGTGTGCCGTGTTTCACCTCAATGTCATGCACCGACTTGTCGTGGGTAAGCGGTGAAGCGATATCCGTCGGAATGTCCTGAAAAAGACTGCCGCCGCAGAATACGTTCATCGACTGGATGCCGCGACATATGCCGAATACCGGTTTGTCAAGCTCCAGAGCAAGCTCAAGAGCGGTCTTTTCGAAGGTGTCGCGCACAGGAACGATCTCTCCGCATTCCGCGCGGACGTCCTCACCGTAAATGTGCGGGTCCACATCGGGACCTCCCGTGAACAGAATACCGCCGCAAAGCTCCGTCCACTGACGGATACCGTCGCAGCCCTCGTCGGCTGCGGGCATGAGCGGCAGCGCACCGGCACGGCTTATCATGCGCGGGTACCACGGACGGGTGAAAGTCTTTTCGCCGTCTGTGCGGTATTGTGGCACAATGCCGATAATAATCTTTTCGTCTGACATAAAAATTCTCCGTATTGCCGTTTGACATTGACGGCGGATAATATTATAATCAGATTATAATATTGCATAAGTGAAAAGTCAAGGAGAACAAAAGCGCCATGAACAAAGATCTGACCGTAGGAAGCCCTGCGAAGGTGCTCTGGACATTCTGTCTTCCGCTGTTCGGCAGTATAATTTTTCAACAGCTCTATAACCTTGCGGACAGCTTTGTTGCCGGCAAGTTCATCGGCGAGGACGCGCTCGCGGCTGTCGGCAACGGCTATGAGATAACGCTCATTTTCATCGCCTTCGCCTTCGGCTGCAACATCGGCTCGTCCGTCGTGATAAGCCGTCTGTTCGGTGCAAAGCAGTATGACGACCTCAAAACCGCCGTACACACCACCTTCATTTCCTGCGGCGTTCTCTGCCTCGTGCTGATGACCGTCGGCATACTGTTCACGGACGGCATGCTTCGCCTTATCAATACCCCCGAATCGATAATGGCGGATTCCGCGCTCTACCTTGATATCTACATCTGGGGTCTCCCTTTTGTGTTTTTCTATAACGTCTCGACCGGCATATTTTCCGCTCTCGGCGACTCGAAAACGCCCTTCATATTTCTCGCCGCATCGTCGCTTGCGAACATCGGTGCGGATATCCTCGCCGTGACAGCACTCGGCATGGGCGTTGACGGCGTTGCGTGGGCAACGTTTATTTGTCAGGGAATCAGCTGTATTCTTGCGGTGATTTTCGTGCTGAAGCGTCTTAAAACGATACCGACCGACGGCAAAACACGCATGTTTTCGGCAAAGCTGCTCGGTCAGATCGCCCGCATAGCCGTCCCAAGCATACTCCAGCAAAGCTTCATTTCCGTCGGCAATATAGCAATACAGGGCGTTGTGAACACCTTCGATACCGGCGTAATGGCGGGCTATTCCGCCGCAGTCAAGCTGAATAACCTTGTGACGACGTCGTTCACCACACTCGGCAACGGCATTTCGAACTACACCGCGCAGAATATAGGCGCCGCAAAGCATGAGCGCGTAAGGAGCGGCTTCTTTGCGGGGACAAAGCTTGTCTGGGCGCTCTGCGTACCGATGTTCGTGCTGTATTTCTTCTTCGGCAAGGAGCTTACGTATATCTTCCTCAACACTCCGACCGACGCCGCGTTCGGCACTTCGACGCTGTTTCTGAAAATAGTTTCGCCGTTTTATTTCGTGATAGCCCTGAAGCTCGTTGCCGACGGCATACTCCGCGGCGCGGGTCTCATGGCGAAGTTTATGATTGCCACCTTCACCGACCTCACGATCCGCGTGATCCTCGCCTATGTGTTCGCGGGGCTGTTCGGCTCCGACGGCATATGGGCTGCGTGGCCCGTCGGCTGGGTAATCGCGACCGTCATATCCGTGATATTCTGCTTCGGCGACAGAACCCTGAAAATGCGCGAAAAAAAGCCTGTTTCCGAAAAAGTATAGCTCAATATACGGCATAAAAGCCTTCAAAAACGCAAAAATCAAAGACGTACACGTTGCAAACGCGGCGTGTACGCTTCAATTAAATTATGTTGCGGAATTATTTTTCCCACGGGAAGACGTAATCGAGCTTCAGCTCGTCACGAACCTTGGACATTTCGCCCTGTACGGCTTCGTTGATCGGAACGCCGCTGTCTTTTCTCTGCTGCCAGATCTCCCGCCATTCCGTGAAGAAAAACGCCTAAGATTGCAGCCGGTATCGGGTGGTAACCTTGAGCCAATAATCCTGTGATCATCCCGGTCAGAGTATCTCCGCTCCCGGCAGTAGCCATTCCGGCATTTCCCGAACTGTTGAAGAGTACATCGCCTTTAGGTGTGATGATAGCGGTATTAGCACCCTTTAGGACAATGATTATGTGGTAACGAATAGCCATTTCCCGTGCTTTGTTCAGTCGCTCGTAAGAAGTGTCATTTTTCCCGAATAATCGGTCGAATTCCAAGTGATGAGGGGTTAGAATAGTGTTTTTCGGAAGATTTTCAATCAGTTCCGTATGTCCAGCCAAATTAGGTAAAACAAGGTA
>ENA-UEQL01002617-UEQL01002617.1-human-gut-metagenome-genome-assembly--contig:-NODE-2617-length-11860-cov-5.222863_pt1 | contig 11860 bp, 8 predicted proteins | sample MGYA00242905_ERZ507926 | MGnify/ENA primary metagenome ERZ507926 (study PRJEB26167, sample SAMN06115531) | human gut metagenome | host: Homo sapiens | place: China:Henan | collected 2015-09-09 | study...
GGCTTTGTATCGGAGCGTTGGGATAACCTTAAGTCAGATCAGAGGAAACCTTCCCACTTGAGTGGGGAGTTGTTTAGATGCGCATCAGCCATACGTTGCTTATACTCAGCATGATCGCCCTTGATTTGATGGAAAATCAAATAGTTATTAATGCGCTAATTATTTTTCAAAAATTAAAAAAAAGACCGGGAACTCCCGAAGGAGACCCCGGCTCTGAAAGGATCAAGAAAGGAAACTAGGAGGAAAAATTAACCTAACAGCTTCATCACGGCTGCAACTTCAGCCTTCGTACCCACCGTCAAGCACTTTTCATCAAAATTGAATTGCGGATGGTGGTTCATGTACGGGCATGAGGCTTGGCATCGACTAAAATATCCTCGCTCGCGCCGAAGCGGACGAACTCCTCTAAAATATAGCCGTGGCGCAGGTCCTTTGTGCCGGTGTTGAGCTTGCCGTCGGAAAATGCGCCCGCGCCGCCTTCGCCAAATTGCACGTTCGAGGTCAGATCAAGCTCGCCCGTGCGCCAGAAGTGCTCGACATCGCGCTTTCGCTGCTCGACCGCGCGCCCGCGCTCTAATAAAATGGGTCTTGCGCCGCAGCGGGCCAGCAGCAGCGCGCAGAAAAGGCCCGCGGGCCCCGCGCCGATAACGACAGGGGAGACCTCCGGCGCTGAAACAGGCGCGGGCGGCGTATATTTCTTCGGCGCGTAGGGCTGCACATTTTTATTCTTGCAGCGCCGTAAAACGCCGGATTCGTTTTTGACCTCGACCGCGCAGGAGCAGACGAGCTTCACGCCCTCGCGCGCGTCGATGGAGCGGCGCAGGAGATGAACGGAAACAAGCGCCTCCTCGCTCACGCGCAGCGCGTGCGCGCAGGCCGCGCGCAGCTTGTCTTCCTTTACCCCCACAGGGAGCTTCAGATTGTCGATGCGAAGCATGTGCGCCGCCTCCTTTTTCTTCAGTCGCGTTTCATTTTATTATGACGGAAAGGAAAGCGCAAGGGGAATCGCGCGATTATCACAGAAACTTAAAAAAGTCATCGGGAATTTAAGAAATCGTCAAATAGCGTTCAAGAAATATACATAAATATGCTCTATGATAGCACCATCGAAAGCAAAGAGGCTGCAAGCAAGGGTCTCAGTCCATAGGAGGTCATCATCATGTACGAAGACGAAAACAACCTGTATCACTACAGCTATCGCAAGGGCGACGAGCAGAACCCCAATGCTCCGATCGACACGAAGAACTACGCCGAGGACCCGTGGGATAAGAATCCCGGCGGCAGCCCGAAGAAAAAGGGCGGCAGCGGTCTTTCCGGCAAGATCGTGGCGCTGGCGCTGGTGTGCGCGCTCGTCGGCGGCTTCATCGGCGCAGGCGTGAGCGGCGCGGCGGCCAAGGTCAACAAGACGAGCGTTCAGGTCAGCGACCGCGAGGTCGCGCAGGTGCAGACCGTCAAGGTCGACGGCAAGACGCAGATGTCGATGTCGGAGGTCTACGCCTCGAACGTCAACAGCGTGGTGTCCATCAACGTTTCCGCCACGACCAATTACTTCGGCCAGACCGTGCAGACCGCCGCGAGCGGCACGGGCTTTTTCATCACGCAGGACGGCTACATCCTGACGAACCACCACGTCATCTCCGGTGCGAGCACTGTGAAGGTGACGCTCTACAACGGTGAGACCTACGACGCCAAAGTCATCGGCAGCGATGAGGATTACGATATCGCCGTCATCAAGATCGACGTGACGGGCGCGACGCCCGTGGTGCTGGGCGATTCGAGCAAGGTCGCCATCGGCGAATCCGTTGCCGCCGTGGGCAATCCCCTCGGCGAGCTGACGTTCTCGATGACGACGGGCATCGTCTCCTGCGTCAACCGCGCCATCAACGTGGACGGCACGCCCTTTAACATGATCCAGGTCGACTGCTCCATCAATCCCGGCAACTCCGGTGGCCCGCTCTTCAACAGCTACGGCGAGGTCGTGGGCATCGTATCGGCCAAGTATTCGAGCTACTCCAACACCACCGTGGAGGGCATCGGCTTTGCCATCCCCATCAACGATGTGGTCGCCATGGTCGAGGACATCATGACCGACGGCTATGTGACCGACAAAGCCTACATGGGCTTCGTGCCGCAGAACATGACCGCGCAGATGGCGCAGCAGTACCGCTACGATGTGACCGAGGGTGTCTTCGTCTGCTCCGTTGACCCGGACAGCGCCGCCGCCAAGGCGGGGCTTAAGCTGGGCGACGTTATCACGAAGATCGATGACACGACGATCAGCGACATGACCGACCTGAACGCTGCGAAGAAGTCCTACCGTGCGGGCGACACCGTGACGCTGACGATCTACCGCGAGGGCAAGACGATCGAAGTAGAGCTTACCTTCGACGCCGTGCCCGAATCGGCGGAGACGAGTTCCCCCGACCAGAGCACCGACAACAGCTACAATGGTAACGGCGGTTACGGCAATGGCGGCAACGGCTACTACTCCAATCCCTGGGATTTCTTCAATAACTTCTTTGGCTACGGCGGCTGAATGCCGCAAAGCAGCAAAAAGGCGGATCCTCTTTTTGAGAGGTTCCGCCTTTTTTATTTTTTGTTCGCGGTTTTATTTGCTGCGCTTGAGCACCTCGCACACGAGCGCATAGACGCGCGCGGTGGAGGCGACGTTCAGCCTCTCCTCCACCGAATGCACATCGTGCAGCTCCGGTCCCATGGACAGCGCGTCGAGGCCGGGGATCTTTTCGATGAAGAGTCCGCACTCAAGGCCGCCGTGGGTGGCTTCGATCTTCCCGTCGTGGCCGGTGAGGTCACGGTAGACCGCTTCGATCTCCTTGCGGAGGGCAGAATCGCGGTCGTACTGCCAGCCGGGATAGTTGCTGCGTTCGCCCACGGTGCCGCCGCCGAATTCGACGATGGCCTTCACGCGCTGAATGAGCATATCCTTCTGCGAGGCGATGCAGGAGCGGACGGAGAAGGAGCACTTCATGCCGTGCTCGTCCGTGCGCATCACGCCGAGGTTGAGAGAAGTCTGCACAAGACCGGGGAAGTCGGCGCTCATCTCCTGCACGCCCTGCGGCAGGGCAAGGAGCACATGCAGCAGTCTCGACGTGTCCGCTGCGGAGAATGCGACCGGAACGTCAGCCTTTTCGCACACGAGGGAAATGCCGCCGTCGGTAACGGCGTACTCATTTTTGAGCGTTGCGTCGAATTCCTTGATGAACACCTCGAACGCGGGCGCATCAGCCGCGGAGACTGCGGCAAGCGCGTCGGCGCGCAGGCAAATGACATTGTCGAACTCGCCGCCCGTCAGCTCATGCACGCGCAGCGAGGGGCAGCGCTCCATCGCGCTATACAGCGTGCGCGCCATCAGGCAGTTGGCGTTGCCGCGGCCCTGATTGATGTTCATGCCGGAGTGGCCGCCCTTGAGACCCGAGATCGTCACGCGGTAGCCGGTCATGCCGTCCGCGCGCTCCTGCGGCGCGTTCAGCGCGCAGTCAAGGCGCACGCCGCCCGCGCAGGACACGGTGAAAACGCCCTCTTCCTCAGAGTCGAGGTTCAAAAGCTTTTTTCCCTTCAAGTCCGAGCAGTCCAGCGCGAACGCGCCGTCCATACCGACCTCCTCGTCGACGGTGAAGACCGCCTCGATGGGGGGATGGGGGAGCGTTTCGTCGGATAAAATCGCGAGGATCATCGCAACGGCGATGCCGTTGTCGCCGCCAAGCGACGTCTTGTCTGCCCAGACCCATTCGCCGTCGGTACGGACGTCGAGCCCGTCGCGCGTCATGTCCTTGGTGCAGTCCTCGGTCTTGGCGCAGACCATGTCGATATGGCCCTGCAAGATAATGGGCGCAGCGTTTTCATAGCCGCAAGAGCCGTTCTTCCAGATAATGACGTTGTTGCACGCCTCCTGACGGTATTTAAGGCCCAGTTCCTTCGCAAAGCCGACGCACAGGTCGCTGATTTGCTTCGTATTTCCGCTGCCGTGGGGAACGGAGCAGAGCTTTTCAAAATAGTAGAATACCTTTTCCGGCTGGAGATTTGATAAGACCGCCATGATATCCTCCCGAATTTTCTTAGTTGATCTGCTTGCGGCGGCTCAGGTTCATCGTGCCGTCCTGCATGTCCTGAATGCTGTCGAGGCTCTTGCCCGTACCCTCGGCCACGCACTGGATGGCGTTCTCGGCCACCATGGCGTGGATGCCGGTGCGGGCGGTGACGAGCTTATCAAAGCCGCGGACTAAGCTGCCGCCGCCGGTCATGACGATGCCGTTGTTCGAGATATCGGCCACGAGCTCGGGCGGGGTCTTTTCAAGCACGAGGTGGACCTCCTCCATGATGCGCTCGACGGGCTCTTCAAAGGCCTCGAGCATTTCCGCGGACGAGACGGAGATGAGCTCGGGAAGGCCCGTGATAAGGCTTCTGCCCTTGACCTCCATGGTCATTTCCTCTTCCGGCGGGAAGACGCAGCCGATCTGCATCTTCATCTGCTCGGCCGTGCGCTCGCCGACGAGCAGGTTGTGCTTGCGGCGCATATACTTGACGACGGCCTCGTTGAACTGGTCGCCCGCGATCTTGATGGAGGACGACTCGACGACGCCGGAGAGCGAAATGACCGCGATATCGGACGTACCGCCGCCGATGTCGATGATCATGTGGCCCTCGGGCTGGGTGATGTCGATGCCCGCACCGATGGCGGCGGCGACAGGCTCTTCAATGAGGTAGACACGGCGCGCGCCGGCCTGAATGCCCGCGTCGATGACCGCGCGCTCCTCGACCTCGGTGATGCCGGAGGGAACGCAGATGATGATGCGCGGCTTGAAGAGCTGGAAGCCCATGACTTTATGCAGGAATTCCTTGATCATGCGCTCGGTGACCTCGTAGTCGGAGATGACGCCCTCGCGCAGGGGACGGATGGCGATGATGTTGCCCGGCGTGCGGCCCAGCATGGCCTGCGCATCCGCGCCGACCTTCAAGAGCTTGCCGGTGTTCTTGTCGAGCGCCACGACCGAGGGCTCGTTGAGCACGATGCCTTTATCCTTAATGTAGATCAGCACCGACGCGGTGCCCAGATCCATGCCGATGTCTTTGGTAAAAGAAAACATAGCGTGTTACCTCTTATTTTTCTGAAAACTGAAATGAGCGATGCTCATACTTTCCCATGATGTTTTTATTATAACGGCTCGAAATTGAGTTTGCAATAGCATTGTGCGCGATTTTCCGCACGGTATCAGGGGAAAATAAGGAAAAACATACCCCTGCGCTGCTGATTTTCGCGTCCGCAGACGCGAAACATTTGAATCGTTTTTACCCGCGGCGTGTACGTGGGTAAAAACACTTTGCGCGGAGCGCGTGTCGAACCTGTGAGGCACGAAGCGCAGCGAAACTTTCTCAAAAAAGAGGCGCCGCCTCTTTTTTGAAGACTTTAGTCTTCGTCCGCCGCGGCGAGGGTGGCGCAGATGACTCTTTCCGCGCCAGCTTCCCGTAAAACTCTCGCGGCTTCGCGGAGCGTGGCGCCGGTGGTGAGGATATCGTCGATGAGCAGGATGCGCTGACCCTTGATCTTGTCCTCATTGACGGCAACGTATGCGCCGACGACGTTTTTCTGCCGCTCCTCTCGGGAGGAAAGCGACGACTGCGCGACGTTGTCCTTCGTCTTTTGCAGCAGCGTTTCCGGCGCGACGCTCCAGTGGCGGCAGGTCTCACGCGCCAAGAGATACGACTGGTCGTAGCCGCGCTCTTGTTTGCGTTTTTTCGACACGGGGACATAGGTAACCAAATCGAACTCTCCGCCGAAATGCTCGGCAACGGCCTGCGCTAAAACATCGCCAAAGCCCGTGCAGCGGCTCTGTCCCGCGTGGAATTTGTAGCTTAGCAGCGCCTCGCGCACGATGCCCTCGTATTTGAGCGGGGCGAGGCACGCGCCGATCTCCGCTCTCTCATGGAGCGGCGTTTTGCAGTAGGGGAGCGCCTTTTCGCACTCAGAACACACGCCGTAAACGCCGGGTTTTCCACAGAACGCGCAGCGCGGTGGAAAAAGTAAGGATGCGAGCGATTCCAAAAAGCTCATTTTTCCTCCCCACCTTTCCTGAGCCGCCACTTGAGGCCGCTGTAGCGGCGGCTGCGGCGGTCGTTCTCCGCCATTTTGTTCACGGCGGAATCGTCGCCGACGATGACGAGCAGCTCTCGCGCGCGGGTGATGGCGGTATAGAGCACGCCGCGCACCATCAGCGACGGCGCACACGGCGCGCCGACGAACACAACGCCGCGGTATTCGCTGCCCTGCGCCTTATGTACGGTCATGGCGTAGGCCATGTCGAGCTCTGCGAGCATGTCGGACGTGTAGGTCGCGGTGCGGTCGTCGAAGACGATCTCCAAAAGCTCGCCGCTCGGGTCGATCTTTGCGATCTTGCCGACATCGCCGTTGAAGATGCCGGTGCCGGCGGTGCCGTCCGCCTTCTGCCAGACGACGTCGTAATCGTTGCGCGTCTGCATGATGCGGTCGCCCTCGCGGAAGACGAGCTCGCCGAAGCGGCGCTCCTGTTTGCCGGGTTTCGGCGGGTTCAGCGCGGCCTGCAGGGCGAAATTGAGCGACCGCGTCCCCGCGTCGCCGCGGCGCGTCGGGGTGAGCACCTGCAATTCGTCCGCGGGGATGCCCATCTTGTCGGGCAGCCTCGTTTTGCACAGCTCGACCACAGTCTCGACCAATCGCACGCTGTCGCGGCGGGGGAGGAAGAAAAAGTCGTTCGCCGCCGCGTTTTTGAGCTTGGGCGGCATACCGGTGTTGACGAGGTGCGCGTTGCGCACGATCATCGACTGCTCAGCCTGACGGAAAATGTCGCGCAGGGCGACGGTCGCGATGCGCCCGCTGCGGATGAGGTCGGAAAATACGTTCCCCGCGCCGACGCTCGGCAGCTGATCGGGGTCGCCGACGAGCACAAGGCGGCAGCCCGGGCGCAGCGCCGCGAGCAGCGCGCGCATCAGCGAGAGGTCGACCATCGAGGTCTCGTCCACAATGAGCGCATCGGCCTCGAGCGGTTCCTTTTCGCCTTTGGTGAACGTCACCTCGCCGGTCTGGTCGTTGAAGGTCATGCCGAGCATGCGGTGGATGGTCTGCGCGTCGCGGTCGCAGAGCTCGCCCATGCGCTTGGCGGCGCGGCCCGTGGGCGCGGCGAGCAGGACATTCAGGCCCATGCGCTCGAAGAGCGCGACGATGGCGCGCACGCTCGTCGTCTTGCCCGTGCCGGGACCGCCGGTCAGCAGCAGCAATTCTTCCTTTGCCGCGAGCTCGACAGCCTGACGCTGGAGCGGCGCGTACTGCACGCCCTGCTCGCGCTCGATTTCGGAGATCGTACGCTCTACGCCGCGCAGGGCGTCGGGCTTGTCCGCGAGCATCGCCTCGATGCGCGTGACAACATAGGTCTCGTCCTCCCACGACTGACGCAAATAGCAGGCCGTCACATTCGCGACGCCTTCCTGCACGATGCGGTGGATGGCGATGAGATCGTCGAGGCTTTTTTCCACCGCGTCGACATCGCAGTCCAAAAGCTGGGCCGTCGCGGCGAGGAGCTTTTCGCGCGGGAGGAAGACGTGTCCGCCCGCGTCGCGGTTGTGGGAGAGCTCGAATGTCAGCCCCGCCTCGGTACGGAGCGACGCGTCGCCGCCAAAGCCCATGGAGAGCGCGATCTCGTCGCAGAGGGAAAAGTCCACGCCGAACGCGCTGTCGGACAGTAAGTACGGGTTGCGCTCGAGCGCGGCCATGGCGTTTGCGCCGAAGCGCCGGTAGAGCGGCACGCTGAGCGCGGCGGGCAGATCGTAATGCGCCAGAAATTCCATCACGCGGCGAAGGCCCATCTGCTCGTTGAAGGCCGCGGAGATCTCCTGCGCGCGGCGGGCGGTCATGCCCTTGATGGCCGTGAGCTTTTCCGGCTCGGATTCGAGCACCTGCAGCGTCTCGATGCCAAATCTGGCGACGAGCTTTTCCGCCGTCGCGGGGCCGACGCCGCGCACGACGCCGGAAGCGAGGTAGTTTAAAATCTCCGTCTCGTTCGACGGCAGGTACCGCTCGACCTCGCTCGCGGAAAACTGCTCGCCGTACTGCGGGTGGGAGGAAAACGAGCCGGTCGCCGTCAGATTTTCGCCCGGCGCCGCGCAGGGGACGCAGCCAACGAGCGTTAAAAGCTCGCCGTCGTCCGTCACAAGGCGCAGCACGGCATAGCCGTTTTCCTCATTCTGGAAAACGACGGACAGGACCGTGCCCATGATGGTCGTTTCTTCTCCCATAACTGTCTCCTAAGTGAAAAAATCGGTCAGTTCTTCCCTTTGGCAGAGGTAGACCTCGTATTCGCTGCGGCACAAGAGCTCCGCCACGCGGCGCGGCTCGTCGGCAAGGCCGCAGTCCACGATGACGACGCGCGAAAAGCCGCCCTCTTCATAGCGCGACCTCAGCAGCGCGCGCACCGTGTATTCGAGCGTCTTTGCCTCGCCGCACGTCTCGATGACCGCCGTGGCGGGGATGGTGCCGCGCCGCCGCGGGTGCACGATGGCCGAAACGAGCAGAAAGATCACCGCCGTTAAGCCGATGGCGGCAAGCGCCGCCACAACGCCGTCCTGTAAAAGCCGCATATCATCACCTCGCGCCATTCTACGGCGCGGACGGGTGATGGGTGAATCTTAACGCAGCATTTTCCTGAGATACTGGCCCGTGTAGGACTGCTCGCACGCGGCAACCTCCTCGGGCGTGCCGCAGGTGACGAGCGTTCCACCGCCGCTGCCGCCCTCGGGGCCGAGGTCGAGCAGATAATCCGCGCACTTGATGACGTCCAGATTGTGCTCGATGACGAGCACGGTGTTGCCCGCGTCGACAAGGCGCTGCAAAACCTCAAGGAGCTTTTTCACATCGTCCGTGTGGAGACCCGTGGTCGGCTCGTCGAGGATATAGATGGTGCGCCCCGTGGAGCGCTTAGAAAGCTCGGTCGCGAGCTTGACGCGCTGGGCTTCGCCGCCGGAGAGCGTCGTAGACGACTGGCCGAGGCGGATATAGCCGAGGCCGACCTCGCTGAGCGTGCGGAGCTTGGCTTCGAGCTTTGGAAGGTCGCGGAAGAATTCGAGCGCTTCCTCCACGGTCATTTCCAGCACGTCCGCGATGCTCTTGCCCTTGTAGTGGACCTCGAGCGTTTCGCGGTTGTAGCGTTTGCCCTTGCAGACCTCGCAGGGCACGTAGATATCGGGCAGGAAGTGCATCTCGATCTTGAGCTGACCGTCGCCCGAGCAGGCCTCGCACCGGCCGCCGCGGACATTGAAGCTGAAGCGGCCCGCGGCATAGCCGCGCGCCTTCGCGTCCGGGGTCGAGGCGAAGAGGTCGCGGATGTCGTTAAATAAATTCGTATACGTTGCGGGGTTGGAGCGCGGCGTGCGGCCGATGGGGCTCTGGTCGATGCAGATGACCTTGTCGAGGAATTCCTCGCCCTCGATAGCCTTACAGCGGCCGGGGTGGACCTTCATGCGGTTTAAGTCCGCGCCGAGCTTTTTGTAGATGATCTCGTTGACGAGCGACGATTTGCCGCTGCCAGACACGCCCGTGACGCACGTGAACGTGCCGAGCGGGATCGAGACGTCGAGGTTTTTGAGGTTATTTTCCTGCGCGCCGCGCACGGTGAGGAAATTGCCGTTGCCTTTTCGGCGCTCTTTCGGCACTTTGATCTTTTTCTTTCCGCTCAAATACTGGCCGGTCAGGGAATTCGGGTTCGCCATGACCTCTGCCGGCGTGCCGCAGGCCACAACCTGGCCGCCGTGCGCGCCCGCGCCGGGGCCGATGTCGATGAGGTAGTCCGCCGCGCGCATCGTGTCCTCGTCGTGCTCGACCACGATCAGCGTATTGCCGAGGTCGCGCAGTCTCTTGAGCGTGGCGAGCAGCTTGTCGTTGTCGCGCTGGTGCAGGCCGATGGACGGCTCGTCGAGGATATAGAGCACGCCCATCAGGCTCGAGCCGATCTGCGTCGCCAAACGGATACGCTGCGCTTCGCCGCCGGAGAGCGTTGCGCTCGCGCGCGAGAGCGTCAGATATTCGAGTCCTACCGAGCGCAGGAAGCCGAGGCGGTTTTTGATCTCCTTCAAAATGCGCTCGCCGATGCGCATTTGCTGCTCGGTCAGCGTCAGCTGATCCACAAAGTCGAGCGCGTCGACGACGGATTTTTCGCAGTAGTCGCTGATACTAAGTCCGCCGACCGTGACGGCGAGGGATTCGCGGCGGAGCCGCTTGCCGCCGCAGGCGGGGCAGGGGCACTCGCTCATGCAGGACTCTAACTCCTCGCGCACGCCGTCGCTCTGCGTCTCCTTGTAGCGGCGCTCTAAGTTGGGGATGATACCCTCGAACGCCTGATACAAAACGCCCTTGCCGCGCGGCTGGTCGTACTGGAGCTCCAGCTTTTCGCCCTTTGTGCCGTAGAGAATGACGTCCATGACCTCTTTGGAGAGCTTTTCCACAGGGTCGCGGAGCGAGAAATGATACTTTTTCGACAGCGCTTCAAAGTACATGCGCGAGATGCCGTCGCCGCGCACATTGTTCCAGCCCGAGGCGCAGATCGCGCCGTCGAGCAGGGAAACGCTCTTATTCGGGATGACGAGCTCGGGGTCGACCTTGAGCTGCGTGCCGAGGCCTGTGCACGTCGGGCACGCGCCGAACGGGTTGTTGAACGAGAACATGCGCGGCGTCAGCTCTTCGATGGAGATGCCGCAGTCCTCGCACGCGTAATTCTGCGAAAAGAGGATATCGCGGTCGTCTGGCAGGATATTTGCAAGAATGAGACCGCCCGAAAGCGCCGCCGCGGTCTCGCACGAGTCCGTCAGGCGGTGGACGACGTCGGGGCGGAGGATCAGGCGGTCGACGACGACCTCGATATTGTGCTTTTTGTTCTTTTCGAGGGAAATTTCCTCGCTGAGGTCATACATGTCCCCGTCGGCGCGGACGCGGACATAGCCCGAGCGGCGCGCGTCCTCGAAAATCTTGACGTGCTCGCCTTTTTTGCCGCGGATGACCGGCGCCATGATCTGCACGCGCGTCCCCTCGCCCAGCGCCATGAGCTGGTCGATGATCTGGTCGATGGACTGCTGGCGGATCTCCTTGCCGCAGTTCGGACAGTGCGGCGTGCCGACGCGCGCCCAGAGCAGGCGCAGATAGTCGTACACCTCCGTCACCGTGCCGACGGTGGATCGTGGGTTCTGCGAGGTGGTCTTCTGGTCGATGGAAATGGCGGGGGAAAGGCCCTCGATATAGTCGACGTCGGGCTTTTCCTTCTGCCCAAGGAACATACGGGCGTAGGACGACAGGCTCTCCACATAGCGGCGCTGGCCCTCGGCATAGATGGTGTCGAACGCGAGCGACGACTTTCCGCTGCCGGACAGGCCCGTGATGACGGTCAGCGCGTCGCGGGGAATTTCGACGTCGATGTTCTTGAGGTTATTTTCTCTTGCGCCTTTGACAAAAATCTTACTTGGCATGAATCGATAACTCCTGTTGCTGGATTCGCAGCTGCGAGACCAGCGTACTCTTCTGAATTTTTTATGTCAACCTCATTCAACAATGATATCCGCAAATTTTGCGCGCACGAGCGCGGCGAGGTCGTGGGGCGCAAGCTCGACCTGATAGCCGATCTTGCCCGCCGAGACGATGATCCGCGGCAGCTCCGCGGCCGTCTGGTGAAAGACCGTCGGGAACAGCTTCTTCATCCCGACCGGCGAACACCCTCCGTGGACGTAACCCGTCAGCGGCAGCAGTTCCTTCTGGTGGATCATGGCCACGGACTTCTCGCCCACAGCGCAGACGGCCTTCTTCAGGTCAAGGCTCTCCGCCACGGGGATG
>ENA-UEQL01002627-UEQL01002627.1-human-gut-metagenome-genome-assembly--contig:-NODE-2627-length-11826-cov-13.296791_pt1 | contig 11826 bp, 4 predicted proteins | sample MGYA00242905_ERZ507926 | MGnify/ENA primary metagenome ERZ507926 (study PRJEB26167, sample SAMN06115531) | human gut metagenome | host: Homo sapiens | place: China:Henan | collected 2015-09-09...
ATTTTGCTTGATAAGGATGTATTTGAAAAAGCAAATGCACTCTACACAGAGCAGCTGCCCAAAATCTGCGATATCATATCGAAGTATGTTGAGGATCACAGAGCGGAGTATCCTGCTTTCCCATATCTCAACAAGAAGGTTGATATGAATTTAATCCTTTGGCAGCAGATATTTAATATTGCTGATGCTTTTTCCTGCTGTGTTCAACGTGCATTGGAGAAAAATCATTTTGCTGACGTTGAAAAAACGGATCGTCCTTTCAGCGTATTTGGGTACGTGGATAACGGCAAGTATTACGGCGCCGGATGGGATAGTGTTGACGCGCAAAACGTGTGCGGCTTCTCCAACGTTCATCTTGATAATATCTACATCAATCGTATTAAGAAGCATTTTGACTGCGGTCTGAATGTTTCTAAAGAACCAAGGATTCAACTTGCGCTCCGTGCGATTGAAGGTCTCGATATTACATCATTATCAGAAACAGAAAAGGAACACGCGGCAAAAGCTATTGAATGTGGTTATTTGTACCGTGATGGCGATATGCTTTACACCAAGATATGTATTTACTTTATAAGTATGTATTCAGTCAGCACTTCCTTATAAAATAAATAAGAACAGCCGAAAGGTAAATCCGGCTGTCCTTATTCAATGCTTTGAGTTCTCTTTTTATTCCATATCTACACTATGCTTTACGGGAGAGAGGATGAATGTAAATTCATAGTCACCGTAAGGCAATTGATATTTAGGCAATGCTATGGTTCCCCAACTGTTGACGCAACCCAATCCCATTTGTGCCTTGTCGATGCACAAGTTGGTGAGGTTGGCCTTCTTCACTTCGGGTGAGTGACGCTGGTCTTTCTGTGCGCCGTCATCCAATGATTCGATGGTGTAATGCAATGCAGAGGCAGAGAAAGGAGCTTCGGCTACAATCTTCACGCCATTGCCGCCGGCATTCAACTGTTTCCACCAACGGATGTCGGTCTTGTTTCCGGTTTCCTGCGGACGGATGTAGGAGTAGAATTGTTCGTCTACACTCTGGCGATAGATGCCCAAATCGGTGCTATGGTTACGGTCACTGTAGTTTTCAACCGGGCCGCGTCCGTAGAACTCAATGGTATTGAAGTTCTTCGGCATCTGCATTTGCATACCGAAGCGGAACATCGGAGATACTTTGGCATTCTTGTCGGCTGTCATCTTTTGGGTCACTTTGATGGCTCCTTCGTTGTTGATGACATAAGTCAGATATAATTTGGCGGAAACATTCTTCATGTCATATTCCGCATTCACTACTATCTGGTCATTTTCTGTCTTGGAATTCAAGGAAACCAGTTTCAATCCCGGGTTTTTCCATGCGGCATATCTGTTTTGCAGGCCGGCTCCCATATCATTGTCTGTCGGGGCACGCCAGAAGTTAGGGGTCAGGGCTGCGCCTTCTTTCAGCATTTCCGTTCCGTCCACTGCATATTTGCTTAAGTAACCGTTCTGTTTGTTGAACTCGGCTACGAAGTTATTGCCTTTTACGATCAGATAATGATATTGGTTGTCGATGATTTGCGGAACAACGGTGGCTACATTGGTCGTTTCCACGTTCTTCAAATCCATAGACGGTGCTTTGTAATCATTCAGTGTCAACTGATTCTTGGCGACGGTGAAACCTGCGGGCAGCAAACCTTCGCGGTTTTTCAGTTTGTAGGAAACGTTCAGCAACCATTCCTTGCAGGTGCAGGTCTTGCCGATATTCAACGTAATCTTGGCTGTTTCCTGAGGAGCGACTTTTAAATCATCCACGCGTCCGGTGCGGATTACTTTTCCATCTTTCAGTACTTGCCATTCCATATAGTAGGCGGACAGGTCACGGAAGAAGTTCTCATTGAATACATTTACTTCCCCTTTGCTTAAATCGGCGGGAGTAGTCCAGATATTCTGGTAAAAGTGACCTACTTCATACATGTGCGGATTAGGAACACGGTCGGGGCTGATCAAACCATTGTCACAGAAGTTATTGTCAGAAGCGTCAAAACGGTTGAAATCTCCTCCGTAAGCATAGATCATCACGCCGTCTTTTCCTTTCCAGCGGCAGGACTGGTCAACGAAATCCCAGATAAATCCACCTTGCAGATTCGGATATTTACGGATCAAATCCCAATATTCTTTGAAACCACCCTGCGAGTTACCCATTGCATGGGCATATTCACACTGAATCAATGGTTTGGTAGCATCGGTACGTTGACCATATTTTTCCATGCCGTTATAATCATAGTACATCGGACAGAAGATATCGGTATGTTCTTTCTGGCGTGCTTGTTCATATTGGCAGGCACGGCTGGGGTCTTCTGCTTTGATCCATTTATAGCATTGTTCGAAGTTGGGGCCGTCACCGGCTTCATTACCCAATGACCAGAAGATGATGCTCGGATGGTTGAATCCGCGTTGTACATTGCGCTGGTTACGTTCCAGATGGGCTTTCTTATAAGAGGGGTTCTTGGCCAGTGTCTTGTCGCCGTAGCCCATACCGTGAGATTCTATATTGGCTTCGGCCACGACGTAAATACCATATTGGTCACATAAATCGTACCATAAGTTGTCATCCGGGTAGTGGCAGGTACGTACAGCGTTCAGGTTGAATTGCTTCATTATCTGGATATCCTGTAGCATACGTTCGGGAGATACTACATAGCCTCCGTCCGGATCCATTTCGTGGCGGTCGGCCCCCTTGAACAGGACTGCCTTACCGTTAACCAAGATCTGGTCACCTTTCAATTCAATCTTGCGGAAACCTACTTTGACAGGAATCACTTCATTGCTGCCCTGCATGCTGGCACGCAAGGTATATAAATAAGGTGTTTCGGCACTCCACTTTTTGGGGTTCTCTACGTTCATGGTCACCAGACCGGATTTGTTGGCGGTAGCGGTTGCCACTTGCTTGCCTTGTGCATCTACCAGTTCCAAATCGACTTTACCACTGCCTTTCAAATCCAGATTGACAGCCAGGCTGCCGTTTTGGTAAGCTGCGTCCAAGTCGGGAGTTACACGGATATCTTGAATGCGTTTTTTGTTGCGGGCATATAGATAGCAGTCACGTCCCACGCCGCTATACCGGAAGAAATCCTGATCTTCCAGATAGGTACCGTCGCACCAGCGGAATACTTGGAAGGCGATCAGGTTTTTCTGACCCGGTTTTAAATATGGAGTCAGGTCAAATTCGGCTTCCAGTTTGCTGTCCTCGCTGTAGCCTACATAACGTCCGTTTACCCACAAATACATATTGGAGGTAACCGAACCGAAATGGGCGATAATATCTTTTCCCTTCCATGAGGCGGGAACTACAATTTCACGGCGGTAAGAACCTACATGGTTATTCTCTGTCGGCACTTCGGGAGGGTTGTTCTGGAACTGGTTACGCCAGGCATAGCCTACGTTCACATAAATAGGATCACCGTATCCGTTCAGTTCCCATACGGCGGGAACTTGCAGGTCATCCCAGCCTTTGTCGTTGAAGCCGGTTTTCCAGAAATCAGTCGGACGGGAGTCTGCATCCTTTACCCAGTTGAACTTCCAGGTTCCGTTCAAAGTCATGTAGTTAGTTGATTGTTTTTTGTCTGCTTTCTTAGCTGCATCTGCATTCTCAAAAGCAAAGTAGTTCGTGTGCATCGGCGCACGGTTTACCGCATTTATTTCCGGGTTGCGCCATTCTTGGAAGGTCTGTGCGCCTGCTGTAAGGGCGAGGACTGTGAACAGACCTGTCATAAGTTGTTTCTTCATGCTATTATTTTATTGGTTTTGTGCAAATATAGTGAAAATAATAGTTACCGATGGGACATAAATCGGGCAATATTTGTTATAATTGTGAATGATTTGTGTTCTATCCTAAAAAATTATGGCATTTCTGAGGCGTATTTGGAATAAATGGCAGAATTTACTGCATGATGAGAAATTAAAGCATAAAATATATGTGATTATTTTTGAAAGCGACACACCGATGGGAAAGTTATTCGATGTGGCGTTGATAGGGTTCATTGTCTTGAGTATTCTGGTGGTTATTGCCGAGAGTATCAAGAGTTGGGATACCGTTATCGGGCCTTATCTGCGGGTGTCGGAGTATGTTTTTACTTTCTTTTTTACGTTAGAGTATGTGTTGAGGCTTTATTGTTCTCCCCAACCGCGGAAGTATGCTCTGAGTTTTTTCGGTATAGTGGATTTGCTGGCTACCTTACCTCTATATATAGGCTGGCTTTTCGGCACGGCACGTTATCTGCTGGTGATCCGCACTTTCCGGTTGATTCGTGTGTTCCGTATCTTTAAACTTTTCAATTATCTGAATGAAGGTAATTTCTTGTTGCGTTCCTTGGTGTTCAGCAGTCGGAAGATTATTGTTTTTTTCTTGTTTGTACTGATATTGGTGACTTCGATCGGTACATTGATGTATATGATTGAGGGACAGCGGCCGGGCACTTCTTTCAATAATATTCCGAATAGTATTTATTGGGCGATAGTGACGATGACGACGGTAGGTTATGGGGATATCACTCCGGAAACTCCGCTAGGGCGCTTCCTTTCGGCCATTGTAATGTTACTGGGCTATACCATCATTGCAGTCCCCACAGGAATTGTTTCTGCGTCTATGATCCAGGAACATAGACGCAGGGTGGCCCTGAAATGTCCGCATTGTGGTAAGGACGGACATGAGGACGGGGCTGCTTATTGTAAATACTGTGGAGGAAAACTGGTAAATTGATTATGGAATGCTGTATGATAGAAAGTTATTCTATCACCCATCGCTTATCATGCGCCACCGTCTTTTTCGGATCATAAGTCATTCCTTCTTTGGTAGGGATTTTTATCACGTAAGTCCGCCCACTGTGGTTGGACAAGGATGTTTCCCGTAACCAGGGATTCATATTCTTTAATATGGCCAGATTGATTCCTTTGCTGCGTGCGAAACGTGCCAAGTCTGCAATTCCTTTCGTCACAGTGATTTCCGTATAAGGAATAGGCGGATACAAATCCGATGCACGCAGGCGGAAACCGAAAGTAGTGGGGGCATTGAATAATTGTTTGGCGGCAAGAATGCGGTACACATACCGGGCAGTTTCTTCTACCAGTTGCAAATCCAACGAGTCGTCCACATCCTGTTTGGCCAGTTGGCTGGCAATGCGTGCCTGACCGGCATTGTAAGAGGCGGCGACAGCCACCCAGTCCTTATATTTTGCATACGCGTCTTTCAGGTAGCGGCAGGCGGCACGGGTCGCTTTCTCAATATGGTAACGCTCGTCCACATTGTTGTTTACCTCCAATCCGTAATCCCGTCCCGTACCTTGCATGAATTGCCATAGTCCGGCAGCTCCGGCAGAAGAACGGGCGGTGGGATTCATATTACTTTCTATTACCATCAGGTACTTAAAATCATCAGGTATTCCGTTTTCTTTCAGTATGGGTTCTACAATGGGGAAATAGCGGTTGGCTTTTTTCAGCATTTGCAAGGAAGTACTGTGCATATAGGTGAATGCCAATAGTTCACGGTCCATACGCTCGTGGCGGTCAAAGCGGCTCAAATCAATGGTTTTGCCACAGAACTCAATACTGGCGGGAACTTCGGGACTACTGTATTTCAATGCCGTAATACCTGAATCTTCCCGTATGATAGTGGTATCTTCCTGCTCCGTTTTTGGAGTAGCGCAACTGCTGCTTACTAAGGCCGGTGATGCAACTACAATGCAAAAGGCTGCCACAGCAGCCAGATTGATGGTTATTTTTCTCATTTTTTCTTTATTCGTTTTCATTCTCTTTTTCTTTTCCGCCCCGTCCGAAGTTACGATATTCGGTAGGGGTGAAATTGGTACGCTTTTTAAATACCGAGAAAAAGTGTTCAGTAGAGGTATAATTCAATTCATAACATATCTCTTTCACTGACATGGAACTTTCAATCAACAGCTGCTTCGCTTTGCGCAGTTTCAGCTCTTGGAAATACTTGGCGGGCGCATAACCGGTGTATTCTTTGAATACTTTGCGGAACCAGGAATAACTGATTCCCAATTTCATGGCCAGTTCTTCCGGGTCTATATCCTTGTACACATTTTCGTGCATGATGATTTTGGCACTTTCTATTTTTTGTGCCGCATTGTCCACCTCATAGCGTTTGTTCTGCGAGATAGCAAGTACGGCTCCCATAATGTGTAAAACGATGCCGGACAAATATTGTTGCGCTGCGGTCTTGTCTGCTTCCGCTACTTCCAGTGCACGGGCAAAAAGACTGGCCAGTTCTTCATTGATACCGATATCCAGAATCTGGCTTTCTTTTGAGATAAAGCTGTTTTTTACCAGATTGTCTATAATCGGGCCTTCAAAACCGATGTAATATTCGTTCCATCCTGTCTTTTGCAGCGGCGCATAGGTATGCCACTGTCCGGGAAACAGGAAAAGTATCTGCCCTTTGGATATGTCAACAGACGGGGTTGTGTCGCTGGCGAAAGTTCCTCGTCCTTTAGTGATATATACCAACTGATATTCATGCAGCACACGTCCTTTCTGGGCTGTGAAATAATAGGCGTCCGGGTGGTTGCGTGGTGGATAAACGCTTCCGGCCCTGATAGCCTGGAATCCGACGGTAGTCACCGACAAGCCGAAACGCTTGTCACGCTCATTGACAATTAGGTATTTAAAATCAGCGCCTTGGTCGTTGTAATGCATGTTTCTCTGTTTTAAAATTAGGTCACACTTATCGGCAAATATACAATTTTTTATCTTAACAGCCTCTAACCTTTTTGTTCTAAGTGTTTCTGGAGGTATAATTTTAGTTTCTTATGTATGCAAATGGGGGAAATTTAGAACAAATCTTATGGAATATTTGCTTAAAATGCTTTTTTTTGCGAATATTGCATCAAATCTTAAAGTTGAATCTATGCACTTGGCACACCGTAACTGCGAATATATTCTTGGAGTAATATATCTTTTTGTTTTTCCTGTTTTGCTTTGGGCTGATAATAAGGTGAATACTTATCATTTTAAATCCATTTCCACTTCGGTGAACTTCCCTACCAATGAAGTCAGGAAGTTATTTCAGGATAGCCAGGGGTATATATGGATTTCGACCTACAATGGTCTCTTGCGTTACGATGGTTATTCTATTGTTGTATATAAACCCGATGGAGTGAATCATGGACGTTCCATTGATAGTTTTGTGAATATGGTGGCCGAAGACAAGGAGAATAATTTGTGGATAGGTACGCACAATGGATTATACGTGTTGCATAAAGAAACGGATGAGATAGAGAAAATAATCAGTCCTTTGTTACAGGTAAGCAATGTAGAAAGTATCCTTTATGCAAGTAACGGAGATTTATGGGTGGGAAGCAACAAGGGATTGTTTCGCAGAAAAGCCGGCAGCCGTACTTTCGATTGTGAAAAAAACATGGATATAAAGTCTGTTGTCGAAGACCGGAAAGGTCAAATATGGATTGGTACTTGGGAACAGGGGCTGCTGCGTTATAGTCCTCAAAAGGAATTGTATTATACTTACGACGGGATTAACCCTGGTAATTCGGCGCATGTCATATTTCAGGATGAAGCCGGGAATATTTGGATCGGTACCTGGCGGTATGGACTGGTGAAACTCATTAATCCGTATGATTCGGAACATTTCTCATTTAAAACATTCCGGAACATCAAGGGAAATTCTCATTCTCTGTTGGATAATATTATCTACGCCATTGCTCAGGATAAAAATTCCGGGAAGCTCTGGATCGGTTCACGCAGTGGGGTCAGTATTTTGGAAGATGAATCGGGAGACGGGAATTTTACCAATATTGTTCCGGGCAACCTTCAAGGAGATTTACCTTTTAATGAGGTGAACTCTCTGTTGTGCAGTAAAGACGGGCTGATGTGGCTGGGTATGTTGGGAGGAGGTGTTTGTACTGTAAATACAAATAAGTTCCGGTTTAATTATGATTCTTTGGAGGCTTTGCGTGAGCATTGCCCTACCAGCTCTGTCCGCAGTGTCTATCAGGAGGATAATGGGAATCTGTGGATGGGAATCATGGGATTCGGTCTGGTATTTTATGATATGAAACAGCATACCATTGTTCCTTACCGCTCTCATCCTGTATTGAAGAATATGGGATATACATCGACGGTCAATGATATTATTTATCGTAAAAGGACAAATGAATTGTGTTTTGCCACTTGGGATGATGGAGTGTGGTTCTATAATGTCAAAGCCGGGAAAGCACACGTGATAAATACCGTTACCAATCCGGAGCTGAGTGATATTTGTATTTATTCTTTGTTGGAAGATTCGAAAGGGAATCTGTGGTTGGGGACACGTTCGGGAGTGTTTATCTTGGATACGGAATCAAGACTTCATTCTTTGAATGAACTGGTGACTTTGACAAATCAGGCATTGCCCCAAATTTCTATTTTCAAAATGGCGGAAGATCAAGATGGCTTTATCTGGATAGCGACTAGTAATGAAGGGGTATGGCGGATAGATACATCCGGAGAAACATATAAGGTTAAGTTTTATACGCCTTCGGATGGTACATTATCCACTGTCGGGGCGATGAGTGTTTGTGTGGATGGATACAACAGAGTATGGGTGGGGTCGAATGGTAACGGACTCGATTTGTATGACCGGAAGAATGATCGTTTTGTTTCAGTCTTGAATGATTATTTCCGGAATGGAGATGTTGTTTTCAGCATGCTGGAGGATGATGAGCATACTTTATGGCTTACTACCAATGCGGAAATGTATCACATTGATATACCTTTGGACGGTGCTGCACCGAAAATACATACCTATACGGTAGATGATGGTTTGCAAGACCATATGTTTAACCGGAATTCTTGCTTCAAGGGTGCGGATGGGAAACTTTTCTTCGGAGGATTCCGTGGATTGAACAGTTTTTATCCTGATAAAATAGTTCAGGATACTGCCTATTCTCCGGTAGTAATTACAGATATAAAGGTACATAATGTATCGGTACGTACCTATCCTCTTTCCGTCAGAGAGGGGATTGCTGCAAACAGAGCTATTGATTTTATTGATAAAATTGTATTAGGATACCGGGAGAATAATTTCAGTCTTGATTTTTCAATATTGAACTATATCAATCCTGAGTTGAACCGTTATTTATATCGGTTGGAGGGATATGACAAGGAATGGTTGTCCGTTGAGGCTGGACGTCGGTTTGCCTATTATAACAATCTTCCGGCAGGTACTTATACTTTTTGTGTAAAGGGAGCCAATCAGAATGGAATCTGGTCTCCGGATATGAAATGTCTGCGTATAACTATTCTTCCGCCGCCTTGGTTATCGTGGTGGGCTTATTGCCTTTATGTCTTGTTGTTCGTTTCATTGGCATGGTATACTTATCGGATTGTCAGAAACCGTATCCGGATGAAACAGGCCATAGAGATGGGGAAGATAGAACGGCAGAAAATGGAGGAAATCAATCATGCTAAATTACAGTTCTTTACCAATATCACTCATGAGTTGCTGACTCCGCTTTCTATTATATCGGCTTCGGTGGATGAACTGAAACAAGAAGTACCGGCAAGTTCGTCGGTTTGTTCTGTGATAGCTGATAATACTGTGCGGTTAATCCGGTTGATTCAGCAAATCTTAGAGTTCAGGAAAGTGGAGAATGGCAAGTTGCGGTTAAAAGTTTCGCATGGAAATGTCAGTATGTTCTTGAAAAAATCAGTGTCGGCTTTCGCTCCTTTGGTTAAAAAGCAGAAATTGTCCATACAATTTGATTTGTCTGAAGAATATTCGGGATATTTTGATGTGGATAAATTGGATAAAGTGGTGTACAATCTGCTTTCCAATGCCGCTAAATATACTTCTGAAGGAGGAACTATTGTGGTGTCGCAGGCTCATGATGAGGAAAAGAGGACTTTTAAATTGAGTGTGAACAATCCCGGCGAGTTGATTCCAAAAGAGAAATTGGATCATATGTTCGAGAGATTCTATGAAGGGGAGTATCGCAAATTCCATACCATAGGGACGGGTATCGGTTTGTCGCTGACTAAAGATTTGGTATTGTTGCATCATGGAACGATACAGGTATTTAGCGATAAGGAGGAAGGGAATACTTTTGTGGTTGAAATTCCTATAGGACGTGAGGCTTTTGCTGAAGATGAGGTAGACGAGAATACTGAAAATGTGGACTATGCTGTTTTATCGGCAGATGAAATGGAGAATGTCTCGGAGATTGATATGTTGGAAGAGAAACCGGCAGCATCGACTATTTTGTTAGTGGAGGATAATGAGGAATTATTGGCTTTGATGGTTCGTCTGTTGCATGGCAAATACCATATTCTGAAGGCCGCTAATGGAACGGAAGCTTTGGAGATCCTTGCCAAACAGGAAGTGGATTTAATTGTTTCCGATGTTATGATGCCCGAAATGGACGGTATGGAATTGTGCCGCCGGGTGAAGACTCAATTTGAGACCTGCCATATTCCATTGATTTTGTTAACGGCCAAGACTAGTGATGAAGACCATGTGGAAGGGTATGAGTCTGGGGCCGATGGTTATATCTGTAAACCGCTCCGCCTCTCTGTCTTGTTTGCCAAGATAGATAACTTGTTGAAACGGCGCAAACGTATGGGGGTGGATTTTCGTAAGCAGTTGGTCTTTGAAGCCAAAGAATTAAATTACACCTCGATGGACGAAGCTTTCATTCGGAAAGCGGTGGATTGTGTGAATGCCCATTTGAGTGATTGTGATTTTGAACATGCACAGTTTATGGCGGAGATGGGTATGGCCCGGAACGCCCATAACAGCGCCGGTGCCGTAGCTCATAAGAACGTAGTCCGAGACAAAAATGGGGATCTCTTCCTTCGTTGCGGGGTTAACGGCACAGACGCCTTCCAGCCGCACGCCGGTCTTGTCCTTGTTGAGCTCGCTACGCTCAAAATCGGACTTGTGCGCGGCTTCCTCGCGGTAGTCCGCCACGGCGTCCCAGTTCGTGAGCTTGTCTTTCCATGTGTCGAGGATCGGGTGCTCCGGAGAGAGGACCATATACGTCACGCCGAAGAGCGTATCGCAGCGGGTGGTGTAAACGGTGAGAGAGTCGCCGAGCGTCGTACCGAAGGTGAGCTCCGCGCCCTCGCTGCGGCCGATCCAGTTGCGCTGCTGGGTCTTTACGCGGGGGATGAAGTCCACATCGTCCAGATCGTCGATCAGGCGATCGGCGTATTTTGTGATGGCGAGCATCCACTGGCTCTTCTCGCGGCGGACGACCGGGCTGCCGCAGCGCTCGCACACGCCGTCCACAACTTCCTCGTTCGCAAGCACGCACTTGCAGCTTGTGCACCAGTTGACCGGCATGGAGGCCTTGTACGCAAGACCCTTTTTATACATCCGCAGGAAGATCCACTGCGTCCACTTGTAATACTCCGGGTCGGTCGTATCCACGACACGGTCCCAGTCGAACGAGTAGCCAAGCATGTGGAGCTGTTTTTCAAAGTTGGCAATGTTCTGCTTTGTCACAATGGACGGATGCACATGGTTCTTGATGGCATAGTTCTCCGTCGGCAGGCCGAAGGCGTCATAGCCGATGGGGAAAAGAACGTTGTAGCCCTGCATCCGCTTGCGGCGGCAGATGACATCCATCGCCGTGAACGGACGCGTATGGCCGACATGCAGTCCCTGTCCGGACGGATACGGAAACTCGATCAGGCCGTAAAACTTCGGCTTGTCCGAGCCGGTGACGGCGCGGCCGCTCTTATGCTCGACCCAGTATTTCTGCCATTTCTTTTCAATTTCTGCGTAATTGTACTCCATGACGGTATGTCCCCTGCTCTCTCATTTATTTAAAGGAAGTC
>ENA-UEQL01002629-UEQL01002629.1-human-gut-metagenome-genome-assembly--contig:-NODE-2629-length-11822-cov-6.359813_pt1 | contig 11822 bp, 10 predicted proteins | sample MGYA00242905_ERZ507926 | MGnify/ENA primary metagenome ERZ507926 (study PRJEB26167, sample SAMN06115531) | human gut metagenome | host: Homo sapiens | place: China:Henan | collected 2015-09-09...
AGGATCAACCACGCCATTATGGTTCTTGTCAGGAGAGATATCACGATGACCGAGAATCTCAGCATCAGGGTATCTCTGTCTGAGTTCCTTCAGCAACTCGCGAAGGCCCTCCTTCTGCGCATCTGTTCGGTTGTCTATTGGCTTGCCAGTGCGCGAGATTCCTCCCATATATGCGACATTGATCGCCTCGTGGTTATGCCCCTTTACACCGTTTGATGGCAGGTCTTCTGTCATCAGTTGGGTGCGCTTGCCATCCGCTGTAACTACCCAGTGATAACCTGGATAATGCCAGCCCTTGTTTCTAAACTCCTTCAGCAAGGCATCGACTGTCCATGTCTGTCGGCTTGCTGTGCAATGTACGAAAATGAATTTAATCTTTCTCCCCATGATTTATGTATTTATTAATAATGTCCTTGACTCGAGTATCGAATGTAAGAGCGAAACCAAAAACGGTACCTACATACATGAGACTCTGACCGAAGTACCACAGGACGTTTGATGTCACGTCGTGTGATAGAAAGTAGCTGATGTACACTAGAGCGATAGCTGCAATCAAGACTAGACTAGCGCTGAGATAGTGTATCCAATCCTTGGTATTTCTCTTCATCTTTTTCTCTTTTTTATGCAAAAATACAATTATGTGGGGAAAAATAAAAATACGGCAGGTAATGCTATGACTACCTGCCGTATTGATTATGCAATATCTCGCTCGAGAATCTCCTTGGCGATTTCCTTCGCCTGCTCTCTCCACTCCTGGAATGCCTGGTATTCTGCCTCGTGAGCAGTATCGCCATCTCCATGGTTGCAGAGGATCGCTTCAACGTCATTCTGGCTGTACCTGGTTCTCACAAGTCCAGCAACGAAATCGTTGTAACCTGCAGAAGTAGCCTCAATCTTGACTGAGCCATCCGGCTCGCTACCTTCATAACTATATGCTGTGACCGTCTTACCATCACTCTCAGACTCCATCATATTAGAGTCTGGCTGATAGTTTTCAATTTTCTTTTCATTCAGATACAACAGATAATGATTTCCGTCGTATCTGACGTAGTTCATGCGAACGAGATAAATTTTCTTATTCATCTACTATATAAACTTGTAAAACGTTTTGCCGAATTTGTTTTTCAGCTCTCCGACTACAACGTAGAACGGCTTCTCTAGGAAGCACCATTCCTCACGTGCTTGTGTAATAAGTATCTCTGCACCGGAATACAACAACCAGGTTTCATCCTTCCAGTGCGGAACCTCGATAGGTTCCCCGTTCTCATCCAGCTCCTCTTTCCTCTCTACATGATCGATATATCTGAACTTCAGTGCCAGTCTATCGTTCGGAACCTTCTCCTGAACGATGAACTTGTTGCCGTGTTCATCCACTTTTTCGACCTGCTGAGTCTTGAAACTAACTGTTGACTTGTCAATCTTGTAGTCCTCGATGAGGATAAGATGATCTTCGTAGTCTATACCATCCTTGCACAAAACATCTCCTATGTGCTTCTTCTGCCGCTTGGTCATGCTTGCGAAGGGAATTTCCCCTCTTTTGATGCCGAGGTTGTCTCTATAAGTTTTCATTCCGATTTTCTGTAATAAGTTTTTTGTGTCTGCGTGTTTCGCAATTCCTAGCCTCGATGCAGCTATGACTCTGATTTGCTCATTATTATAGCCTCTCTTGCGTAGTCTTGCGATCTGCCTGCACAATGCCTGCTTGCTACGTTTCCGGATTTTAGCATGATCCGCATATATAACCTGCCCGCAGAAGTCTATGCCATCGCAGGTGCGATGAACATTCCACGACCGGTTGATCTGCAGCTTCCAATCTCTGGCCAGATACATAGCACACAATTCGACCATCAGTCGCAGGAAAACTTTATCCTCATGCAATATGAAGATATTGTCCATAAACCTATAATAATATCTGAGTCCTTGCCGAACGAAACGATCGAATCGCTCATTCAACGATTGTACGCTAGTTATCAATCTAGCCTGCTCCTCAGTTCTGCAAGTTACGAGCATATCACTGACGTAGCGAGCTTGCCAGTAGTGATATCGCTCAGGATCCTCCAGGATATCGAAACAGCGCATAGCGAGATAATCGAATCTAACCAGATATAGCTGACCTAGTAGCTGGGTAAGCTTGACACCGAGGACAACGCCATTGGCATAGCTTTCAACGACTTCGTCGATGAAGTATAGCAGTTTGCGGTCCTTGATATACAGCCGGTACTCTCTCTTCAGAAGATTATGCTCAATGTTCATAAAATAATGATGTATGTCCATGGGTGCGCAATATGCAGTCTCCTGCTGTGGAGAATTGTAAATATCGCGCTTGATTATCTTATAAAAGAAATGAGTACCACGCCCTTTGGTACCTGCCGGACAATTGTACGGAATCTTGCTACGCAGCAAGGGTTCCGAAGGATAGAGGGCAGCATGCTGGATGACGTGATCAGGAACAGGCAGCTTGTTGACTGTCCGAATTTTCGGTTCAGTCACTTGCTTGGCTTCATACTCCGAAGTATGCCAGGCTCCAGCCTCGTATGCACGCAGAAGCACCTGAAGCTTTTGCTCCAGATTCTCCTCGAAAGCTTGCACGCTTAATCTCGACCTCTTATGCTTGGAATACTCATAAAAGGCTTCACGAAAATTCTGTAAAGTCTCGACAATAACGGATATATTACCTATTCTCTTCACTATGCATTAATTAATGAATGATAACTAATATGGTGTATATGTCGGTGTATGTGTCGGTGTATGTGACGGTGCATGTCGGTGTATAATGCGGTGTATGAATCCGTTGTCTGCTTTTTATAAAATCCTAACCTTCGACCGGATGACCCTATTGTCATCATCTACCAGCTAATCTAAATAAGTGAATTTTCTGCCTTGGGGCAAGGTCTGATTCCCGATTCTCCACATAAGCACACAAAAACTGTGGATATCTTTAAGTTGAGGGCCGCACCGTAGTTCACATTGGCATCAGAGACAGCATTGTTAACGTTGAGCGTCGAAAGACCACATTGCCCACCATTGTTAGCATTGGCACCGCGGAGGCAACAGCGAAAACCGGCACTGGGAATCACAACCTGGATTATATCCGGGTGCAAAGGTACGAAAAAAAATCGGAATGAAAAAAAGTCAAAGAGCGAAATTTCAAAAAAAATCGACCGCCCAAAGGGCGGAAGGTGGGGCTCGCTATGCGAGCCGTGTGCTCAGGAGCCCCAGGTTCTTCTGATTGTTCTGTCTTTTGAGCCTACGCAGCCAACCTAGGCTGCTGCGTAGTATGTTGGCTCCACAGACCACTCGGATGCTGCTTCGCAGAGGGCCGCACCGCAGTTCACATTGGCAGCAGAGACAGCACCGTTAACGCCGAGCGACGAAAGACCACATCGCCCACCAAGGTTAGCAAAGGCACCGCGGAGGCAACAGCGAAAACCGGATGTCGCTCCACTATTGTTCCAGAAGTAGCTAGTCCAATAGGTCGTTTCTGTACCACCTTTTTTAGTCGGGAAGTTCTCGAGGTGCTCCATACACAGCTCCTGGATATAGCCTTCGCCTCGAGTTTCCGACTTGCTATAGGCTACCATTCCATCCGCACTACCTAAAGTCCAGGTTCCATAGATGGATGGAGCAACGAGGTGTACAACCGATGTATCCTCGTTGCACTGCACCTGCTCATCATCCATCATACGCCAGAGGTTACCGAAACCATTCTTGTATCCGAAGAAGCTAGGAATCTTGGCAGTATAGACTACAGTACCATCATCCTTCTTGACCTCGTAGCTTGATTCACCACAGGAGTCTCCTAGTTCGATGCCGGCAGACATTGGAGTAACTGGTCGATAGCCGTTGTATCCACTCCAGTCTGGCATCTGTGTCACGCCAGTGCCTAGACCACCTTGGAACAGACCATTTTCATCTTTAGCAGTATTTACTGCAGCCTGGTCGTGATGAGTACCGAAGATAACTGCGAAGAGTACTGCGATGGCAGCTGTATGGCGCATCGTCGTACAGAGCCAGCCTGTACCATTTTTGCGCGCAGCAGCTCGGAAGTACTCTGTAGTCTGCTGAGTTGCTGGCTTGCCCAGCATGGTGCGGTTCGTATTGTCGAGAGTCGCATCATTGTTGCCTCCTCGATAGTCAGCGCTATCGTTGATGTAGCTGACGAGTTTGCCAGTACTGCGCTCGATTGTCGCGAATCCAGCAGCAGAGATGCTACCTATCGGAATCTTGTAGTTGAACTCTCCCTGAATAGGCCAAGGGCTAACCATTTCGTAGTGGAGTCTGCCTACGGTCTTGATCACCATGTACCACTCTTTTCCCCAACCCCACTGATAGTGTCCCTCGGTACCATCGAGTTTGGCCGCTTCGCCAGTCGCATACTTGTAATGATCCTTGGAATCAAGCTTGCGACGAGTATGGTCATTCTTGACCAGATAGCAGCCAAGTCCGAGTTCCTGGTGTAAGTTCTGCAGGAGTTCGAGGGAGCCTACATAGGCAGCAGCCTTAGGCGTAGCGTTGTCGAGGTTCCACACTCGACCGCACCATGGATGCTGACCGAGCTGCACCGCATTCTTGATAGTCATCTGCTCAGACTTGCCCGACTTCTTGTCGAAGACCTCGATAATCTTGTCGGTTGCAGACATGTCTGACTGAGGCAGGTCATCGACCTGCTGGGCATTGTCGAAGGCTGCGATGATAGCCTTCAGCTTCGTCTCTTCATTCTCTGTAAATGCCATATTACATTATATTTAATCGATTAAACAATTCGGATTTTATTGCCGTTTTTGCGAATCTTTCCTGTTGCAGAGATTCGCATATATGGTTGTCTGACGCTGATGGTAACCTCCTGCCATAACGGAGTATTAGCGGTTGGAATCACCCAGAACTTGGTCTTGCCTGTACCCTTGACGGTCAGATTTCCGGAAGGATCAGACATAACGGAATCACCCTCTACTCTCTGATAGAGGACACTCTGCGGCAAGTATGCCGGCAGGATGCTCGCCTCAATCTTCTGCTTCTGCTTGTTGCGGATGCTGATCTCAGTCTGATAGTTGAGATTCATGCGAGAAGGAGCTATGAAGCCAGTCGCAATCTGACCTGCAAGACTGTTCATCTCTGCGATTTTCTCGTCTGCTCTCGTCGCAGCCTCCGTTGCAAGCTGCGCCTTCTCCTCTGCAGCTGTAGCCTGCTGCTGTGCTTCTGCTGCCTGAGCGGTTGCAGAAGCGGCTGCAGTATTAGCAAGATTCGCAGCCTTGTTGGCATCATCGGCTGCACTCTTGGCCTTAGTTGCCGGAGTCTTGTCAAGCCAGAGGCGCCAGGAGTCGCTGGTTTCCGATGGATCAGATGTGTTGCCATCGATGAGTGATGCGTACACACCATTGGCGGTGTGGACGATGTCATTGGCATCGTAGCCATGAATGGTCTCTCCCTCGAACTCGAAGGAATATCCATTGACCCACGCTCCCTTGTCGGTGAAGGCAATATTGCCCACCACAATGATATTCGTATTATCTGCCATTATACCTTGATAACTAATTTATTTCTACGTTTGACAACGTGCTCAGAAACGTTTGAGCCGTAGTCGATCATCAATAACTTGTTCCTGGACTGCCGGAAGGTTGGGTACATCGCACCACCTCTTGCGATGATACCAGTATCTTCGTAGGCGTGAGTCTGCAGGCTCCACCTCCACCAGTTGCCATTTTCTCCGACAATAGTAGGATGCTCATTGAGCTCCTTGGCCAAACTTGTCTGAACTACTGAACTGGCAATAGCAGTAGATGTATTGGTCTCTCGAAGATGCTCTGCAGAGACTCTACCTTCCTCTGCATTGACTCTGCCTGCTTCTGCTAAGGTTCTATCTGCCTCTGCATCACTCCTGGCCCTCTCTGCAGTCTGTCTTTCATTTTCTATACTGACTCTAGAGTTCTCGGCTGATGTTCGAGCTGTTTCTGCTGAAGCCCTCTTCTGCTCAGCAGAAGCTCGGGCAGACTCAGCAGAAACTCGCTTGATTTCTACTTCAACTCTCGCCTGCTCAGACTGGACTCTCGAGGCTTCGGAAGCTGCGCGAGTCTGCTCTGCAGTCTTGCGAGCTTCCTCATTCTGCTCGATAGCCTTCTTACTTGCAAGCGTGTCCGAAGTAGCCTTCTTAGCTGCTTCGGTCGCGGTCTTGCTCTCTGCAACGGCATTATCTACCTCCTGCTTCTTAGTCTCTAACCCCTCTCTCGCCTTGTCTGCATTTGCTGCAGCCGTGTTGGCGGTTGTCGCTGCAGTATTGGCTGCTGTGGTTGCCTTCTTGGCTTCCTCGACAGCGGCCTTGGCATCCTTGGTGAAGAGGGTCATCGGTATGATAACCTGCTTGCGAGTTCCGTTGTTGTCATCGTAGAGGACAGGAACAGTGCTGATATGCGCAAGATCATAGACCATTTCACATTCGAAGATGTTCTTCGAGTGAAGTTTCATCTGTTCTACAATATGCGGCCATAAGGCTGTGCTGACCGAAGACCAATCAGAGTTCTTGATTGCATCTTCGATGCTGGTACCCACCTTCGCATCGCTCATAAGCACCTCCTCTCTTATTCAGCATTCTTGATGCTATCGAACCACTCTGGTATTGATGCAAGAATCTGAGCAGTCACTTCCTTGCCGACATCATCCTTCTTGAGGGTAATGGTAAGGTTACCGTCCTCTTCCGAGATATTGCCGAGATATTCGCCTGTATCGTTGCGAGAAACATATCCTCTCGTCACGATATGATCACCTGTAACATTCTGTTCGAAGTTAACATTCACGTTCTCACCGAGCGCAATAGGCTCGAATTCGGTTTTCACCGTCTGTTTTGCTGTTTTCATATCATAAAAAATTAAAATTATTTTAACTGCCCAAACTCTGGAACACCCAAACTGTATTATCCACGAACTTTGTTCCCATCAACTGAACCCAACCATATAATTCGAGCTGTTCAACACTGGACATATACGACTTACTATTTGGCAGGAATATTCCGTTTGTAGCTTTCAAGATAATAGGAGGTGTCAATCGGCTTATCCTGGGACGGAACACTTCTACTCTCATGACTTCCCCTTTTGCTAGATCTGGTAAAACATAGGTTCCTCCTCCCGTAATACAAGAGCATGCGACCTTACCGTCAACAACAATATCAGCAGCATATCGCATATTTGTGACTTTCAAATCACCTGAAATATCCGCATTGACGCATTCAATAGAACCATCTGCAAGAACCTTGAAATAATTGTTGACCGTTGTCAGTCCTTCAAGCTTGATTCTATCGGCTTTGATGGACGCATTAGTGATATATCCGTTAGCATCCTTCTGCACACTGGTTGATATGCTGGCTGTATGCCCTGCTACCGTTGTCTGCAACGCTGCGAAATCTGCCGTTGTCACAAGACCGCTTCGGATCTCATTCTTGCGGTCATCGATGCGGGAATTACACAATGAATTGACTGTTGGTGTGATGGTAGCGATACCCTTAGCTGTAAGAGTTTGACCGCTGAACATTCCAGCTGCGACACTCCATCCATCTGAATTTTGCGTGACGGTTGTCGCTGTATCTATGCTATCATCGACGTCCTCCCATTTGCTTCCAGTTCCTCGCATAACTGTGAATCTATACAGATGACCAGCAGTATAGCCAGAGGGAGCAGGATATGTTGCATACCATAATGCTCCTGCATGTCGCTGACACTTCGGATCTGTCCAACTAAGACTGGAAAAACTAGGAAGAGAAGACTGCTGGTAAAATTCTCCAACTCCACCATTTATGCGAGCATTGACTGTATCTATAGCTGACTGCTTTGCGCTCGATATTGAACTGTTCAGCGCAGACACCTTGCTGTTAAGAGTTGACGTATCAGCCTTGTTGGCTACTGTAGAAGATATGTTGTTTACTGTAACCTTCAGCTCTGCCACGCTGCTCTTAGCTGCGTCTGCAGAACTCTGTGCAGTACCAGCGGCAGTTTTAGCCTTATCAGCTGCGGATTGCGCTGCGCTAACCTTCAGTGATATTCTCTCTGCGCTCTGACTGATAGCAGACTGATATTCACTTGTGATTTCACCCTTGGCATTCGATATCTTCTTGTCAACCGTAGAGCTGATGCCATCAACGGTCACCTTCAGCTCAGCAACCTTGCTAACTGCAGTATCGGCAGTACCCTGCGCTGCATTTGCAGATGTCTGAGCCTTGTCTGCTGCGGATTGCGCTGCACTCACCTTCAGAGAGATCTTCTCTGCGCTCTGACTGATAGCAGACTGATATTCACTTGTGATATTGCCGTACTGATCCTTCATCTGCTTATCTACAGTCGAAGTGATGTTGCTTGCAGTCTGCGTTATCTGTGATGATGTATCCTCACGGTTCTTGGCATCCTTAGAATCTACATATTGTCTGATTTCGCCCTTTTCTGCATCAAGCTCGAAACCGACCTTGACAGCTTTCTTGTTGACGGTATCGATGTTCTCACCCAGCAACTTGATATTGTTGGCCGTCTGCACTATCTGGGTGCTCACGGTCTTTGACAGCTCGCTGAGCGGCTCATCGGTGAGAGATGCTATTGCGAGATAGCAATCACCGGTGTACTGGATGACGAAGTCACCGGTACCATTCCACACGCCTTCTATTGGTATAGTCTTCCACGCTCCCGAGTATGCAACATTGATTGTTCTGATCTTGAGGGTGTTCTGCTTGCCCCTTACGTCTTCGCAATCAGCGAATCCAAGAGTCAACGCACCTGCAGTCTTGGCATAGATGTGAACGCTGATGTATAGCTTGTCCTGCACATCGGTGTACCCTGCCTCTGTTGGAGGCAGCTCTGCGCTGCTCTTCTCTCCGGCAACATACTCCTTGTGAGTTCCTGGTTGTCTAATCATCGCATTCTTCTGCCTGATGCCGCAATTCTGCACACGGAGAATCTGCCTGCCATCGACCTTTTCCAGCGAGACCTTGCGGTTGCCGCTGGCTGTAGGATTTCCGTTGACCATGACCGGAAATCCGGAAGCGTCGAACCAGAAGACGGATTCGTCAGTGGAATCTATATCCCAACCTGCGATGATCTTATTCTCAGAATCGGTAATCTGCTCCAGGAATTGGCCATTCTCGAGATAATTTTTCTCGTTTGTCAGCTCATAGCTGGTTTTGGAGAATCTTGAAGAGAACATGTTTTCGAGAACCTGAAACTTGGTGTCGATGCTCTCACCTGTTCGGCTCAGAACGAACTCGCCTACCGCATAGAGGTTGTTGAGATATTCACCGAACCCCTTCAGTTGGCCAAGAACAGGATGTCTGATGCCATTCAGATTGCCCAGTCTGCCCTTCAAAGCTGAATCCGGATTTGTTTTCAGCCCATGGACAATATCTATAAAAGGTGTATCGCTGCCTACGGTCATGACCTGAATGATACCCTTGCGGTCTGTGTCAGATACGTTATCGACACGAACGAAGGTGTCACGCTTCTTGATCAGCTTCTCCGGTGTGGCTCCAGCCATGGAACTTGTGAAGTTCTCGAACGTCACCCACGCCAGCCTATCCTCACCCTCACCTTCTGTTCCGACCTCTTTCACCAGGAGCTCGTAGTTCTTCGTGACATAATGATCATTTTCCTCTGAGGGAAGACCATTATACTGCTGCACCATGATGTAATCACCCTTGCGAAAGGAATTGTACATACGGCCTTCTTTGGTGTCGAGATATACCCTGCCGCTCTCTGCATCGAAGTGATCCACCTCCATCATCGCAGTGAAGATGCGGTTGTCATTCTCTCCTAGCAGCTGAGAGATGATCATCTCGAAAATGCGCATTGAACCTCTCACGATGAGGTTGTCAAGTTCCAGGTTATATTTGTTCTCGAGAACACCAGCCGCATTCTCGACCGGCTCGTTCTTCAGCCGCCAACCTTTGCCCGTGAGGAATCCTGCAACGAAGTCCGGAGAACTGAGGTCTCCTGCGAAGACGGAGTTGCCTCCAACGCTCAGATCATTGGCGTTGATATCGTGAGCCTCTATATCATGAGAGATGATATCGCCATTCTCATCGAACTTGTAGTCTGCACCTACCCTCAGACCTCTGAGGAAGGTGATGAGACCGGCAGCTTCATCGTCCTTGACCTTCGACAGATATTTGCCCTCGATCTTCTTCAGAAGCTCCTCGATGGTCGTATGCATCTCGTCTGAGGCGAAATGCAGCAGCGAGAGAAAAGCGGTGCCTATGCGGTATGCCGTATTGGCCTTCAGGCGTCGCTCATCTCTGATACCCTCGAATTGGGTCTGAAGATCATTCTTATCATATTCTACTGCCATATTGTTTTTTTTGTTTGCAAAGATATAACTTCGATGGATTCGATAAAAATACGCTATCAGAAGTTGCGGGCAGCTCCGATACCTCTGAATATCTCAGTAAGAGCAGTCGCCATGATACCATTGTATTTCTCCCCATAGAAATCAGCTTCGTGTTCATTGAGCTTCATGACTGAAGCATAGTACTTCTGCGAGAACCAGTCACGTCTGCCGATAGGTGGACCACCTGCTACACGGCCACCCCAGGCAGGACCCACCTTTTTAGGCTTATTCATGTCGTGCTTGACTCGATATTCCTTGCCGAGGAATTCCAGGTCACCCTCGTTGACTCGTGCAATCTTCTCGCCTCCCTGCGCTTCTGTCCACTTCTCCCAGACGTGAGCAGGACCTACACCTGCTGCCACGTAGATACCATACTGCAGGAACTTGTGCTCGATGGTTGTCACGGAGCCTTGCTCCAGGTGTCCCTTGATGCTCGCATATAGCGCACCGGTGTCTATGGTACGCAAGCGCTCCATGCGCTCGCGCCAATAGTCACCCATGTTGTCGGTCCACCCCTGCTCGTATTTGAGCAGTTCATCTAATGCTGACTGGTCTGCCATAAGCTCTCATCATATTGTACATCGATAGGCTCGTCTGAGTTCAGCATAAAATAGAGTCCGGTGACTCCATTCAGGCTGTATCTGCCCAGCTCGCTCGAATAGATCTGTCGGAGATCCAGGAACTCCAGCTGACCGTCGAATGCCTCACGGTACTTGTCGTGAAGCATTCGGCTGATGAACTGGCGGAAGATGTATCTGCATAGATTCAGCTTCGCCTCTCTGTCCTCCATGTCGTCACGCTTGTATGCTGCGAGAATCCACACCGTATACACGTTGCGGTCGAAGAAACCTTCACCTGCTGAATGCGTATTGCTGTCAACGGTGTCTGAGATCATGATGAAGTTCGCAGACTTGCGGAACTGCTGCATCACGCCCTGCACGCTATCCGGTCCGGAACAGGTCGTTGCGACAAAATTATAAGCCCTGCAGGTCTTGTTTTCATCGCACAATTGCTTGAAATATGCGATGGAATCGAATAATTTATCTGTCATGTTGTATTATTTGCTGTTTCTGGCCTTGAATTCCTCTGCCTCTCTCGCTTTGTTGTCCAACTCGGAGAGCGCATCCCAGCAGAGCGAGTCATAGACTGCCTGCTGCTTGGTGATGTCTCCATCGGTGAGTGCGCGGATCTGCGCCTGCATTGCAGGCATCAGGTCCTCCTGTTTCAGTTCTCCCCCTTCTTTCGATGGCTTGAAGAAGTGAGGGAAGTTCTCTGCCAGGTATCCCTTGATGGAGGAGTACCACATGAAGACATTCAGGAGCTCATAAGACTGAAAAATGGCGGTTTCATCGGCTTTTCCTGCTTCGTTCCGATAAAGAATCCACCCCATCTTCTTCAGAAACTTGTCGTCCTTGTGGATAAGATACAGCTGGTAGTTCTTCTCAAGCTGCAGATAATCGAAGAAGGTGACT
>ENA-UEQL01002630-UEQL01002630.1-human-gut-metagenome-genome-assembly--contig:-NODE-2630-length-11820-cov-8.523801_pt1 | contig 11820 bp, 9 predicted proteins | sample MGYA00242905_ERZ507926 | MGnify/ENA primary metagenome ERZ507926 (study PRJEB26167, sample SAMN06115531) | human gut metagenome | host: Homo sapiens | place: China:Henan | collected 2015-09-09 | study...
ATGGGTCCTTTCCTGCTGGCTTCCAAAATGAGAGTACCTGTCGTATTCTATTTTGCCATGCGTGAAGCGAAAAAAAACTATCGTTTCCATTTCTTTATTGCCGAGGCGGTGGTACATACCAAAGAGAAGCGGGCCGAACAAGCATTATTGGAGCAATATACACAAACGCTGGAAAAAATCGTCCGGCAGTATCCGGAACAATGGTTCAATTACTACCCGTTCTGGGCATAAATACAAATCTGGATTATGATGCATAAAAGATATACAAAAGAGCAATTGACAGCTGTAGAGGCACAAAGACTGGCGCAAGAGATCGCTTTCGGTCCCGTGGTATTCCAAGTTTCACGTCTGATGTTGAAATTCGGAATATTCCAATTGCTGGCCGACAAACGGAAAGGATACACGCTGCAAGAAATCAGTGTGCAGACCGGACTGACACGCTATGCAGCACAAGTATTACTGGAAGCATCGCTGGCCATCGGAACCATCCTGTTGGAAGAAGACCGCTATGTACTGGCCAAGGCAGGCTGGTTTCTGCTGAATGATAAAATGGCACGTGTCAATATGGAATTCAATCACGATGTGAACTATCAAGGACTTTTCTATCTGGAAGAGGCTCTTTTAAATGGTCAGCCGGAAGGATTGAAAGTATTCGGCGGATGGCCTACCATTTACGAAGGACTTTCCCAACTGCCGGAACAGGTACAGAAAAGCTGGTTTGGCTTTGACCATTTCTACTCGGACAACTCGTTCAGCCAGGCATTAGAAATTGTATTTCTTCACTCACCGAAACGACTGCTCGATATTGGTGGAAACACCGGCAGATGGGCAACCCGATGCGTCCAATATAATCAAGAAGTAGAAGTAACCATTGTGGATTTGCCTCAACAACTGGAAATGATGAGAAAACAAACTGCCGACGTGCCCGGTGCAGAGCGCATCCATGGCCACGGCGCCAATCTGCTGGATCGGACCGTGCCCTTTCCTTCAGGCTTTGACGCCGTATGGATGAGCCAGTTTCTGGACTGCTTTTCGGAAGAGGAAGCAACCAGTATTCTAAGTCGTGTGGCACAGTCCGCCAGCAAAGACAGTAAAGTCTACATCATGGAAACGCTGTGGGACCGGCAGCCATACGAAACGGGCTCTTACTGCCTGACTCAAATCAGCCTTTACTTCACAGCCATGGCCAACGGCAACAGCAAGATGTTCCATTCGGATGACCTGATCCGCTGTATTAAAAATGCCGGACTGGAAGTGGAAGAGATTCATGATAACATAGGACTGGGACACAGTATCCTGCAATGCAGACTGAAATGAACAGAAAAGAAATCATTTGTCGGGGAGACGAACTGTTCCGGCTGATTCCACAACGTCCGCCCATGGTCATGATAGACCGTTTCTATGGGATAGAAGAAAATACATCCTGGTCAGGGCTGACCGTCACCCCCGATAATCTGTTCTGCCGGGACGGCGTATTACAGGAAACAGGAATCATAGAACACATCGCCCAATCAGCAGCGGCACGGGTAGGATATATCTATATGCTGCGAGAAGAGCCTGTACCACTAGGCTTTATCGGCTCTGTAGAAAAAATGAAAATATTCCGTCTTCCTTCTGCCGGAGCAGAATTATATACCGGAATAACCATTGTGCAGGAAATATTCGATATCACACTGATTACCGCCGAGGTGAAAGAAAACGATGAACTTCTGGCCGAATGCCGGATGAAAATATATCTGAAGAAAGAATGAAACGAAAAACAAGTCCACATCAGGCGGCACTGACGGACCGGACCACCATCAAAGTCCGCTTCAGTGAGATAGATTCCATGCAGATAGTATGGCATGGAGAATATGTGCGTTATTTCGAAGACGGACGCGAAGCTTTCGGAAAGCGATACGGTCTGGACTATATGAGCATCTACCGGGAAGGATATGTAGTTCCTATCGTAGACCTGACCTGCCAGTTCAAACAACCGCTGTCTTTTGGCGAGGAAGCGATTGTCGAGACACGGTTTATCCACAGTGATGCCGCCAAAATTCTTTTTGAATACACCATCTACCGGGCATCGGACCAAAACATTGTGGCAACAGGAACCACTACACAGGTATTCCTGAATACAAATAGAGAACTGGAACTGGTTAATCCTGCCTTTTACATAGAGTGGAAAAAGAAATGGAACATCATCTGACTACCTATATCACCCATGATACCCTGATCAGCGCGCTGGGTTTCGGCACACAGGAAAATCTGGAAGCCATCCGGAGCTATCACAGCGGTATCACCCTGCAGACGGACAAACGGATTGCGGACACTCCCCTATTGGCAGCCACTCTCTCGCAAGAGAGATTGCAACAACAGGCGGAAGCCATAGGAGTAAGTGGCTATCCCCGGATGGAACAACTGTTCATACTGACCATCAACGAACTCATCCGTCAGTCCGGACAAACTTTGGAAGACAAAACCTGCGGACTCATCCTCTCCACCACCAAAGGGAACATCGATTTACTGGCCCGTCATACGGAACATCCCGATGAAGCGGTCTTTCTTTGGAAAATGGCAGAAAACATTGCCGGTTATTTCCATGCCGAGGAACGGGTGCATGTCATTTCCAATGCCTGCATTTCAGGAGTGTCAGCCCTCATAGCAGGAAAACGCATGATAGAGAACGGAATCTACCACCGGGTAATCGTAGCGGGAGGTGACCTTCTCTCTCATTTCATCACCAGCGGTTTCGGGTCTTTCCGGTCTCTCAGCTCCCGCCCATGCCGTCCGTATGACAGCAGCCGTGACGGATTGAACTTGGGAGAGGCCTGCGGAGCCGTATTGCTCAGTTCAGAAGGAACAGAAGAACATGTTATCCTTTCGGGAGGAGCCGTCAGTAACGATGCCAACCACATCTCCGGTCCTTCCCGCACGGGAGACGGACTCTATTTCGCCATCCGCCAAGCCATGCAGGAAGCAGGGACAGCCCCTCAGGATATCAGTTTTGTGAATGCTCACGGCACTGCTACCGTATACAATGACGAAATGGAATCCAAAGCCCTCACACTGGCTCATCTGGAACAAGTGCCCGTCCATAGTTTGAAGCCCTATTTCGGCCATACCTTGGGAGCATCGGGAATCATTGAAAGCATTGTCTGTATGCACGAACTGAAACAAGGCATCCTGTTCGGCACTCCGGGTTACGAAACGCCGGGAGTTCCTATGCCGATACCGGTCTATGCCACCCACCGGAGCATCCCGATGAAACATTGCGTAAAAACCGCTTCGGGATTCGGCGGATGCAACGCAGCCATTGTCTTATCTTTACCGGAATATACTCCGTTCAAAGATGAGGACAACACCTTGCCCGAAATCCGATGTACACGGGAGGTTCGTATTGAAAACAGTTCTGTCTTCATAAACAACGAACTTATTTTTCATTCCGAAGAACCGGATTTCGGCACATTTATACGTGATACCTATAAAAAAACAGGCGGAAACAACCTGAAATTCTATAAAATGGATGACCTTTGCAAATTGGGATATGTGGCCGCCGAATACTTGCTGGAAGGTAAGACATTCGCTCCACTGGAAATGGGGATGTTACTTGCCAATGCCGCTTCCTCTCTGCATACGGACATCAGACACCAGCAACTGATAGACCGGGAAGGAGACCAGGCAGCCAGTCCGGCTGTATTTGTTTACACACTACCCAATGTAGTGTCCGGCGAGATTTGCATCCGCCACAAGATACAAGGGGAAAACACCTTTTTCATCACTGAAGCCTATCAGCCGGAAAAACTGGAAAGATACGCACGTATAGTCATGCAAAAAGGGAAACTGAACTATTGTATCATCGGGTGGTGTGAATTATGGAAGAACACCTATAAAGCAGTATTTAAACTGATTGAAAAACAATAAAGAATATGGAAGAATTGATTGATAAACTGAAAGTTGAATTAATAGAAGCATTGAATCTGGAAGAAATCACTCCGGAGGACATTGACAGTGAAGCACCTTTATTCGGAGATGACGGTCTGGGCCTTGACTCGATTGACGCATTAGAGATTATCCTGATTCTGGAAAGGAATTATGGAATCAAGATAGAGAATCCTGCCAAAGGCAAGGAAATATTCTATTCGGTACGTACCTTGGCAGACTACATCACCGCCCATCAGAAATGAGGAAGATCTATGTCACCGGTCTGGGAGTGATTTCGGGCATAGGGAAAGGAGTGGAAGAAAACCTGGATTCCTTAAAAGCCGGGAAACACGGTATGGGGAAAATCACCCTTTTCCCCACCGCACTTGACGTACCCGTGTCCGAAGTAAAACAGAGCAATGAAGAATTAAAGAAACTCCTGTCCCTTCCATCCGGCAAGACGTATTCACGTACAGCCTTGCTGGGCTTGTGGGCAGCCCAAGAAGCGGCCCGTGATGCGGAACTCGATTTCACTTCTCCCCGTATCGGGCTCATTTCTTCCACTTCCATCGGAGGAATGGATGCAAGCGAGCGGTTTTATGCCTCTTTCCGGGAAGATAACCGAAAAGGGAGATTACGTGACATTATCTCCCATGACTGTGGGTCCAGTACCGAAATGATAGCCGCTTATTTGGGAGTGAAAGGAACGGTGACCACCCTCAGCACCGCCTGTTCTTCCGCCGCAAATGCCATTATGTTAGGGGCACGCCTCATCCGGCACGGTCTGCTGGACGCTGTCCTTGTAGGCGGAACGGATGCCTTATGCCGTTTCACGCTCAACGGTTTCAATTCATTGATGATACTGGACAAAGAGCACTGCCGTCCTTTCGACCGCACACGTGCCGGACTAAACCTGGGAGAAGGAGCCGGATACCTTGTTCTTCAATCTGATAAATCCCTTACTAAAGCTCCTTATTGCGAACTCAGCGGTTACGCCAATGCCAATGAAGCCTACCACCAGACAGGAAGTTCCCCCGACGGAGACGGGCCTTTCCTTTCCATGAGTCAGGCCATAGCCTCTGCCGGGCTGACAGCCGGAGCCATAGACTATATCAATGTACATGGTACAGGCACTCCCAGCAACGACGCTTCCGAAGGGAAAGCCATCCGGCGTATCTTCGATACCCGTATTCCTCCTTTCAGTTCGGTCAAGGCTTTCATCGGGCACACCCTGGGAGCCTCGGAAGGAATAGAAGCCGTATATTCCGTACTCTCCATCCGTCACGGACTGATTTACCCTAGTCTGAACTTCCATCTGTCCGATGAAGAAAGCGGTCTCATTCCTGAAACGATTTTCAGGTCAGGACTTCCCATACGGCATGTATTATCCAACTCCTTCGGATTCGGCGGCAACAACTCATCTCTCGTATTTTCCACCCTAAACAGATAGCGTATGTGCCCAGTATACATCAACCGTATCGCCTCTATCCATGCGGAAAGCAGCAATGAAAAGCCTTATTTCTCCGCACAGGAACCTGATTATAAAGAAATGATCACCAACGCCAATCTGCGGAGGCGCATGAGCCGCATGATCAAGATGGGAGTAGCCTGCGGACTGGAATGTCTGAAAGATATCTCGCCGGAAAAGGTAGATGCCATTATCACCGCTACGGGACTGGGTTGTCTGGCCGATACGGAAAAGTTTATGAACGCCTTGATGGACAACCGGGAACAGATGCTCAATCCCACCGCTTTCATTCAGTCCACCTTTAATACGGTGGGTGCCCAGATAGCTTTGCTACTCAAAATACATGCTTATAATGTGACGTATGTACACCGTGGTTTAAGTTTTGAAAGTGCTCTGATAGATGGCATCATGAGCATTGCCGAAGGCAAACAGCATGTACTGGCAGGTGCTATGGATGAAATAACCCCTACCAGCCATATCATTCAGCAGCGTTTAGGACTGTTGAAAGGAACGACAGCCGGTGAGGGAGCACAATTTTTCCTGTTAAGCGCACAAAAAGAGGAACAGACTTTTGCCAAACTGAAAGGGGTAGATACTTTTATCACCCGGATGAGTGTTCCGGAAATCAGTAACAGGATGCATCATTTTCTAAAATCTCACGGGCTTGCACCCGAAGACATTGACTGGTTTATCAGTGGCAAGAACGGGCAGAAAGCAACAGATTCCGTTTATACAGAGCTGGAACACAGTCTGTTCCCTCATGCCCTGCATAGCAGCTTTAAAGAACAATGCGGAGAATATCAGACTGCTTCATCTTATGCTCTCTGGATGGCGGCAAAAGCCTTGAAAGAAGAAGCTTCATCCCGTTACGCATTGATTTATAACCAATATCAAGGTATCAATCACTCAATCATCTTAATCAAGCGATGCACATCCTAGTTTCTGTAGTCATCATAGTAAGCGTCATGGCCTATTAAAAAGATGCTTTTAAGATACTGAAAACAGGAATAATGCTTAACTTTATCCCTCATAAAATAAAAGTAGTAGAAATAATGAAGAAAATAACTGTTACGAATATTGATATATCCATATCTGTAAGACCTGATAATAATGATTATATCTGCCTGACAGACATGGCACATTTCAAAGACAGAGAACGTACTAACTACATTATACAAAACTGGATGCGTCTACGTAGTACGATTGATTTTCTAGGGTTATGGGAAAAACTAAATAATCCAAATTTTAAAGGCATCGAATTCGATGCTTTTAAAATGGAGAGTGGAACAAACAGTTTCACCCTAACCCCCAAACAATGGATAGAAAAAACTAAAGCAATAGGGATTATATCCAAGCCCGGGCGATATGGGGGAACTTTTGCCCATAAAGACATAGCTTTTGAATTCGGGACTTGGCTCAGCCCTGAATTTAAACTATATCTCATCAAAGAATACCAAAGACTTAAAGAAGCAGAATCACACCCTTTATTAAGTGAATGGAACGTAAAAAGAATACTTAGTAAAGTAAATTATTCCATACATACGGATGCAATCAAAGACTTTATTATACCTAAAGTAGAAGATTTCAATCAAAAACTTGTTTATGCCGATGAAGCTGATTTGTTAAATCTCGCATTATGGGGATGTACCGCAAGACAATGGCGTGAAGCAAATCCACAATACGCAGATAAGAATATCAATATCAGAGATGTAGCAAGCATAAATGAATTAGTCGTATTATCGAATATGGAATCCTTCAATGCAGAGTTAATCAAGCATAAGGTGGACAAGTCTAAAAGGTTTACTCATCTTCGGCAGATGGCCAAAGAGCAATTAGCACACTTGAATACGATTGATACCGAAAAAAAGTTCAGAATACTGACAGATAATGACAAACAATTAGAATAATCTCTACAAGATCATTTATTAAAGTATCACTCAATCATCTTAATCAAGCAATGCACATCCTAGTTTCTGTAGTCATCATAGTAAGCGTCATGGCCTATTTCTTTTACGCTTCTTACAGCATCCGTGCCTGTATTTACATGCGTGTCTTCTGTTGCAAGAAAACCGAAGAGAAAATCATAGCCATCACTTTTGATGACGGGCCCGATCCGATACAGACCCCCAAAGTGCTGAAAGTGTTAAGAGAAAAACACATACCGGCCTGCTTTTTTTGCATCGGAAACAAGATAAAAGGCAATGAAGAGCTGCTCCGGCAAATCATCAAAGAAGGACATCGTATCGGGAATCATTCCTTCTCCCATTCCGGCTATTTTCCTCTTTCTGCCATCAGTAAGGCGATTTCCTGTTCGTTGATTCCGACCATGGCTTCTCCAAGCCCGGCAGATAATTCTGCGATCAGTTTTGCATCGGTATAGTTTGTGACGGCTTTTACGATAGCAGCTGCACGCTTGGCAGGATTGCCGGATTTAAAGATTCCGGAACCGACAAAGACACCTTCTGCTCCGAGCTGCATCATTAAAGCAGCATCTGCAGGGGTAGCGACACCGCCGGCAGCAAAGTTAACCACCGGAAGTTTTCCGTTATTATGGACATAGACAACCAGATCATACGGTACCTGTAATTCCTTTGCTGCTTCGAAAAGTTCATCTTCCCGCAGGCTGACAACTTTTGCAATCTGGCTGTTGATCTTTCGCATGTGGCGGACGGCCTGTACGACATCACCGGTACCAGGTTCTCCTTTGGTACGGATCATGGATGCACCTTCACTGATACGACGGAGTGCTTCACCGAGATCTTTGGCACCGCAGACAAACGGAACCTTGAACTGGTGCTTATCGATATGGTAGACGTCATCGGCAGGAGAGAGCACTTCACTCTCGTCGATATAGTCGATCTCGATAGCCTCTAAAAGCTGTGCCTCTACAAAATGACCGATCCGGCACTTCGCCATAACCGGAATCGAAACTGCCTCCTGAATGCCGCGAATCATCTTCGGGTCACTCATACGGGACACACCGCCCGCTGCCCGGATATCCGCCGGAATCCGCTCCGGAAGTTCGAGGTCCAGCTGGTTTTCCCGGGCGATCCGGACCACCGCCGGAGCCGAAAAGGCGGTGCCGTCCTCCTGCCGGAACTTCAGCAGATAGGTTCCGGCCGGAAGCTGGAGCCGGACCGGGCCGCTGAGCGGCAGCGGCAAAGAAGCGTTTTCCGGCTCCGATACCGGAGTCCCGTCCGAATGCGCAATACTGACGCTCCAGCCGAAAGCGCTGCCGGGCAGGAGCAGGAGCCAGCCGTTCTGCGAATCGATCTCCCCGACCAGCTGGGCCAGCGTGGAATCCTGCTCCTGGGCTTTTTCGAAAATCGGCCTCCAGCGGCCGCGGAACTGGCGCAGCGCGTTTTTCAATTGATAATCATTGCCCGCCTGCAAATAAAGTTCCAGCGTCGATTTGAAAATCTCCCGGACCATGCGGTCCACCTGAGGAGCGCGCACCCCCAGCTCCGGGGCTCGGGAGATGAATTCCAGCGCGGAATTGTAGCCGTTCTCCATTTCCGCAATCTGCCGGATCAGCTCGGTCAGCAAATAGCGCTCCCGGTCGGCGTCGCCGCCTCCCGCCTTTTCCCGGAGCAGCCGCGCCGTCCGCAATGCCATCACATTGTACTCGCGGGCCTGTCCGTAATTGTATTCCGCCAGATTGATCAGCGAAGTGCTCTGCGAAATATTGCTGATCACCGTGAACGCATAATAACCGCCCCACGTCAGCACCGCCGCCATCAGGGTCGACGGGATCAGCGGGTGGCGGCGGATCAATTTGGTCAGGCGGTAGAGCGGCGTCGGCGAATAGGCCGCCACCGGATAACCGTCCAGATAGTTGCGCACATCGGCCAGCAATTCACCGACGTGCTGATAACGCTTTTTCCGGTTGCGCGCCATCGCCTTCAGGCAGATCGCCTCCAGCTCCAGCGGGATAGGCTGCTCGCGGTGCGCCGCTTTGCGGGGCGGGATGAACTGTCCGCGCGCGGCGGCTTCCAGCAGCTTTTGCTGCTCCTGGTTTACATCGAACGGAGCGCTTTTCCAAGTCAGGAGGGTATAGAGGATCGCTCCGAGCCCGTAGATATCCGACAGCTCCGTCGGCTGGATCTCCTCGCCGCAGAGCTGCTCCGGAGCCATAAAGGCGGGAGTCCCCCCCAGCAGCTCCTCGGAGTGTTTGCCGCCGGAGCACAGCGGGCCGCCCACCTCCAGGTCCATCTTGGAACGGACGCCGCCCTGATCCAGCTCCGGGCGATAATGGGCCATGCCCCAATCCATCACCAATACCTCGCCGTAGTCTCCGACCATCACGTTGCCGGGCTTCAGGTCGCAGTGCAGAATGCCGTGGCGGTGGGCGAAAGCGACGCCGTTGCAGGCGCCCATGAAGATTTCAATCAGGCGGCGCAGGTTGTATTTGCGGCGGTAGCCCGCCCGGTTCTCCTCCAGCTTGCGCAGGATCGCGCGCAGCGTTTCGCCCTCCACGCGCTTCATCGAAAAATAGACGCCGACGTCGTCGAACACGCCGAGCCGATGCACCGGAACAATATTCGGGTGATCGATCTGGGCGGTCGCCCGGGCTTCCCGGATGAAAGATTCAATCCGTTCGGATTGATCGCGGTATTGGGGCCGCAGGATTTTCAGCGCGACTTCCCGGTTCAGCCCCGGCTCCCGCGCGGAAAAGACCGCTCCGATGCCGCCGATGCCGATCGTGGAAAGATCGTCGTAATCCTGAATGCAGTCCCCCTGCGGAATATCCAGCAGCTTGCGCAGCTCCTCGGGAGAGATGCGGTTCGCGTCATCGCCGGTTCCGTAAATCAACGTCTGTTCATTGTCGCAGTCACCGTACGAGGAGGAGAGATTTTCGGAAGCGTTTGAAGCGGCCATGCTAGTTCCCGGTAAATTTCCCGATCACGTCATAGTGGCGCTGGATCTCGCTGCCGAAACGCTCGAAACCGTTTTCGCCGGGCTGTTTGCCGATCGGGACCGCCGGTGCGTCCTTCCAGCTGAACGCATCGGAAAACACGTAACATTTCGCCTCCTCGCGGCGGCCGAAGTCGAACTTTTCGATCGAAACGACCACCCCGACGAAATCCCCCTCTTTGGTCAGCACCAGATCGCCCGGCTCCGCCCGCAATTCGCTGCCGGTTCCGCGGCCGGTATTCCGGATATACAAATAGCGGTCGCCGGAGGTGAACTCCCGCGAGCGGCGCCCGCCCCACCCCGCGCTCTGCTTGCCGAACGAGGAGGTCTTGAACAAAAACAGCTCCTCCAATCCCCGCTTTTTGAGCTTCTCGATCGTCATCACCTCCAGCGGAGCGCGCCCGGCCAGGTTGAATTCCATCGCGGCGACACGCGGTTCATCCGGCAGCGTCAGAATCGGCCCGGCCAGGCGGATGCCTGCCGACGAATCCGGCGCATCCGGCGAATCGACCTTGTAATCGGCCCTGATGATCTCCGTGAAGTTCAGCGGCTCGTAAGCGTTCCCGGCGAAAACCGGGAAAGTATTCACCATCACACTCCTGCCGTCGAGCTTGACCAGCGGCAGGAAAAAGCGGCCTCCGCCGTGCTGGTTCAGGAAAAGACGTTTTTCCGTGACATCGATATCCAGCCGGATCGCGGCGCTGGAATAGCGGGCCAGAACGTCGGTGGAAAGCTTCTTTTCCGCTTCGGAAAGCTGCCGCTGCGCCTGTTCGAGTTCCAGACTGGTCCGCTCAACTTTGCCCTGCGTGACGATCAGCTCCTTGCCGGTGTTGGCGGCAACTTCGCGGGTCTTGCCCAGTTCATTCTTGGTCTGTGAAAGCTCGGTGACCGCATTTTTCAGCATCGCGCTCATTTCGGCGAGCTGACGCTTTGCCTCATTGCGCTCCATCTCGCGCTCGGCGGCGAGCTTTCGGATCCGCTCCGCCTGGCTGCGGGCTTCGGCCAGCTCCCGCTCCGCCGCGGTCAACCGGCCGCGGGTATAGGAGAGATCGCCTTCCAGCTGCTGCTTCGCCTGTGAAATTTCCCCGGTGCGAGTCAGGGCCTCCTTGAGGGCGGCCTTTGTTTCGGAGAGTTGACTGCGCGTTCCGCTCAAAGCCGCCTCGCGGGCGGCCAGTTCTTCGCGGGCCTTCATGATCTCTCTGGAAGCGGCGTCCAGTTTAGCCTCGCGCTCCTTGAGCGTCTCTTTCGCCTCATCCAGCCGGTCCCGGGTATCGGAAAGACGCTGGCGGGCGGCCGCATAGTTCTCATTGAGCTTGTTGAGGTCGCCGGAGGTGGAGGCAAGGCTGTGCTGCAGCTCGGCTACCCGCTCCCGCGCCTCGTCATATTCGAGGCGCAGCTGATAGCGGCGCTGCACCTCTTTGTCCAACCGCGCCTGAAGCTGCTCCGGAGTCAGCGCTCCCGCGGATTCCGGCTTCAGCTTCATCTGGTTTTCCAGCTTTTCGGTTTTGGCGAGGGTGTCCGCCAGCTGAGCA
>ENA-UEQL01002631-UEQL01002631.1-human-gut-metagenome-genome-assembly--contig:-NODE-2631-length-11814-cov-8.146971_pt1 | contig 11814 bp, 11 predicted proteins | sample MGYA00242905_ERZ507926 | MGnify/ENA primary metagenome ERZ507926 (study PRJEB26167, sample SAMN06115531) | human gut metagenome | host: Homo sapiens | place: China:Henan | collected 2015-09-09...
GCTGACGCCCCTTACGCCCATTGCTTCGCAATAGGGCTATCCCCACTAATACACACCCAAAACAGGAGCGTACAATTAGTACGTGACCAGTGGCGGCTTTCCCCGAAACGGAGCTATTCGCCAAAAGCATTCGCCAAATCAGTGGTGGGAGGCTCAAACCATGAGTTTTTATTAGTCTCGGGGTTGCACTCTATGGCGAGGTGCGAGAACCAGCTGTCGGGCGCGGCGCCATGCCAGTGTACCACATTGGGGGCGATTTCCACGACATCGCCGGGTTTGAGCATTTGGGCGGGTTTGCCCTTCTCCTGGTAATACCCCACTCCGCCGACAGCTATGAGAATCTGGCCGCCCGTGTGGCTGTGCCAGTTGTTGCGGCAGCCGGGGGCGAACGTCACGTTGGCCACGGGAACGCCGAGCTTTCCGTCCTTCGTAAGGCGCGCAAGGTACGACTTTCCGGTGAAATATTTGGAATACGCGGCATTCTCGCCGCCGAGCGGGAACGGGCTGGTGTTCTCCATTCCAAGCGGGCCGTTTCTGACGAGGGCGAGAATTTCCCCGACCTGCGCGTCGCTAAGCCCGTTGTGCTTTCCGATTGCTATGTGGGATTTCAGCTGGCTCTCCACGCCGTCCATTGCCGCGAGCATTGCGATGGTCGCGACCTCGCGGGTGCGCCAATCGAGGTTGTCGCGGGCGAAGATGTCTCCGAAAAGGTGGGCTTTCAAAAATTCGTCTATCGCGGGGGCGAATTCAAAGAGCGGGCCTTTCACTTCCCTTCCGGTGAGCTTGGTCTGGTTGTCCGTTCCGAAGTCAAGGCTTTTGCCCTCGGGGAGCGGCCCGGGAAGCTTCCCTTGCGCGTCCTTTCCGCCGCGTTCCTTCAAGAGCTCCATAAAAGTCCCGAGCGCGTTTAGGCTGCGCGGAAATCCGCAGTACGCGTAAACCTGCACGAGAACCTCCTTGTATTCGTTGACCGTCACCCCCGAGTCCAGCCCGTCGGCGAGCGAAGCTTTCAATCCGTTTTGGTCGCCCCTTGCGGCGTAGGCGGCGCTAAGGGCTATGCTTTTTTCTTTGGGAGTCAGAGTTTCCATTGCGTCTTTTGCCTCCATTGTGTTAAAAATGCAAATCGCGGCGGCGGCCGCAATGCGCGCTATTTTTTTCATGGCAGTCCTCCTGTGCGTTGAATTTTGCGGTTTGGATTATACGCAAAACGCGGGGGGCGCGTAAATACACGTTCCTATCGAAAAATTGCCCAATCCTGCCGAAAGATTCGGAAGCGCAATGCTACGCGGAGACGTCGCGCTTGGGGGAGACGCCGAAGAGCCTCTTATACTCTCGGCTGAACTGCGTGGGGCTCTCGTACCCCACGGCGTAGGCGGCCTCGGCGACGGTCTCGTTTTCGGCTATCATAAGCCGCTTGCCTTCGTGGAGGCGCAAATTCTTCTGGTACTGTATGGGGCTTACGGAAGTCACTTTTCTGAAATGCCTGTGGAATGTGGTGGGCGCCATATTCGCGCGCCTTGCCAGCTCCTCTATTTTTATAGGCTTGTCGTAATTGCCTTTGAGCCAGTCCACGGCGCGCATAATGCGGTTGTTCTGCGTGCCGTACGTGCAGAATCCGCGGATGTGCCCGCCGAGAGGCCCGACCAGCAGGCGCGAGTAAATCTCCCTTATTATTATTGGAGCGAATATCGGTATGTCGCCCTCGCTGTCGAGAAGCCTCACGAGCCGCAAAAACGCGTCGAGCATTCCCAAGTCCGCATCGGCTACGGCGATCCCGCGGCACGGCCCCCCGCCCACCGGAAGCGTGGGCATTTCCGAGAGAAGGCGCGACACCATTCCCATGTCGAGAGCGAGCGATATCGCCAGCGCCGGCTTTTCGGGGCTGCCCTCGGCGACATAGCTCGTTCCGGGCACGTCTACGCCGGAAACGAGGCACTGCCCCGGCCCGTACGAATATTCGTCCCTGCCTATCAGCGCCCGCTTGCGCCCCTGAAGCATCAGCACGATTTTCGTCTTGTAAAAGCAATTCTCCGAACGCTTTGACTCGTCTACCCTGAAAAATTCGAGGCCCGGAACCGCGCACGAATATGACCCCGGGCGGGGAAGCCGCTTCAAGACCGCCTTTTTGAGGCGGGAATAGATTACGGATGCGTTCATGGAAAAAATTTTTTAAATGCCTCCGCGCGTGTCAAGACAATCGTCCGGAAGCGCGGCGCGCGGAAAATTACCGAAAGGCGCGGCGCCAGACACGCCGCGAACCCGCAGCGGCCTATTTTTCGCGCCTCTTCCAATCCTTGATTTCTTCGAGGCGGGCCTTGTATTTTTTCTCGACGCCCTCTTCCGTCGGAACGTAATATTCGCGCCCGGCAAGAGAGTCGGGAAGGCACTGCATGTCTGTGAGTTTGTCCTTGAAATTGTGCGCGTACTTGTAGCCCTTGCCGTACTCGAGCTCCCTCATCAGCCTGGTCGGGGCGTTGCGTATGACGAGCGGCACGGGCTCCGCCAGATGTTTTAGGGCGTCGGACTTCGCGCTCTCGTAGGCGGTATAGACGGAATTTGATTTCGGCGACACCGACAGGTAGATTACGGCCTCCGCCAGGTGGACGGCGCACTCGGGCATTCCGATAAAATGGCAGGCTTGGTAGGCGTCCACCGCCACCCCGAGCGCCTTCGGGTCGGCGAGCCCCACGTCCTCGCCCGCAAAGCGCACGACGCGGCGCGCCACATACAGCGGGTCCTCCCCGGCCTCCAGCATCCGCGCGAGCCAATATACGGCGGCGTCGGGGTCGGAATTGCGCATGGACTTGTGCAGGGCGGAAATGAGGTTGTAGTGCTCCTCGCCGGTCTTGTCGTAGAGCAGCGACTTGCGCGAAACGCACTGTTCGACTATTTCGCGCGACACCTCTATGCGGCCGGAGGAATCGGGAGGGGAGTTGAGAACGGCCATCTCGAGCGTCGAAAGCGCGCTGCGCGCGTCTCCGTTGGCGAAATTGGCGATTGCCAGAAGCGAATCTCCGGAAATGTCCACGCCGATTTTCCCGAACCCCCTGCCGTCTTTCAGCGCGCGGGACAGCAGCCCGACAATATCTTCCGTTTCGAGCGGCTTCAGCACGAACACCCTGCACCTCGAAAGCAGCGCGCCGTTGATTTCAAACGAGGGGTTTTCGGTGGTGGCGCCTATGAGAATTATGCTGCCCTTTTCAACAAAAGGCAAAAAGGCGTCCTGCTGCGCCTTGTTGAAGCGGTGGATTTCGTCCACAAACAGGATGGTCTTGCCGCCGAAGCCGCCGTTCGCCTCGGCGCTGCGCATGACGTCGCGGATTTCCCTTATTCCGCTGGTCACCGCCGAAAAGTCTATAAACTCCGCGCGCGTTCTGTTGGCGATTATGCGCGCCAAAGTCGTCTTTCCGACGCCCGGAGGGCCCCAGAAAATCATGGAGGAAATCTTGTCGTTTTCGATCAGGCTGCGCAAAATCCCGCCCTCGCCGAGCAGATGCCTCTGTCCCGCGAACTCGTCGAGGCTGCGCGGCCTAAGGCGCGCCGCGAGCGGCTCCGAAGCCTCCCCGCCGCCCAGCGACATCTGCCGACTGTCATGCCCGCGCATACCTTTTCGCCCTTTGTTGCAATATCGGATTTTCCCGCGCGCGCGAAAGCCCGCAAGAAAAAAAAAATCCGCGCCCCTACGCCTCCAAATTCTCCGGCGGCGCAAAAACGGCGGCAGCCGCAATGAAACAAAAAGTCAAAAGCTTCTTGACAACCGCGGCGGCCGCGCATTTATTAAAAAGCTTTCAAATACGGTGGTAGTAGCTCAGTTGGTTAGAGCATCGGATTGTGGTTCCGAGGGTCGAGGGTTCGAGTCCCTTTTACCACCCCAACTTTTTTTGCGGCGCATTATGCGCCGCCGTTTGATTCCTCCCGCGCGGCGCGTTTCCGGCGGGATTTTTTGTTTTTGGCAAGGCGCGCCCGCGCGTTTCCACCGCCCTCATAAGTCTTTTTATTTTCCCGTTCGGAAAATTCCTCCCGATATTTTCATAACTTCCGCCCAATTTCGGGAGGCAAATTTCGCCTATGTTTTTGCCGGAAAAATCGCAATGCGGAGGGGGCGAAACGAAAAACGCATTCAACCGAACTTCCGCCCGCAAACCGGCGCAGGCGCCGAATAAAACTACGGCCTTTACGCCCGCCATTTCAGGGAGCCACTCCAAATTTTGCGCGGATCCGAGCGCGGCGGGCGCGGAAAATTTCGCGCCGGACTCCCGCGCGTCAGCCGCGCCCTCGCAAATGGCGTAGAAAACCGCGCCGAACCACAGTGAGCCGGCAAAAATCCCGAACCCGCAAAGAAGCGTCAGACGGGCGTTTGCGAGAGTTCTTACGCGCGCGACGGCTATTTCAAGCGAGCGGCAAAATGCCGAAGCCCACAGCGCGCATTCCGAAAAACCGTCAATTCTCCCGATTCCCCTTGCGCAGCGCCAAATCCATTATCAGTTTCGCGTTTCCCTTTGCCATGTAGGAAGCCGCCGTCAGGTTCGCAAAAATGCAGACGATGGCAACGGCGGATGCAAATTCCGCCTCGCAGGCGTATTCCTGCGCGCCGAGCATTCGCCTGGCGAGATGGCATATTATGACAGCTGCGGCTATCAAATTGAAATACATCACAAATTTATTCCGAACCAGAAAACCCGAAAACATCGCGATAGTATATCCGTACACCCCGAGCAATAATCCGTCCATTTACCGCCTTCCCCGCTATGCAATTTATATTATCCGCATGGAGACTTCAATAACGACTATTCGGCGCTATCGGGCAATTAATCCCCAAACATTGATATTGGATATAAAATCTTTTAAAAAATGCAAAGAAAATAATTAAGAGTCGTTTTTCTTAAATATTTCAAATGCGCGGCCATTCGCGCGCGCAAATTTTCGTCCATGCGCCGCTTCGGGATATTTTTTTCGCATATCAGTCCACATATTTTGCATTGCGCCGCGGGCAAAACGGCGAGGCCGCCTTTATAGAATATAGAAATTTCCCGCGCCGCTCTTTCCCGCCGCTCCGGAGTTTTGCCCGCCGCCGGAGCATTCGACGTTGTCGGGCGCCATCCCCGCCGCCGCGCCGCCCGCCGGCGGGGAGGCCGGGATTTTTCCTTTTGACACGGGCGCAAGCATTCTTATCTTTCCTTTCGATTATGGCTAAAATAGATTTGGAACTCGTAAAAGTCGTCCTCCAGCGCGCGGAAATCGACGCTAAAAAAATCGCGCAAATCATCGAGGACATCACTTTTGAATCGAAGGCCCAGGAATCCGAAAAGGAAAAGGAGCCGCCGGTAAAAAAGCAGTTCGTCGTCATCGTAAGCGACCCGTACGGAAAATTCACAGACGCCGACTACACGGGATGGGTCGTGCAAATTCCCGAGGACGAAAACCCCGCGACCGCCCTTGAACGCATACATTTGGGCTCCTACGACTACAACATAACCCCCAAGGGGCGCCGCATGCCCCTCAAAACCGTCGCCGAAGCATGCGAATTCGGCTCGGCGAAAATATTCAAAGAGCACAAAGTCTGGGTCAAGACAAAGGAGCCCGTCCTCATCGTGCGCACTAACAACAAAATCCCCCGCGAGGAAAAATAGGAGGCAGGTTCTATGACGCGCAGGCTTACGAAATTCGGCGAACCCGTCTTAAAAAAGAGGGCCGCCGAGGTCGAATCTTTCGACGAACAGCTGAAAGACCTCGCCAAAGACCTCGTAGACACCCTCTATGAGGAAAACGGGCTGGGGCTTGCCGCGCCCCAAATAGATTCGCAAAAGCGCGTGTTCGCCATAGACATGCGCCGCAGAAGCGACGACTCCGCCCCCTGCGAATTTACCATAGACGGCAAAGCCCTTCCGCTCGACATCGCCATGCCGCTCGTAGCGGTCAACCCGCGGGTGGAGGAAATCGGCGACTATGTTGAAATCGCCGAGGAAGGCTGCCTGTCGTTCCCCGGGATTTTCGCGGAAGTCGAGCGCAGCGCCGAGGTGCGCATGACGTACTTCGACACCGAAGGCGCGGAGCACACCCTCGTGTGCTCGGGGCTCTTTGCCAGATGCGTTCAGCACGAAAACGACCATCTCGACGGCGTGTGCTTCGTGGACAGGCTGGCGCCGCGCCAGCTCTTCAAAATAGAACCCAAACTGAAAAAACTGCGCCGCCAGACGCGCGACTTCATGAAGGCGCAAAAGAACTCCTGAGCAGGCGCTCAATAATCGGGAGGCGCCGCGTTTGAACGGGGAAATTACGGCGCGCCCCGCCGATTTCCCCAACCGCGCGGCGCACGCCCCGCAGCCTGCATGGAAGGGCGCTTTTCCCCAACCCCGCAAAATGAAAACTTTGAAAATCGGCCTCACGGGCGGAATGGGCTGCGGCAAGAGCGCCGCCGGCGCGATATTCCGCGAACTCGGGCTCGAGGTTCTCGACGCCGACGCCCTCGCGCGCAGGGCGCTTTCGGAAAACCCGAAAGTCCGCGCGGGGCTTTCGGAAATATTCGGAGGGCGCGCCTTCCTCCCCGACGGCTCTCCGAACCGTCCGGAAATCGCCCGCATGGCGTTTTCCGACCGCGAAAAGCTCGCCGCCCTCGAAGCCGCCGTCCACCCCGCCGTGCGCGAGGCGTGGACGCAGAGGGCGCGCGAAATCCAAAACGCCTCGGGGGGCGGGTTCTCCGCGCTCGCCGTCGAAATCCCCCTGCTCTTTGAAAAAGGGCTTGAAAAGCGTTTCGATATCTGCATTACTGTCTTTTGTAGCGAGGCGACGCGCCTGGGCAGGCTCCGCAAAAGGGGCATGAGCCCGGAGGAAATCGGCGCGCGCGACGCGTTTCAACTGCCGCCCCTTGAAAAGGTTCGTTTGGCGTCGGTTGCGTTGTTCAACGAGGGCGATTTGGACTTTCTGCGCAGGCAGGCCGCCCTCACATTACTTAATCTGAAAAACAGATGGACGAAGACACCATAATTCCGCTTTCCGCAGACGGACAGCCCGAAAAGAAAAAGAGGGGCCGCAAGCCGAAGCTCCGGACTGAAACCCCCGCCGCGGCGGACGCCGCGGAAAAGCCCGTCAAAAAGCGCGGAAGGCCCAAAAAGATAAAGCCGGAAGAAGCCGCCGCCCCGTCAGACGCCGCAGAATCGGCAGTCGCGCCGGCCCCCAGCGGCCCGCAGTGGCGCGACATGCCGCCGTCGGAGCCCGAGCATTACTCTCCCGAAAACGAAATTTTCACCGGTTCTGACGGCGGGGACGACTTTGCGTATTCCAAATCCGGACATGCTGACTCCCGCGGAGACGATGGCGAAATTCCGCAGTACTTTTCGACGAGCGACGAGGATCTCGACCCCGACTCATACCGCAGCCGGCCTGAGCCGGAGGCCGAAAACGGCGGGGATTTCGCCGCGGATTCGGGGCGGGATGCCCCGCGAGATCCCCTGCCCCTCTCCGACCCATCCTACGAATCTTTTGCGGAGGCGGAGGCCGCGCGCCAAGACCGCCGCAACAATCGCAGGAATTGGAGGCAGAACACCAGAGACAATCCCCGCGGCGCGGGGCAAAACCGCCAGCAGCAAAACCAGAAATTCCAGCAAAACCGCAACGGGGGGCAAAACAGGCAGCAGCAAAACCAGAACCGCCAGCAGCAAAACCAGCAGAGATTCCAGCAGGGCGGCGGACAGAACCTCCGGCAGCAGAGCCAAAACAGGCAGCAGCAACAACAGAAAAAGAAACCCGCATGGAAACAGGCCGACGCCGACTCCGAGGCGATGAACCCCGGCGACCTTCCGGACTGGGAAGTCTTGAAGTCGGAGACTGAAATATCGCGGTGGCTCGAACGGTTGTTTGAGGGGAAGTCCGAAACCGGACGCGCTGCGGAAACAGCCGAATCTCCGGCGGGCGGCGCGGAGGAACCCGCGCAAACGGATGAAAGCGCAGAGGCCGCAACCCCGCCCGCGCCGGAATCGGAAGCGGCGGAAGGCGTTCCCGCCCAAACCGCCACGCCTCCGGAGGAAATGTCCTACTGGCAACTATTGTCGAGCTCGAACGACTCGCGCATAGAGAAGCCGGCGGAACCGGAGCCCGTCGAACCCGAACCCCGCCGCGAAGCCGAAAACCCGCCTTCCGAAGCCGCAGCGGAATCCGCCCAGCCCGCCGCTTCCGAATCTCCGGCGGCCGCCGCGGAATTTTCGGAAGAGCCTTTCTTCATTCTGCCCGACGGTTCCGCCGTCGATTCCGTCACGGGCTACGAGCAATTGTGCCCGCTGCATATAAAGGATCTGCGCGCAAAGTACGCCGAGCTCTCCATTCCATTCAAAAGCGGATCGCCCAAGAGCGAAATCCTCGCCGAATTTTTCCGAGCCGCTTGCGGCAGAAAAAAGCTCGTGCGCGTCTGCGGCGTCCTCGACGCGTTCGACGACGGGCTGGGTGGCGCGATCACTTTCGCCTCCGACAGCTACGCTCTCAAAAGCTCGTCCGTCTACGTCCCGCAGCTCTTTATAGAAAAGTACGGGCTCAAGCGCGGGCACGCTGTCTGCGCGCTCGCCGCGGCTCCGAGGGAGGGCGAGCGGGAAAACTGCCCGTTCGCCGTAAAGATAACCTCGGTTATGGGAGGCGCGCCGGAAGCCGCGCGCGACATCGTGCCGTTTTCCGACCTCACGCCCTACTACCCCACGCGCAGGATAATCCTCGAAAGCGCCGTCCACAATTCCAAGGACAACCTCTCCATGCGCGCGGTAGACCTCCTCACCCCGATAGGCTTCGGGCAGCGCGCGCTGATAGTCGCCCCGCCCCGCACCGGCAAGACGGTGCTCATGCAGGGAATGGCAAAGTCCATACGCGCCAACAACCCGGGCGCCAAGCTCATAATCCTGCTCGTCGACGAGCGCCCCGAGGAAGTCACCGACTTCCGGCGCGCAATTGACGCGGAAGTGGTAGCCTCGACTTTCGACCAAGACGCAGCAAGCCACGTCCACGCCGCCGAGATGGTCATAAGCAGGGCGCGCAGAATGGTCGAAACGGGCGAGGACGTCGTGATACTGCTCGACTCCATAACGAGGCTCGCGCGCGCCTACAACGCCCTCATGCCCAACGGGGGAAGGACGATGTCCGGCGGCGTGGAGGCAAACGCCCTGCAAAAGCCCAAAAAGTTCTTCGGCTCGGCGCGCAACATCGAGGGGGGAGGGTCGCTCACCATAATCGGAACGGCGCTCATCGAGACGGGAAGCAAAATGGACGAGGTCATATTCGAGGAGTTCAAGGGAACCGGAAACCTCGAGCTCGACCTCGACAGGTCGCTCTCCGACAAGAGGATTTTCCCGGCCATCAACATTGAAAAGAGCGGCACCCGCAAGGAAGAGCTGCTCTACCATCCGGATGAACTCACTAAAATATACGCACTTAGAAGGGCGATGAAAGGCATTCCCGCTGCGGACTCCATGGAAATGCTCATTCAGAGGCTAAAAAAGGTGAAAACAAATGTTGAATTTTTATTGGGATTGAATAGATAGTTAGCTTTCTACCTTAAAACGCATATTTACCAACGGAGATTTAAACGTGACTTCTGCCGACGATTTCGTTTTGCAACTTATTCAAGACAAAGGTTTGGTACCCCCGGACGTAGTAAAGCTCGGAAGAGAACAGCTGGTTTCTGAAGGAGTGTCCCCGTCTGACATAGACTCCAAATTGATAGATCTTCTCGTCGAAAAGCGCTACTGCAAATACGAGGATATTTCCTACCAGCTCTCGCAGGAATTCAATATCCCCCTCATTTCTTTGCAGGATATCCGCGTTGACGACAAGGTTCTCAAGCTCCTCCCGCAGGAAACCCTCAGAAAATACAACGTATTCCCGATTTCCTCCTCGGGCGGGCAGCTCGAGCTCGCCATATCCGACCCGATGGATATGGACTCCGTCGACGACATCAGCCACATTTTGAACATGTCGGTCGACCTGAGGCTCGCCAGCCCCGAGGAAATACGCAAGGCCATAGACGACCACTTTGGCGTCAACGCCTACGGCGACATGTTCGACAGCGAGCTCCCCGCGGGGGGCTCCTCCGCAGACACGCTCGCGACCGGCAATGAAGCCGGCGTCTCCGAGGAAGAAGCGCCCATAATACGCTACGTACACAAGCTCATAACCGAGGCCGTAAAGCGCAGGGCGTCCGACATACATCTCGAGCCGCTCGAAAAGCGCTTCCGCATACGCTACCGCATCGACGGCGTGCTGATTGAAGTCGAAAACCCGCCCAAACGCCTCCAGCCCTCGATTATCTCGCGGCTAAAGCTGATGGCCAACATATCCATCGCAGAAAAGCGCGTGCCGCAGGACGGGCGAATCCAGATAACTTTCAACAACAAGGAAATCGACTTGCGCGTATCGAGCCTGCCGACCGTGTACGGGGAGAGCATCGTAATGCGTATTCTCGACAAAGAGGGACTGAGGCTCGGGCTCCCCGAGCTCGGCTTCTTCTCCGACGACCAGGCGGTATTCGAAAGAATCGTCGGAATGGCGGACGGCATATTCCTCGTCACGGGCCCCACGGGTTCCGGCAAATCGACGACCCTGTACTCCGCCCTCAACTTCCTAAACCACCCCGACCGCAAGATAATTACGGTCGAAGACCCCGTTGAATACCAGATGACTGGCATCAACCAGGTTCAGGTGCGCCGCGAAGTCGGCATGACGTTTGCCGCGGCGCTTCGCTCCATGCTCCGCCAGGCGCCGAACATCATCATGATAGGCGAAATCCGAGACCTCGAAACCGCGGAAATCGCCATCAACGCCTCCCTCACCGGCCACATGGTGTTCAGCACCCTGCACACCAACGACGCCCCGAGCGCGGTTACGCGACTCGTCGACATCGGCGTCAAGCCGTTCCTCGTCAGCGCCTCCCTGCGCGCGGCGCTCGCCCAGCGCCTCGTCCGCAAGATCTGCACGAACTGCAAGTCGGTCTACGCGCCCGACCCGCGCACTTTGCAGGCAATAGGCATAAACGAAATCGAGGCCTCCAAAATAACATTCTACCACGGAGACGGGTGCCCCAAGTGCAACGGCATAGGCTTCAAGGGCCGAATGGGCATATTCGAAATATTTATCGTAAACGAGGAGCTCCAGCAGATGATTTACGAGGGCAAGACCCTCGTGGAGCTCCGCACAAAGGCGCGCGAGCTCGGAATGCGCTCCATGCGCGAAGACGGCATCCGAAAGGTAGGCGGCGGCCTCACGACCGCCGACGAAGTCCTGAAAGTCACCATGAACGAAGCATAATCGGAGGCTGAACCAACATGTTTGAAGACCACAACAACTCGATTTACGAAATTTTCCTCTCAAACAAGATGCTCACCAAAGAGCAGCTTGACGAGCTCAACGAAACCCATCTCAATACCGGTCAGTCGCTCGCCGACACCATAATATCCTCCGGACTGATAGAGAAGACAAAGCTCTTGGAGGCGGTCGCCGCGTATCTCAACTACGAGTACGTCCCCATTCCGCCCGCCAACATTCCGGAGGAGGTGTACAGGCAGTTGCGCCCGAATCTCGCGCGGACATACGGGGTAGTTCCGATAGAAGTCTCCGACACATCCATAACGCTGCTGGCAAAAGACCCCTTCAACAACGCCATCATAGACGACCTGACGTTCACCCTGAACAAGGACGTCACCCTGAAAGTGATGGATCCCGACCAGGTCGACAACTTGATAATCCAGTGCTACGGCGAGGAGGACTCAAGCAATCGACGACGTTGCGGCGGCTGTCAACTCGCTTGACTGGGCGATAAACGAAATGAGAAGAAGATTCAGTCTG
>ENA-UEQL01002638-UEQL01002638.1-human-gut-metagenome-genome-assembly--contig:-NODE-2638-length-11785-cov-7.988640_pt1 | contig 11785 bp, 10 predicted proteins | sample MGYA00242905_ERZ507926 | MGnify/ENA primary metagenome ERZ507926 (study PRJEB26167, sample SAMN06115531) | human gut metagenome | host: Homo sapiens | place: China:Henan | collected 2015-09-09...
CGCTCGCCACAAAGATAAGATGTGGTCTTGATTTTTATTTAAACGGGTGTAAAATCGGAAGATTTTATGTAAGTTTGGTAGGATTCCTGGGAGTGAGAATGAGTTGAATGTGACTTTCGATATTAAGACTGTGGATGGGAGGAATATTACTAAGGAGTTTGAGATTTCGGATTTGTTTGAGTCGGATTTGTGCAAGGAGCACCATTGGTTGCTGATTGATGAGGTGATTGATGTTCCGAAACCGCCGGATACTCCGGGTGGCGGCGGTGGATTCGAACCGACTGTGGATGATTGGGAGAGAGAGGAGCATGAGATTGAAATTTAAGTTGGAAACAAAATATAAACAAAATAAAAAATCAGATTTATGAAAAAGAACCTTTTTATTGCAGCTGCTGCTTGTGTAGCACTCGCAGCTTGCACAAAGAACGAGGTGAAGCCTGTGGAGGTTGAGCAGGAGATTACTTATCAGACTATTGATACGAAGGCGGCGTCTTCGTTCAGTACCAGCAATGCATTCTATTCTTGGGCATATTTGCTTGCTTCGGATAAGACTTGGGATACTGACTATGCCAGTGCAAGTTCATATATCACTAACTCCAAAATCGAATATGAAACCAATGCTTGGAAGAATAAGACGACACCGCATTACTGGCCAAAAAAAGCAAAATTGACTTTCTTTGCTTGGTCAGATAATACCAATAACCCATCTGTGACTTCTCCGGCTACGGTTAGTTGTGACAATGAGTCCGGTATTGTCTTTGATAATTACAGTGCTTTTGACCATAAGAATAAGGATTTGCTTGTAGCAAAGATTGCTGCAAACCAGACAAGTAATACAACATCACACGATGGATGGAACAATGGTGTCCCTACAGTATTTTATCATGTCCTCTCTGCTTTGGAAATTAAGGCATTGACAAATATGTCAACTTCAGATTATACATTCAAAGTGAAATCGGTAGCTTTTACAGGTGTATTGTCAAAGGGAAAATATGTTCAAGGACACACTTCAACAGCAACTCCAATAGTATCTTCTTGGACAGGTGTAGCAGACGCACAAGGTTATGATGTTTATGCTCCTTCTGGATTGTCAGAAGCATTATCTGCTACAGAAAAACAACTTAAAGCAACAAATGGCGAATATACTATCTTTATGCCTCAGACGCTTCCTGACGATGCTAAGGTGACAATCGTATATCAGGTTACCTACGGTACTACCGGCATTACTGACGAGGTATCTGTGGAGAAGAACCTTAAGGATATCTTCACTGAATGGAAGCCGGGATATAAATATACCCTTAAAATTACTATCGGTCTCGATGAGATTCTTTGGGATCCTGATATTCAGGCTTGGGAAACAGGCACTGGAAATGTAACTATCTAATTCAACGAATAAAACAAACAATTATTATACACGTATGAAAAAGTATTTATTAATCGCAGCAACTGCTTGTGTAGCACTTGCAGCCTGCACCAAAAACGAGGTGAAACCTGTTGGGGTTGACCAGCAGATTACCTTTGAAACAGCCGTCAACAAGGCTTCTACAAAGGCGATGATTGACGGAACTACTTATGACACAGGCAATACTTTTGGAACTGTTGCTTATAAAGAATCTGGAAACAAAGAAAAGTATTTTGGACCGGAGGAGGTTACTTACAATACTACCGGCTATTATTGGTCAACAGCAACTGCTTACTATTGGCCAGTAAACGACGCTTTGACATTTATGTCATTCAGCCCATACAAGTATCAGGAGGCTGCTTATTCACATATTCCTGTGGCTGTGACTGAGTCATACAACACCATTAAATTCACAGACTATAATGTCGAAGATCATCAGGATACAGACCTTATGGTTGCTGAAATCAAAAAGGGTCAGAAGGCAAACTCCACTCAGGCTGGTGGAACTTGGCAGAAGGGTGTTCCTACTATCTTCCATCACAAGCTCTCTCAGATTGTAGCTATCAATTTCCAAACAGTTGATACCCAGGCTCCAAACACTAAGCATGATTATGCTAAGGGACATACTGGAGAGAGTGGATCTGAGTATGAGGCAGGTGATCAGCAATTCTTCCTTAATGAGGTTTCTCTTTGCAAGACTTGTTTTACCGGTTCCTATGAGTATACTTATGATGATGCTACTTCTGCAGTAACAAAGGATGCTTGGACAAAGGGAAGCACACTTGTTGATAAAACACTGTGGTTTACCGAGCCTGCCGCATACCCTAATGCTGCTGGAAAGTTTGTTGGTGGAGAAATTCACCCACAAAGAACAAAGAATACAGGTGAATTAGCTGCCAATAATTACATCCTCATTCTTCCTCAAGAGTTTGATACTTATGCTCCAGGAGATGAATCCACTGTTCCTCATCTTTATATCAAATATACCGTTCGCACATATTATGCTGCTGACGGATTCAGCGATGAGACTATTGAGACAGTAGTTCCTCTCTACGACATCCACAGCAACACAGATAATACTTGGGCAATGAACAAGAAGATCACTTACACCTTCAATCTGACAAAGCAGAGGATTTACTGGGATCCTCAGGTTGTTGATTGGGATTCTGAGTCACACACTGTAGAAATCTAATTCCCCCTTACCCACCGGGGCTTGACCGCCCCGATGGGTCCAAAAATGAAAGAGATGAAACGATTCGGTAAAATAGCAATTTGGAGCCTCTGCTTCGCAACCCTGACGCTCTCCTGCACCAAGGTAGAGCAGTCAGAGCCTACCCAGGCGCAGATCTGCTATAATGTCGTCCAATACTCCCAAACCAAAGCGGCAGGACTCTATCCTACAACTGAAAAATTCATCTCAACCGCATTCTACCTTGAAGACGGAAAAACCTGGGCTGCAAACCACTCGGAAGCCATAGCCTACATCGAAAACGCCACCATATCCTTCGACGGAGCCAACTGGCGTGACGCCGACCACTCCTACTACTGGCCACGCGCAGGTAAACTCAGCTTCTTCTCCTACAGCCCTGCGGCAATTCAGTCAAACACCACAATAGACAAAGATACCGGTATAACCATCACCGACTGGGATGTGAACGCCAACCAGAACATCGACATTATGGTCGCCGATGTGCAGACAGAACAGACATCAAACCAGAATGTCGGCACCTACACCGGAGTCCCAACCATATTCCGCCACAAACTCTCCCAGATAGTAGGCTTCGAATTCAACACCTTCGAAGACTACGCCCACGGACACGACGGAAGTACATCCAAGCCGTATCAGAACGAAGACTTTGTCTTCATCGTCAAGGAAATCTCAATCGGCAATCTCATCCAGAAAGGCAGCTATTACTCCTCCTTCGATGTCGGAACTGCAGCCGCAAAAATCGGTGCCTGGATTCCGGACGGAAGCGCAGCCGCAAAATCATACACCTGGTACAAAAACGATGCAGGAAAGGAGATTATCTACAGCACTACCTCGATGACTCCAATTGCCGGTAATGCTCCGTATTTGATGATTCTCCCTCAGACCTTCTCGAATCCTGGTGAAGCCGACCCGCGCACCGTGCCGCATCTGAAACTGGTATATACACAAAGGTCTTACAACGCAAGTTCCTACAGCGACACTGAAAAAACCACCTATGTAAGCCTCTATGACCTCTTCCAGAGCAGTGCAAACAAAATCAATCTCAACCGCCAGATAAAGGTCCGAATTACCTTCAACCTTCAGGCAAACCTCATCACTTGGGCTCCGGACCAGGATGACTGGAGTGATTCAGAGTTCAGTGTGATTATTTGATTGTTATGAAAAAAAGAATCCTGACATATTTGGCCCTTGCCCTTCTGCTCTCCTGCACACGTATCGAAGTGCAGGACTGGGAGCCGCAAAGCCTTGTCGCCTACAATGTTGTGTCCTCAACAGCGGCCCAAACCAAGGCCACCACGGCATTCCCGACCACAAGCACCTTCATGTCAAGTGCCTACCAACTCAAATCCGGTCAGAGCTGGGACAGCAACTACGCCTCATCGACTTTGAAATTCGGCCCCGAAGAAGTCAAATATATGGGAACTTACTGGTCCACTGACGACAAGCAATTCTGGGAAGACGGCATAACTCTTACTTTCTTCTCCTATGCTCCTGCAAGCCTCTCTTCCCTGGGCCTGAAAATCTCCAAAGAGGGTGTGAGTGTAGACGATTGGGATGTCACCGAAGGCTCAAAGAAAGACAAGCTGATTCTGGTTGCAGATATCGCAAAGGACAAGGTCAAGAACGAAAGTTTTGCCGGTTTTACCGGAGTTCCTACACATTTCAGGCATAAGCTCAGTAAAGTAAGCATCCGCCTTGCTAAATCGACATTCTCCGAAGCCGATGAAAAAATTTATGTAACCAAGCTCTCAATCGGCAGTTATTATGCCAAGGCAGATTTCAAGAAGGGAGGAACAGATGCTGAAAGCTGGACCAATTTGCGGAATTCAGTGAGTGAAACTGTGCTTTATGAAGCCGCCACCGGGAAGCTTCTGAGTGATGAATTCTGGGTTTTGGATAATGTGATGATACCTCAGACCCTCACTGCAGACTCCTATCTGACCATTTCGTACAAGAGTGTGAAGTCAGGAGTGACCAAAGATGAAGGTCCGGTCACCCTGTATTTCATGAGGGATTTCCGTTCAGGTATCTGGGCAATCGGAACGCACGTAACCTACACTCTTAAAGTCGGTGCGGGCATGTTCCCGATTCAATTTGAGGCAAGTGCAGATGCTTGGATTCCATCTCCGGGAGGCACAACAGGAATAGAGATTTTGTAAAGTTTATGAGAAACGGAGTATTGAAAATATTTGCTGCTTTGTTTGGCTTGGGAATGCTTGTTTCCTGCGCCAACAATAAGCTTACAGCAGAAATCGATACTTTGGAAATCGTTTTCAGGCCCATCGTGAGCCCGAATACAAAACTTGCATATTCCGATGACAAGAGTTTCCCGGCCACTTTGCCTTTCCGACTCTGGGCTTTTGACTCAGCTGGAGAATCGCTTTTGGATGGGGTTGATGCCTATCCTGTCGGAGATGGCTTGTGGAAAGTCGCAGGTGATCTGCTTTGGAGCAGGAAAGATGAGGAACTGGCCATCTACGCTGCTGCACCTTCGGAGCGTATGGACTTTGACAAGGAAAAAGGGGTTCTCGTGAAGGGCTATTCAATGGGGGAGGATGTGGATTTGTTCTACTCCACTGCGGTGCTGACCACCGAGAAAGGAAGTGCAGTAATGGAGCTGCCTCTGTCCTTCCAGCATGCTTTAGCTTCGCTGAGGATACTTGTCACCAACAATCTTTCGACTACTTCCACTTTGACTGTGAAGGAGTTGATTTTGAGCGATATAGTAACGGAATCTGATTTTTCTTCACTTCCTGCACCTCGTTGGAGCGCCGGCTCCCAAAGCGGCGACCTTGTTTTCTGGAAGGGAGAAACAATTCTTTCCGATGGGGAAAATGAACTGAAACCCGCACAGTTCCTGATTCCTCAAAGCACTTACGCCAAATGTACCTTGGTTTGCGATGTGGAAACCGGGACCTCAGTGTTGAGGGATCAGGTGCTGAGTGCCAATTTCGCCCTCAACCTCAGAAGCGGGAAACATACAACATACAGAGTTTCCATCTACGGAGACCTGAGCATTAAGATTGAAAAAGATGGTATTTAGGAAGATAGTACTTTGGATTTTGGCTGTTGTAGCCTTGAGTGCCTGCACCAAGCATTCTGTTGAGCCTGGTGTAAGCATTTCCTTTGCTTCGGTGGCGCAGGATGCCTCCGTCTCTACTCGCAGCGGAGCAGGGGAGAATGTGGTCCTGTCAACTACAGAGGCGATGCGGAGCAAACCATTCGGCATTTATGGCCTTTACTCCGATAATTCCGGCGATGAGAACGGTACCAATGTCTTCCTTTCCACCAATGCTCAGGAGGTTTCATATAATGGCTCCAGTGCCAAATGGGAGTACGACCCTCTTGCTTACTGGAGCATCAACAAGTTTTATCGTTTCAGAGCCTATCATCCGTACAACGGTACTGCCTTCAATGTGCTTAACTCATCCAGTGTGGATCTCATCAGTATTGACTACAAGATTGCTTCCGGTAGTGATGACCTGATGTTTGCTTTTTGGACCGGCCAGGCTAATGAGTCGGTGATTACCAACAATGTGCCTATGCAGTTTTTCCACGCTTTGAGCGGAATCACTTTCAGCGTCGGGATGAAGAACAGCGAAGATGTGCCGGATGGTTATCAGGATGCGGTGACTTCTTTCTGGGTGAGCGGAATTATTCCTAACGGCACAGTGCTTTACACCCATCCTGATGGCCGTTTCAATGAGGCACAGATGATTTGGGTAGCAGAGAACTACGATTCTTCCACAAAATACTATCAGTGGACCGGCAGCAAGACTTTCGGAAAGATTGATAACCCTGACCCTGCCGTTTCGATTTTTGACGGCAGCAGTGTTGTTTTTGCGATTCCGCAGAGCAGCAGTGGGGCCAAAGGTCCTACCAAGGCTTATTTTACCACCCAGAATGGTGGAAATGCAGTCAATGAGATTACTCTTCCTGCCGTTCAGTGGGAGCCTGGGGTGATTTATTCTTATTGTTTTGTTATTTCTCAGTCCAAGATTGAAGTTGAAATTACCATCAAGGATTGGGAGCCTGTTGAGATTAACCAGGATATTCACATCATATGAAAAGGTTTTTAAGCATACTGGCCTTCGGCCTTGTTTTCCTTTCTTCTTGCCTGAGTGAACTTCAGGGAGATAGGGATGAGGTTTCCGGTCCTTCAAATATAGTTCTTAAAATCAGCACAAAAGCTCAGACCAAGGGTGGTGCTTCTGACGGGGATGTGATGTCGAATCTTCATCTCTGGTTGGTTTATAACAATTCAGTGGAGCGCTATCTGTCTCAGAATGATGATGCTTGCACTATTTCCGGCTCTACTGCTACCGCTACTTTCAAAGATGTTCCCCGCGGCGCCTGCACGATTTACCTGGTGGCTAATCTGCCGGAGGGGAGTCCGTTGCCGAAAACTTATGCTGTTGGCAATTCTATCGATGATGGTTTTTTGAAGTATGTGCTTCCTGAGGTTGTGAACTACGAGCCGCCGTTCGGAGACTCTACACCGGGTATGCCTCTTTCCACTTCCGTCAGCCTTTCCGTTGGTGCAGGAACCAACCGCGTCAGTGCAGAACTTGTCCGCACCTGCGCGAAACTCAGCATAACTGTTCGAAATAATACGACGAATAATACGATAATTCTGAAGGATTTGATTTTCACAGACAAAAACCCGAATGTAGGTTATCTGTTTGAGCAGTCCGATTATTCAATTCCTGATGCGGTTAGTTTTGGTCCGTTTATGTCTATTACTCATTCGTCCGGCGAAACAGTTTCTGATGTCATCCCTCAAGGTGGCGAGCGGACTTATATTCAGCAGTATATGTATGAAACTGCCACCAATGGCGCTGCCGACCTTGGATTCGAGATTGTGGGAGGGTTGTTTCCGGATGGTACCGATAAAGCAACGGTGGTCAATGTGGTGACAGGAGGTGGCGGAAGGAAGGATGTATATAAGTTCAACCCTAATTCTGCTAGTGCTCAAAGTTTGATTTCTGATAATACCCCTTATTTGATTAAATCGAGGGATAGCGATTATTACCTATATGATAATAATGGAAATTTGAAGGCCGGAACTCTTGTTTCTGGTGAACAGATTGTAGATTCTACTTATTTGTGGGTGTTCTCTCCAAGCCGTTCGTCAACAACCATAAAGAATTTAAAGACTGGGAAATATATTAGTATCGATAATAGTGGTAATGTTTCAATGTCTCCAACATCATCAAGTTTGTATTTTAGTTTTACAAGTGAATATAATCTTTTTAGGTTTTATAACGGTTATACGAGCGGACTTTTGAATATAACTATTAATTCATATACTTTAAGCGTGAATAAGGGTGACGTTAATACAAAATACTACACGGATCAAGGATTCTTAATTTCACTAACACCTTCTTCTGAGAGTTCTTGTTATTTTAATGTTTATAAGGCAGAACTAAAGGAGGTTACACTTCCTTCAACTTTCGAAGACAGACTTTTCAGAGAGGATGGCACTACCCCTGCTGATGTGTATTTCGACAAAACCATCTCCTCGCTGAACTATATCAACAAATACGGAACCCCGGTGCCGTTGGAGCAGATTCGCCGCAACCAGGATGTCAAGATAGTGGTCAACATACACTACAACCCTAACTCCGGAGTGCTTTACTTTGAAACGACCGACTGGGTTAAAGACAATAACGAAACAACATTCGATTAACGATGAAACGACATATAGCAATACTCCTCTCAATTGCAGCCCTGCTTCTAGGAGGCTGTGTAAAAGAACAATTCGGACCGGACACCGTCCTCAAAGACGGTGAAGGCTGGCTGTTCCTCAATTTCGGAGCAAAGGATGCCGTGCAGATCAGCACCAAGGCCACCTTGGGCTATGCCTCCGAAAACCAGATTCTCAACATTTATGTCTTCATCTTTGATGAAAATGGAAATAAAGTCTTCGGCAACTGGCTTCAGAGCGAAGACCGCCTTGACTCTGAAGATGCGGTAAAAGCTTCCTCTCTTGACAAATGCTGGTATGTAGCCAATACCACATCTGAAGGCACACCAAGCCGGGGCTGTTTGAAAGTCAAAATCCCTACCGGCGATAATTTGACAGTCTATCTCATCACCAACCTTAATGCCGATATGGTCAAAATCTCCTCCGACCTTCTGGCATCGTCGGTGAACAACGAGCAGGATTTGAAGAACTTCACTATGCAGCTCAACCAGTACACTGTCAGTCGTAACGCATATTTCCCTATGAGTGGAAGCCGGAGTGGAATTGCTGTGACAGGTACAGCTCAAGATTTGAACAATGATACGAGTACAGTCTTGCAACTCAATCGTCTGGATTCCAAAATCAACTTCAAATTCGTCACCGGAACCCGGCCTGACGAAAATGGCCAGGTCGCCAAATCCTTCCAGGCCCTTCAGTGGAAGGTGGTCAACGTCCCTGTAACTTCTCGTGTCATCGAGGACCCGAACAAGGATTCCTATATGGCCTCTCCAACAATCAGTACTCCGGAGGAATATGCCGAAGCAGCCAAGTACTTCTTCGACACTGACTGGGTGAACTATGAGAGTGCCGAAACTTCCAAAGACATGTCCTTCTCTTTCTACATGATGGAGAACCGTCAGACTCCGAAAAACAGTTCTTTCACTTCCTACAACGACCGTAGCCGTGAGGTGAAAACTTCTGCCGGTCTGAACTCAAATGTACACGTCGATTATATTGACAAACGCGGCAGGAATGTCAGCAAGAATATCAAGCAGTTTGTCAACGCCAATGACTTTTCAACTTATGTGGTTGTGGAGGGCCGCGTCGAAATGGACCTACACGATGACGACAAGGGAAAGGTCTTGGGTGCTGATGTGGTTTATCTCATTCACCTTGGAGACTGGAATGCCACCATCGCTACTGCTCCAGGTAAATACTCAGATGATGTTTACACAGATGTGGACAATTTTGCCATCAAGAGAAATCACAGCTATAACTACACCGTCACAATCAACTCCGTAAACAATATCCGGGTTGAGGTGGAGACTGAAACCACGGAGAATCAGCCCGGAGCAACCGGAATGGTTACCATTGCCAAAGAGGAAATTGCAGTCTGCGATGCACACTATGTCTCCAAGACTATGACCTTCCACGCAAAAAACTTTGTTAAGGTTGGAATAGACGGCTCTATGACAGATGTTTCCAATACTCTTACCTGGAAAGTGAAAACCCCATTCTGCAACGGCTCCCCTAGAATCGAGAACGGAATCGACATTCCTGAGGGTCTGGATTACAAATGGGTGCATTTCCGCTTGAACAAAAAGGCCTCTGACGGATCATATTATTCTGACCAGAGGCGTAAATACACCACACGCCCTTTCGCATACTCCGAAGTGTATCGGGATGCTGATGACAATGTGGAGGGTGACGGCACCCCGGGACTTGCCGGCTTTCACAATGATGGCGTGATGGACATCATCGACATTGTGAAGTACATCAAGGAGCAGGCAAAGCTCTATGTGGATTATAACAATGCAGGAGGAGTAGGAACCTATACTGGAGATTTTGACAATGGTCTGGTGAATGGAGTAGCCGATCCGGAAGGGCCGAAGATTTGCGTAACTGCCTTTGTGGATGAGTATTACTACGAAGAGCATCCGCTTACCGGTGTGAAGGACCAAACCCTCTGGAAACAATTTGTGAACAAGCCGGACAGAACTATGCACATTCTGTCTGACTCCAGTGTCAGCAAGGATTTGGAGTCCAGCACCACTGGTTCGGTCATCACAATTCAGCAGCACAGCATCCAGTCCTTCTTCGACACTGATGAAAGCGAGACGGCTCTTCACACTGCTTGGGGCCTTGAGCACATGGATGAGTTCCCGGACATGTGGCAGTGGGGAGACAATACTTCTGCAGGTAATACCGATTTGTTCAACGGCATGCTCAACACCTGCAAACTTTGGGGTCTGTGCGGCTCATCTTCCACGACTTTCAATACTGGAAAATCCTGGTCGAATTATATGAATATAGAGGTGAAGAACAATACGCCTCAGCTCAAGGCGGACGGAACCCATAACACTTTGAGATATTCCTGTATGACCAGAAATCGTGACAACAATGGTGACGGCAAGATAGACCGTGATGAGGTGCGTTGGTACGCCGCCTCCATCCGTCAGCTTATCGGCATCTATGTTGGGGAGGGTGTGATTTCTCCTACTTCGCGTCTGTATAACAGAAGCCCTGAGGATAGAAAAAATTCTACTCCTTCAAAATGGATGCAGCACGTGTGCTCTTCAACCTGGCAAAGTGGAGGAGAATCTCTTGTGTGGGCAGAAGAGGGTATCTCCACAGGTCCTTATGGTCTGGGTAACCAGGAAGGTGCCAAGGTGGAGATGTCCGTGCGTTGTGTAAGGAATTTCGGAATGTATCCGGACCATAGCCTTGAGGATCTTCCTCAAGACTATGTGCAGAAGGAACAGAATCCGGTCAACCATGCTACGGTCTATAATCTCAGCTTTGTCAACAAGGCTTCCCTCAGGGACTATTCTTCTATTGAATTGCCTTTGCACTTGGAGAACGAAAAGGAGAATTATCTTTCTGAAAAATTTGAGGTTGCAACAAAGTTTGTCTCAAGTGAGTCACATAAGTTTCAGGACTTTAATGAAGCCATTACCACAGCCATTTCCAAAGGCGAGACCAATCCGTACTGCCCGGAGGGCTATCGTACCCCAAACCAAAGGGAAATGGCGATTATGGCCTACAACAAGCTTTACGACGGCACTGAATTCAACTACTACAACGGTTCATTCCAAAATATGATGAGCCGAACGGCATTTTCTTTTGGATATTATGGTTCGAAGACTGTTAAAGACAAATTTGGTTATGGTTATTATTCCAATATCATCACTTTGGATAGAACGATGCAAGCCAGCACCACCCGGTGCGTCAAAGACATCCGCGTCGACTGATTCCCAGCACGTCCCTCGGCTATTCCTTCAGCGCGTTCGCGGGCCATTTCGTTCTCGTTGTCGTATTGGATTCGTTTCTCCTCATTGAATTCGGCAACCTCACAAGCGTAAAGCAGTTTGTCCACGACTCCGGTCTGAACTTCGAAAGGCATTCCGGAATCCACCGTTTCCTGCGTCCCGCTACGCGGAACTTGTCTCCGGCGGACACCTACCCACTATATCAGGAGCGCACATCA
>ENA-UEQL01002639-UEQL01002639.1-human-gut-metagenome-genome-assembly--contig:-NODE-2639-length-11781-cov-5.549129_pt1 | contig 11781 bp, 9 predicted proteins | sample MGYA00242905_ERZ507926 | MGnify/ENA primary metagenome ERZ507926 (study PRJEB26167, sample SAMN06115531) | human gut metagenome | host: Homo sapiens | place: China:Henan | collected 2015-09-09 | study...
TAAACAACTATTGCATAAACAACTAATAAATTTAAAACAGTTAGAATTATGAAGTATCATTTGCATGTAGCTTATCGCTCTATCTTTGCAACATCCGAATGAGAAACGGTTTATTCACCTAAAATACAAACGACAATGGAAACAAAGAAATTGCACTTTGAGACTCTACAACTTCACGTTGGACAAGAACAACCCGACCCGGCAACTGATGCCCGCGCCGTACCTATCTATCAGACAACTTCGTATGTATTCCGTAATTCGGCCCATGCGGCAGCCCGCTTTGGCTTGCAGGACCCGGGGAATATTTACGGGCGGTTGACGAATTCCACCCAGGATGTGTTCGAGAAACGTGTGGCGGCTCTGGAAGGCGGTGTTGCCGGATTGGCCGTAGCCTCGGGTGCGGCAGCCATCACTTATGCCTTTGAGAATATCACCCGTGCAGGCGACCATATCGTGGCAGCTAAGACCATCTACGGTGGAACGTATAATCTGCTGGCCCACACATTGCCTGCCTACGGGGTTACCACTACTTTTGTGGACCCGGGCAATCTGGACAATTTCGAGAAAGCGATTCAGGAGAATACCAAGGCAGTATTCATTGAAACGCTGGGAAATCCGAATTGCAACATCATTGACATTGATGCCGTTGCTGAAATAGCACACCGTCACCGGATTCCTCTGATTATAGATAACACCTTCGGTACTCCTTACCTGATTCGTCCCATAGCGCATGGGGCAGATGTGGTAGTCCATTCGGCAACGAAGTTCATAGGAGGGCATGGTACGTCCTTGGGTGGTGTTATTGTAGATAGCGGCAAGTTCGACTGGGTGGCCTCGGGGAAGTTTCCCCAACTGACGGAACCGGACCCGAGTTATCATGGAGTACGTTTCGTCGACGCTGCCGGTCCTGCTGCCTATGCCATCCGTATCCGTGCCGTATTGTTGCGTGATACCGGTGCCACAATCAGTCCTTTCAATGCTTTCATTCTGTTGCAAGGATTGGAGACGTTGTCGCTTCGCGTGGAACGTCATGTGGAGAATGCCTTGAAAGTGGTTGAATTCTTGAAGAAGCATCCCAAAGTGGTTGCCGTGAACCACCCGTCCCTGCCCGAGCATCCTGACCACGCGCTTTACGGGAAATACTTTCCGAATGGAGGCGGTTCTATCTTTACGTTTGAGGTGCGGGGCGGTGTGAAGGAAGCGCAGACGTTTATTGACAGTTTACAGATATTCTCGTTGCTTGCCAATGTGGCTGATGTGAAATCCCTGGTTATCCATCCTGCCACCACTACCCATTCCCAATTGAGTGCACGGGAATTGGAAGAACAAGGCATCAAACCGGGCACGGTCCGCCTCTCCATCGGGACAGAACATATCGATGATTTGCTGGACGACTTGTCCCAGGCATTTGACAGAATTTAAAAGAATAACAGTATACGATAGAATGAATATTGCTGTATTATTGTCGGGAGGTGTAGACAGCTCCGTGGTGGTACATCTCCTTTGCGAACAAGGTTACCGTCCTTCTCTATTTTATATCAAAATAGGGAGGGACGATGCCGATTATATGGACTGCTCTGCGGAAGAGGATATGGAGATGGCTTCTGCCATTGCCCGGCGTTATGGATTATCGTTGGAAGTAGTGGACCTGCACCGGGAGTATTGGGACCAGGTGGCGGCTTATGCCATTGATAAAATAAGACGTGGCTTGACTCCCAATCCGGATGTGATGTGCAACAAGCTGATAAAGTTCGGGTGCTTTGAGCAACGTGTGGGGAAGGATTTCGATGTCACGGCAACCGGGCACTACGCCACTACGGTGTTGAGGGATGGAAAGACATGGCTCGGTACCGCTGCCGATTCCGTGAAAGACCAGACCGACTTTCTGGCACAGATAGATTATCTGCAAGTTTCCAAACTGATGTTTCCATTGGGCAGACTGATGAAGAATGAGGTTCGTGACATAGCCCTGCGTGCCGGATTGCCCAGCGCCAGACGTCGTGACAGTCAGGGCATCTGCTTTCTGGGAAAGATTGATTATAATGATTTTGTGCGCCGTTTCCTTGGCGAAAGGGAAGGGGATATTGTGGAGTTGGAAACGGGTAGAAAGTTGGGCAAGCATCGGGGCTATTGGTTTCATACCATCGGCCAGCGTAAAGGATTGGGGTTGGGTGGAGGACCGTGGTTTGTTGTCCGCAAGGATGTGGAGGAGAATGTGATTTACGTGTCCCGCGGATGTGATACGGCATTGCAATACGGCTATGAATTCCGTATGTACGATTTTCATTTCATTACGGATAATCCCTGGAAGGGAGCGCAGGAAGAGGTGGAGGTGACTTTCAAGATACGCCATACGCCGGAGTTTGTCAAAGGCAGGTTGCAAAAGGAGGCGGAGGGTTACCGCATTGTTTCGGAAGAAAAGCTGCAAGGCATTGCTCCGGGCCAGTTCGGAGTGGTGTATGATGCTGATGCCCGGCTGTGTGTCGGGAGCGGGGAGATTTATATATAATATTCCACCAAGTCTACGATGCCTGCCTTCATGGCATATTTGGTGGCTTCGTGCGCATTGTTTACACCCAGTTTCCGGAAGATATTCTTCCGGTGGCTGTTTACCGTATGGAAGCTGAGGTTTCGTTCGGCAGCTATTTCTTTGGTTGTTTTCCCCAGGGCTATCTCTTTTAGGATGCTCCGTTCGGCAGTAGTCAGTAAATCATCTTTGATGGTAGGATGAGTGGGGGAGGAGGAACCGTTGCCTGCGAGCAGCAGGTTACTGACGTGATTACAGATGAATCGCTCCTTGCGTGAGGCGCATTGTAGTGCGGTCAGTATCTCTTCTTTGGAATTATCCTTCAGCGCTACGCCGAATGCCATGCTGCTGAACAATACCTGGCGCAGGAACGGTAGGCTCAATTCGTCGGAAAAGAGTAGCCAATCGGCTTCCTTGAAGCGTTCGTGAAGTACCATTAGCTCTTCGGCTCCCGAAAAATCAAAAAGGGTATAGTCCAGAATGACAACGGCGGTGGGATGCAGGCGTAGTTGCTGTATCAGTTCTGCCTTGTTGTCGGCTTCCAGCAGCAGGGAGGTGTCTTTCTGTCTGCCCAATAGGAACATCATGCCTGCTTTGGTGATATCTTGATTGTCTGCAATGATAAATTCTCTCATGACATTGGTATATAAAAAACTCCGCTACAAATGTACACTTTTTAGTGTGATTTGTGGCGGAGTGGGAATATATATATTTATATAAGGGTTTTACCAGGAACGTCCCTTGAATATGTTGGATTGTTCCAGCGGAACCAGGTTCCCGCTCAAAGTCATGGTGTTGGAGTTGAAGTTCGGGCTGATGGTTACGGTTGCGTTGTTCCCGCCATCGGTCAGCGTAAGGAATATCTGGGCGGAAATGCCGATACCCTGGATGCTGAAGTTACAATTCACGTTGCCCCGTTTGTCGGTAGTCATTTGGATGTCCGATACGGTTCCGTCTACTGTTACACCGCCAATGCCGTTAGGACCTGGGTATACGGTGTTGAAGGCTACCTGCACGGTGCCACGTCCTTGGTTGACCAATACGAAGTTGGTGTTGGAGTTTACAAATGCGGTCTGTCCGTTGCGGAACATCACTTGGTCTGCCTCCATTACGAACTGGTGAGCTTTCAAGGCCGCCATTGCGTCATCGTACGAAATGGCATCCTGTGCTTGTTCTTCAGCTTTCAGGCGTGCACGTTCTGCGTCTCTTTGGGCTTTACGGTCTGCGCGCTTTTCAGCTCTACTCTCTTGTGCATACATGGTCGTTGTTGCCATGCTTACCAATACTACTGCTGCTAATGCAATAAACTTTTTCATAATCGAATCTTTTTTTGTTTAGGTTTAAATAAATTGTTCGTTATAAGTTTATTGCAAGAACAATGCCTATCCAGGATTGTTCACCGGTTTTTTAATTATTTTATATCCGATAGCAGCAATAAAGATACTCATTACCGGACTGATAAGGTTGAAGAAGCAATAGGGAAGGTAGGTCAGTGTGGGTACACTCAAAATGGTGGCTTGCGTCATGCCGCAGGTGTTCCATGGGATAAGCGGGGAGGTGACGGTAACGGCATCTTCCGTGGTACGGCTAAGTAGCCGGCTTTCGTAGCCTTTCTTTGCGTAAACGTTGCTGAACATGTTTCCGGTGAGGATAATGCTGATGTACTGGTCTGCCGTGGCAAGGTTCAGGAACAATCCGGAACATACGGTGGATGCTACCATGCTGGCTGTATTCTTCATGAAGCGGACGAATAGGGAAGTGATGCTTCCTAGCATGCCGCTTGCCGTCATGGCTCCACCGAAACACATGGCGCAGATGATGAGCCAGATGGTATTCATCATTCCTGCCATACCTCGTGTGGCAATCAGTTCTGTCAACATGTCACTGTCAGTTTGTAGACTGGTACTGCCATAGAATGTCATCATTATCCCTTTGAACATATTCCCACCTTCCGCTATCTCATTCAGTAGTCCCGGTTGGAAGATGAAGGCGAATATCCCTGCCAGCAGAGTGGAGAGAAAGAGTGTGATGACGGAAGGCACTCTCCGGGCAATCAGTATTCCCGTAATCACGGGAACAGCCAGTAACCAGGGAGTAATGTTGAATTTGGCGTCCAATGCTGCCGTAAATTCCGCGATCTGTTGTGTATTGTTCGTTTCGTGTGTGAGTCCCATTACTGTAAAGATGACAAGGGTGATGAGGAGAGAGGGGACGGTGGTGATCATCATATAGCGGATATGGCTGAATAACGGTGTTTCCGTTACGGATGAGGCAAGGACTGTGGTATCCGATAACGGTGAAATTTTGTCTCCGAAATAGGCTCCCGAAATGATGGCACCGGCTATCCATCCCTCTTCAAAACCTTGTGCCTTGCCTATGCCCAAAAGGGCGATACCGATGGTGGCGATAGTGGTCCATGAACTTCCCGTCATTACTGATACCAATGCACAAATAATGCAGGTAGAAGCAAGGAAAAAATTCGGATGGATAATCTGCATACCATAATATATAAGGGTAGGTACCACCCCACTTATCATCCATGTGCCGCTCAAAGCACCGATAATCAATAGAATAATGATAGCTGTGGCAACACCTGAAATGTTGTTGGTGATGGCAAGTTCATAATCTTTCCAAGGGATGCGGTAGAAAGCCATGCCGATAAAGACACACATACCAGTGGTGGCAAGCAGGGAAATCTGGCTTCCTCCACTCAAGGCGTCACTTCCGAAAGTATGGATGGTGGCGAACAGCATTCCTACGAGAAAAGCGATGGGAAATAGAGAAACGAGTGGAGAGGGTATTTTCTTTGCTGAATTCATAGGGTTGTTTTTGACTATGCTTGGTTGACGAATCTATTATTAATCTGTCGTTTATAGTTTGATGCGACAAAGGTATAACAATTCTGTTCAATATCTTCCTTATCCTTTGCATGACAAATAAAAATTATCAAATCTTTGCGTTTGCTTGGAAAAATGATAGTATCCTTGTTATTTCTTGCTGTAAAGGGTGATGGACAACGATATTATTGTTAAAATAACGCCGGTGCCGACCACGCCACTCCATCCCCAAGTCTGCCAACTGCTTCCTGCAAGGAAGGTACCCAAAGAGCCGCCGATGAAGTAAGTGGTCATGAAAATCGTATTTACCCGATTGGAGGCAGACGGGTAGATGTCGAAAATACTGGTCTGGTTGCTGAGTTGGATACATTGCATGCCTATGTCTATAAGAATGACACCGGTAATGATACCTGCATAGTTGTTTCCGCAGAAAAAGAGCGAGGCCCATGCAAGCAGAATCATTCCGCAACCGATAAAGTTGAAATTGCGTATGCCTACCTTTTTTACATATTTTCCTACAAAAGATGCGGTTAAGGCTCCGGCAATGCCGCAGAGCCCTAGTATGCCGATGACATCGCTGGATGCATGGAACGGGGCTTCTCCCATTTTGAATGCAAGGCAGGACCACATGGCAAGGAATGAGCCAAAGGCCAGTCCTGCACGTATCGAGTAGATTCGTAGAGAGGGGTATTCTCTTACTAATGAGAAAAGAGACTTCATCAGCCCGGAATATTTGCCTTGGAAAGTCGGTTGTATGTCCGGTAGTACCTTTAATACAACGATAGCGCATAGTAACATCATTCCAGCGGCGATGAAGTACATTTCACGCCAGCCAAGCACTTCACCCACAAATCCGCTGACAACACGTGATGCAAGTATTCCAGTCAGTAATCCTGAGATGACGACACCTACATTCCGTCCCTTGTTTTCGGGGCGTGAGAATTGCGAGGCAATCGGTACAAATATTTGGGGTATCATGGAGCAGATGCCGGTAATGAGTGATGCTGCCCAGATGATGTAGATGTTCGGTGCCATGGCAATGGCTAGAAGGGAAAATATGAGTAGGAAGAAATTCGTTAGGATGATATTCTTGCGTCGATAGAGGTCTCCTAATGGGACGATGAACAATAATCCCAGCGCATATCCGATTTGTGTAACCATGGCAATGAGGTTCGTTTTGAATTCAGAAACTTCCAATTCATGCCGCATGATATTAAGCAGGGGTTGATTGTAATACAAGTTGGCTACGGACACGCCAGCTACGATAGCAAGTGTCCAGAGTATATGTGCCGGTAATCCTCCGTTTTCTTTCAGTTCTTGTTTCATGCTGCAAAGATAATGTCTTTCTGTTTCATGCGCAAGATATGTGAGTATGATAAGAATATGTGTGAAGTGGTATCATCTTTTTAGCCTTTCCGTTTGTTATACTATTATTTTGTTTGAGAATAATTGATTGGAGCTATCTTGGATAAGCGGAATGTTGTATTGATATTTAAAGATACGTTGGGCATGGGAAATGAATGGTTTAGAGAGTTGCTGGGTATGAAATACAGGTGGACGAAATGCAGGCTCTTCTAGCAAACGAGGGTTGGTAAGGTGAATTCGATGACTCAAGGAACCTACCGTTCCCCCATTAGACCGCCTCCTGATGACATACTTGGGATTATCCTGCTATTTACTGAAAACTCGGGTATATATTAGTATGAATCATTATTACTTAAACTTATAATAGTATGAAACATTTATCGATAATAATAATAGTAGTGTCATTATGCGTTTTCCTGCTATCCATCGGCGTATATCATAAGGTTCCCTGGTCTGTTCTGCCAATAGTGGCTAGTGGAATCTGTATATTATGTTGGCTTTTGTTCCATTTACTCTGTATCAGTGAAGAAAGAGATTTACTGAAAGAGGGAAATCAGTATTTCATTGATACCTTTCAAAACATACGTAATCCCATTTCTTTGATTAAGACACCGTTAGGGGCAGTTTACGAAGGAGACTGTCCGGAAGACATAAAGAAGGAACTGGCTGTTGCACTTCATCATATAGGCGGGCTGGAGCAGCACTTGATAGCGTTGATGGAGTTGAAACGACTATTTGGCAATTCTGGTAGCCTGGTAGTTGCAGAACATGAAATCGGCGCATTTATGAGGAAGAAAGTGTCTTTTTTACAGTCTCATGTGGCCGGGTTACAGATGAAGCTGGATTTGGTTCCGGATTTTGACTATGCAAGCGCTTGGTTTGATCCGGGAAAGATATCTCCGGTTATCGACCGGTTTGTATTGAGTGCCATCGAGTGTTCTCTGCCGGAAACGCATCTCTCGATGCAGGTTTCGTTGAAGGGAGATTACTGGGCAATCAGGATTAAGGATACAGGCAACAAGCGATTTCTGAAATGTTGCAGATGGTACTCGTCGCGGCTTCCTATTCTGCGACCTCTGCATGGCAAGCAGTATGGCATGGGCGGTGTGTTTTTTGACAAGTTGATGAATATATGTGACGGGAAAATACTGACTTTGGAAAAGGAGGCTCTGCTTCGATTTCCCATAAGATGTTCGTGTGCGGTTTCGGGGGGGTATACATCCTTAAATATTCCGGACACTTTTCAGGTGAATGAGTCGGAAATAGCTTTCCATGGTTTCTCGAAGAAAAAAAATATGGATAGACCTTTAGTGATACTTGCGGATAATGACAAGGGATTCAAGGATTATCTTGAGAAACGTTTATCGGAATGTTTTGTAGTGAGGAGCTTTGATGACGGTCAGGAAGCATTGGAGGTAATATGTGAAGAGTATCCGGATTTGGTGATTTGTGATATCATGTTGAAAGGTATGAGCGGTGAGGAACTTTCTTCTAAACTGAAGACGTCGAGGGACACCTCCTTTATTCCGGTGATATTGATGGGGGCGCACATTGATGTGAAACGGCGGGAAAAGCGGGTGTTCCCGACACCTCCAACTGGCCACGGCTGATACAAATAGGCTGGCTCATCACCGATGAGGCGGGCAATGTACTCAAGCGCAAGAGCCAACTCATCTATCCGCATTTCATCATTGACGCGGATGTTACTCGCCTCACAGGTATCACTACCGCACAGGCGCAACGAGAGGGCATAGACTTAACCCAAGTACTGCGGGAGTTTGCAGAGGATGCCACGGGTGCTTCGCTCATAGTGGGGCATAACATCGACTTCGACTTGCATGTCGTGGGCTGTGAATTCTACCGCGAGGGCATGGATTATCGCGCATTGCTCAACAAACCTACCGTTTGCACCATGCAGCGCAGTACGAATTTCTGCGCCATACCAAGCACCAACAGTTACTACTCGGGGTACAAGTACCCCACACTGACCGAACTATACACCAAACTCTTTGGCCGTGCCTTCTCCGGCGCACATGATGCGCTTACGGACATCACTGCTACGAAGGACTGCTATTTTGAGTTGCGCAGACGAGGAATCATCTAAACAAGACAGATATGCGAATCATTATTGTAGGGCGTGGTAATGTAGCCACTAATTTGGATTATGCCTTTCGCTGCAAGGGCGTGGAGTGTACGATGGTCAGCAGTCGCGAGGGATTAGACACTATCTCGCAGAATGCCGATGTGTATATCTACGCCGTGCGCGATGAGGCGTTGGCGGAGGTGGTGGCACAAGTGTCTGCTCCGCGGGCATTACACCTGCATACATCGGGGACAATGCCGCTGTCGGTGTTTGGCGAGGACAAACCGCATGCGGGTATCTTGTATTTCTTCCAGAGTTTCAGCAAAAGCCGACTGATAGACGACTTTACGACCATTCCCGTCTTTATCGAGGGACGCAATATCGATGACATCAGTGCTATCTACACTTTGGCACAAACGATTACCCCGCACATCTATGAGGCTAACCAACACGACCGAGAGCGACTGCATATAGCAGGGGTGTTTGCGAACAACTTTGCCAACGAGATGTATGCCATTGCGGCGGATATGCTGCGTGATACGCATATCCCTTTCAATGCGTTGCTGCCGTTGATCGACCAAACAGCAGAGAAAATACATACCCTAACCCCGCAACAAGCACAGACAGGACCTGCTCGGCGCGGGGACGAGAATGTGATGCAACACCACCTCGCTCTATTGCCTAACGATGAACTGCGTACATTGTATCGCTTGGTTTCCAAACTGATCCGGCAGTCGGCAGAGGAGGCACGATGAGGTAGCAGTTAGCGGAGAAAGTTCGCTGATGTAGTGATGTTCGCTAAGCGAGTATCTCCCGGTTCATCAATTTGTACTTTACGCATCATCTGACGAACGATAATCTCAAAGTGCTTATCATTGATCTTCACACCCTGCAAGCGGTATACATCCTGAACTTCATTCACGATATATTCCTGTACAGCTGTAGGACCCTTGATTGCCAAGATATCTGCCGGAGTAGTAGCACCGTCAGACAACGGAGTACCAGCACGTACATAGTCATTTTCCTGTACCAGAATCTGCTTAGACAGTGCAACCAGATATTTTTTAACCTCACCAGTCTTGGAAGTTACAATGATCTCACGGTTACCACGCTTGATCTTACCCATTGTTACCTCACCGTCGATTTCAGAAACGACAGCCGGATTTGACGGGTTACGAGCTTCAAACAATTCAGTAACACGAGGAAGACCACCCGTGATATCACCCGCCTTACCTACGGCACGCGGAATCTTCACGATTACTTCACCGGCTTTTACCTTCTGACCGTTCTCGATGATAACGTGACCACCTACCGGTAAGTTATAAGTACGGATCAAATCACCGTCCTCTGTTAAGATATGAGCGGTAGGAACTTTGGTTTTATCCTTGGATTCAATAATAATAATTTCACGAAGCCCTGTTGCTTCATCCGATTCAACCTTATAAGTAACGTTTTCAATCACGCCCTCAAATTCGATCTTACCGGTTGCTTCTGTGATAATAACAGCATTGAACGGGTCCCACTTAGCAATCAGTTTGCCTTTTTCTACCAAGTCGCCGTCGCTTACATACAATGTTGAACCATAAGGTACGTTATGAGTAGAAAGAACGATACCGGTATTCACATCCACAAAACGTACTTCGGCCAAACGACCTACTACCACTTTTGCAGATTCACCCATCTCGTCAACGATATCTACTGTACGCAACTCTTCAAATTCAAGACGTGCATTATTTTTAGCAACGATACTGGCGTTAGCTGCAATATTTGCAGCAGTACCACCGGCGTGGAATGTACGCAATGTCAACTGTGTACCCGGCTCACCAATAGACTGAGCAGCGATTACACCGACAGCTTCACCCTTCTGAACCATGCGGCTCGTTGCCAGGTTACGTCCGTAACATTTAGCACAAACACCCTTCTTAGCTTCACAAGTCAATACCGAACGGATTTCAACACTCTCGATCGGAGACTCCTGAATCTTCTTGGCTACTTCTTCTGTGATTTCTTCACCACCGGCAACAAGCAATTCACCTGTGGTAGGATGAATAATATCATGTACGGAAACACGGCCTAAGATACGTTCGTACAGAGTAGCAATAACCTCATCGTTATTCTTAAGGTCCGTACAAACCAATCCGCGGAGTGTACCGCAGTCTTCTTCTGTAATAATCACATCGTGTGATACGTCCACCAGACGACGAGTCAAATAACCAGCATCGGCAGTCTTCAAAGCGGTATCCGCCAAACCTTTACGAGCACCGTGGGTAGAGATAAAGTACTCCAACACCGAAAGTCCTTCTTTAAAGTTCGACAAAATCGGGTTCTCGATGATCTGACCACCTTCAGCACCTGCTTTCTGCGGTTTTGCCATCAAACCACGCATACCTGACAACTGACGAATCTGCTCTTTAGAACCACGGGCACCAGAGTCAAGCATCATATATACAGAGTTGAAACCCTGATCGTCCGAAGAAATAGTCTTCATCAGGATATTAGACAACTCGGAGTTCACATGTGTCCAAATATCAATTACCTGATTGTAACGTTCGTTATTGGTAATGAAACCCATGTTATAGTTGTTTACGACTTGTTCAACTTCGTCGTAACCTTTCTGTACCAAAGTTTCTTTTTCCTTCGGAATGATAATATCACCCAAGTTGAATGACAAACCACCCTTGAACGCCAATATCACGAAGAGATTTCTTAGAGATAATTGTATTGATATAACCAGCTTCAGGTGGAACGATTTCATTCACAATCACACGTCCTACTGAAGTTTCGCGCATTACGTCTACAATGTTACCATTTTCATCAACGTCTTTCACGATAACCTTCACCGGAGCATGAATATCTACCTTACCTTCATTGTAAGCGATCAACGCTTCTTCCGGTCCGTAGAATGTCAAACCTTCACCTTTTGCACCGGCACGCAACTTAGTAATATAGTACAAACCAAGAACCATATC
>ENA-UEQL01002640-UEQL01002640.1-human-gut-metagenome-genome-assembly--contig:-NODE-2640-length-11775-cov-13.997008_pt1 | contig 11775 bp, 5 predicted proteins | sample MGYA00242905_ERZ507926 | MGnify/ENA primary metagenome ERZ507926 (study PRJEB26167, sample SAMN06115531) | human gut metagenome | host: Homo sapiens | place: China:Henan | collected 2015-09-09...
GTGAAGGGCGGCATATGCAGATCCTCCATATAGTTGTTGTCGTGAACGTGCAGAGCCGTGAGCCTCCTGTGGCCGAGCGCTCTTATAGCGTGCGCCGCGTCGTCGCCGACAAGGCCGCTGTGGCCGAGGTCGAGGCAGACCGTGAAATATCTCGGGTCGAGCGCGTCATAGTATTCGGCGAGCTGTTCGCCGTAGCTGCACACATTTGCGAGCATGACATGGCGGCGGCCGTCGTGGCCGAACATATTCTCGAGCGCTATTTTTATTCCGAACTCCTCGCAAAGGGGCTTGAGTGAATTATAGAAATCAATGTTGAACTGCTTTTGATCCACCCCGTCCGGGCAGGCAGTCGGATGGACGATTATCTGCTCTGCGCCTATTTTGCCTGCGACGCGGATAGAGAGCTTCAGCTTTTCGTAGACAAAATTATTGTATTCCTCGTTGCCGAATCGGTAGCTCGGGAACGGGGCGTGCGCCTGATTGAACGGGAGGGAATATTTTTCGCTCGTCTGCCTGAGCGTGCCGACAAGCTCATCCTCGCTCATAAGCCCGAGCTCGCTCTCACGCGAGCTGTTCATATAGAACATGGAGAAGTCGAGTGCGTCAAAGCCCGCATCCCTGAATATTTTCATGCCCTCGTCAATGCCGAAAGCGGGAAAAATGACATCCGTCTGAGTTGATATTTTCAATATGCACACCGCCTTGTAATTTTTTCAGTAACATTATAGCAGAGAGTTTTCGGATATACAATATCAATGTACTAAATATGGTATAGCAAAACTCGGGATATGTGATATAATCTTTATGTGAAATCTGTTTGACGGAGGGATAAAATGCTGCGACTGATTCTTTCGCCCTCGGTGGGCGGTACCGCGGGGTATCTCTATGACGCCGTGGCGGCGCTCGCATCGTCGGGCGGCGAGGCGGTGCTGATAGTGCCCGAACAGTATTCCTTTGCCGCGGAGCGCATAGTGCTCGAGCGGCTCGGGACTGCCGACGCTCAGCGCGTCGAGGTGCTGAGCTTTACGCGCCTTGCTAATACCGTGTTTAATTCTGTCGGCTGGGACAAGGGCAAACGTCTCAACGAGGCGGGGAAAATACTTCTTATGAGCCGCGCCCTCGAGCAGTGCGCCGATAAGCTGACGGTCTATGCCCGCAGCGCGGACAGCCCCGCCGTGGTGCGCGAGCTGCTCGTACTCAGCGAGGAATTCTGCCAATGTGCGATATCCTCCGAGGATATCGTCAGCACCATGAACAACATGGAGGAGGGACTTTTAAAGGACAAGCTCGGCGACATTTCGCTGGTTTTTTCGGTCTATGACTCGTTTGTTTCGGACGGCTGGCTTGACGACAGCCGTATGCTGACCCGCCTCAAGGACAAGCTCGCGGAGAGCGGGTGTTTCAAAAACAAAACGGTGTTTTTCGACTCCTTCCGCGGCTTTACCGCGCAGGAGTTCGGTATTATCGGAAAAATACTCACTCAAGCGGACGATGTCTGTGTCGCGCTGAACGCGCCCGACCTTACGGATGTCGGCAGCGACGATATATTTTATCATACGAAGAACACCGCGAAAAAGCTTATTAAAATCGCAAACAGCGTCGACGTGCCTTGCGCAAAGCCCGTCACCGTCAATGAGCCGAACAGCGACGCCGCGCTCGATGCTCTCGCAAAGGATTTCCTGAGCCCCGAGGCGGACGTGTTCGAGGGCGAGTGCGGGAGCATAGCGGTGGTCGCGGCGCCCGATATCCGCAGCGAGTGCGCCTTTATCGCGGCGCAGATAAAGAAAATGCTTCGAACCGGCGAATACCGCAGCCGCGATATTGCCGTTATAGTGCGTGACGACAAGTCCTATATCCGCCCGATGATGACCGCCCTTGCGAAATGCGGTGTGCCCGTGTTCGAGGACAGGCGGCAGCCCGTTATTAATCAGCCGCTGATGACGCTCGTCCGCGCCGCGCTGAAGATAGCCGACACGGGCTTTGATACGGACAGCGTCCTGCGCGCTCTGAAAACCGGACTCTGCCCGCTTGAGGCGGACGAAGTCTCGGACATTGAGAATTATACTTACCTTTGGCAGATAAACGGCTCGGGCTGGCTGAAAAAATGGGAGTCGAGTCCCGACGGCTTCGGCGAGATGACCGAAAGCGCCTCGGCGGAGCTCGAAAGGCTGAACGCCCTTCGCGAAAAAGCGGTTGAGCCGTTTGCGAGGTTCAGAAGCAAGCTTAAAAATAACGACGGCGAGGGCTGCGCAAGGGCTGTGTTTGAGCTGCTGTGCGAGCTCGACACGGCGCAGAGGCTCAAGGAGCTTGCGATTTATCTTGAGGATTCGGGCGAGAGCGTGCTCGCGCTCGAGACGGAGCGGCTCTGGGATACCCTCTGCTCGCTGCTCGATGTCGCGGCGCAGACGCTCGGCGGCACTCCCGTAAAGGCGGCGCGCTTCGCCCGTCTCTTTGACCTCATGCTCTCAACCGTCACCCTCGGCGAAATACCGCATTCCTTGGAGGAGGTGACTATAGGCTCGGCGCAGAGGATAAGACCAATAGCGCCCAAGGCCGTGTTCGTCCTCGGAGCCAATGCGGGAAAGCTGCCGCTGAATCCGACTCAGGGCGGAATGCTCAACGCCGACGAGCGCGAACGTCTCGCGCAGGCGGGCATGGAGACCGCGATATACGGCGAGGACAGAGTGGCCGAGGAGCGCTTCATAGCCTACACCGCGTGCTGCTGCGCAAAGGAGAAGCTGACGGTCAGCTTCCCGTCTAAGAGTGCGCAGGGCGAGGAGCTCAGCGAGTCGGAAATAGTCACCTTTATCCGCGAGCACTTCCCGCTTGCAAGCCGGACGGACACCATGACCGCCGACAAGCTCGACCTCGTCGAGGGAAAAGCCCCGGCATTTGAGCTGACGGCGGCACTGATGCGCCGCGGCGGCGAGCTCTACGAGTCGCTGAGAAAATATTTTGCGCAGGACGCCGACTATTCGGGCAGACTTGCGTCGCTCGACGGGGCTGCCGCCGAGCGAACGTTCAATATAGACAGCCGCGAGACGGCTTCGCGCCTTTTCGGCATGAATATGAATATCTCGCCCTCGAGAGCCGAGACCTATTACCGCTGCCCGTTCTCCTACTACTGCCGCTACGGACTCAAGCTCAAGGAGAACAAGAGCGCGACCTTCGACCCGCTTCAAAAGGGCACGGTCATACATTTTGTGCTCGAACGTCTGCTCCGCGAATTTACCGCGCAGGAGCTCTGCGAGCTCGGCGACGGCGAGCGCTATGAAAAAATAGGCGAGTATTTAAACGCCTATCTCGAACGCTACCTTGACCGCTCGCAGAGGTCAAAGAGATTCCTCTATCTCTATGAGCGGCTCGCGCGCAGCATAGACGCAGTCGCCGCAAGGCTTGCGGACGAGTTCAGAAACAGCGACTTTTATCCCGTTGACCTCGAGCTCGACATATCGCATGACGGCGCGGTCAAGCCCTACAAGCTGAAGATGCCCTCCGGCGGATATATCAACATCTCCGGCAAGGTGGACAGGGTAGACTTCGCAACTGTAGACGGAGAGGCGTATATAAGAGTTATAGATTACAAGTCGTCGGGCAAGATTTTCGCCGTTTCCGATGTTATTAACGGCCTTAATATGCAGATGCTTATCTATCTTTTCACGCTCGTGAATAACGGAAAAGCGCTCTACGGTGACGCAGCGCCGGCGGGTGTGCTCTATATGCCTGCAAAGGCGTCCGCCTTTACAGCCGAGCGCGGCAAAGACCTCAGCAAACAGGGCGGCCCGAAAGACAAAAAGATGCAGGGCTTCGTGCTCAAAAACGCGGGTGTCATAGTCGCCATGGAGCATGACGGAAACGGCGTGTATATCCCCGCAAGTATAGACAAGGACGGCAAAATAAAGGGAAACGCAATGGAGCTCTTCGAGCTCTCGGCGCTCTGGGACAAAGTCGACGAAAACCTTGTGAGCATGGGCGGAGAGCTGCATAACGGCTCTATTCCCGCACTTCCCGCGCAGGGGAATCGCTACAATGATATATGCTCGAAATGCGAGTATTGGAACATCTGCACGCACGAGAGCAATATGCCCGTAAGAGAATTAAACGACAAGCTTGAGCTTAGAGAGGAGGCGGAGAAATGGGAATTAACTGGACGACTGACCAGAAACACGCGATAGAGTGCCGTAAAGGCTCTGTGCTTGTCAGCGCGGCAGCCGGTTCGGGCAAGACTGCGGTGCTCGTCGAGCGCGTTATCCGCCGCCTGACGGACAAAGAAAATCCCTGCTCGGCGGAGGATCTGCTGATAGTCACCTTCACCCGCGCCGCCACAGCGCAGATGCGCGAGAAGATAGGCGCGGCGATACTCAAGCGCCTCTCGGAGAATCCGGCGGACAAGCATCTGCGCCGCCAATATATGCTCCTGCCCTTTGCGAAGATATGTACTATTGACAGCTTCTGCAACGACCTTGTGCGCGAAAATTTTCACTCGCTCGGCATATCTCCGGACTACTCCGTGCTCGATAACGAGACGGCGGTCATAATGAAAAACGACGTCTGCGAGGCAATGCTCGAACGGGCATACGAGGAGGATACCGACGGCAGCTTTTTACAGCTCAGCGATATGATTTCCACCGGCAGCAGCGACGACGACTTCGCGCAGCTGATATTAAGAATGTACGATATATCGACCGCATACCCGTTTCCGGAGCTGTGGCTCGACTCGCTTATAGAGGAGTATGCCGACAGTGACATAGACAGCAGCCGCTGGGGAGATATTATAAAGGAATATATCTCCGATATGCTCAACTACTGCATATCCTCAAGCTCGGAAATGCTGGAGCTCATGACCTCCGACGAGACGGTGCTCTCGGCATACGGCGAGGCGGTGTGCAGCGACATCAATATGTATAAGGAGCTTTTGGAACGGCTTCACACCGACTGGGACGATACGCTTGAGGCATTCGGAAGCGTTAAATATATGAGCCTCGGCCGCGTGCCCAAGGGCTATGACAGCGAGGCGAAAAATGCGGTCACGACCGCGCGCAAAAAGCTCAAGGATCTTATCAAAAAAGTTCCGGATATTATGTGCGTCTCGTCGGCGGAGCACGCCGAGGATGTGCGGCTGCTGAGCGGCCCGGTGACGAAGCTCATAGAGCTCGTCAAGCAGTTCGGCAGGGAGTATTCTGCGGAGAAGGACAGGCTCAACTGCGCGGACTTCTCGGATATCCTGCACCGGGCGCTCAATCTGCTTGCGGTCTCCGACGGCAGGGGCGGCTATAAAAAGACCGACCTTGCGCGTGAACTTTCCGAACATTATGTTGAAATACTCGTTGACGAGTATCAGGATATAAACGAGGCGCAGGATTTGATATTCAGAGCCCTGTCCGCCGATGAGAATAACCTTTTCACAGTCGGCGACGTCAAGCAGAGCATATACAGATTCCGCCAGGCGATGCCGGAGATTTTCCTGCGCCGCCGCGCCTTGACCAACAGCTTTGAGAGCGGGAAATATCCCATGGGTATCACCCTCGGCTCGAATTTCAGAAGCCGCAGGGGAGTTACCTCTTGCGTCAATTATATCTTCCGTCAGCTCATGAGCGTAGGAGCGGGCGAGCTCGAATATGACGACTCCGAGGCTCTCAATGCCGCGGCGGAGTACCCCGAGCGCGATATCCCGGACTGCGAGCTGCATATAGTGACGGACTCGGGCAACAGAGCCGATACGCTAAAGGCGCAGGCGGATTATATCGCGGACTATATCGGGAAAACCGTCCAAAGCGGCTCGATTACTCTGACAAAGGACGGCGCCTTGCGCCCCGCGACCTACGGCGATTTCTGCATTCTTCTGCGTACGGCAAAGAATGTTTCTCAGGCATATGTCAACGCGCTCGCCGAGCGCGGCATACCGGCCTTTTCTCCCGATACGGGCGGCTTTTTCGAGGCCGCCGAAATAAGCTTTATACTCTCTCTCCTGCGTGTGCTCGACAATCCCGTACAGGACATACCGCTCGCGGCTGTCATGCTCTCTCCGCTGTTCGGCTTCAGCGCGGGCGAGCTTGCGGATATCCGCGCCTCGGCGAAAGAGCGGCTCGGCGCGGGCGAGACGGAACCGCTCTACCGCAGCGTTGCAGCGGCGGCGGGCGAGGGCAGCGAAAGGGCTGCGGCATTTCTTAAAAAAATCGATTCCCTGCGCAGACTGTCGCTGACGCTCAGCGCGGGCGAGCTTGTCCGCAGAGTGTGCGAGGAGACGGGCTTCGACGCCGTTGTCAGCGCCATGCCGGACGGCGAGCGCCGCAGGCTAAACGTGAGCCTGCTCTGCGACTATGCCGAAAAATACGAGGCGGCGGGAAATCTCGGACTCAGCGGCTTTATCCGTTTTATAGATAAGGTTGCGCGCACGAGCGGCGACCTTGCTACGGCGGCGCGCCCGTCCGAAAACGCGGATATAGTGCGAATAATGACCGTCCACCAGAGCAAGGGACTCGAATTTCCCATATGCATTCTCGCCGATATGCAGCATAAGTTCAACGAGCGGGACAACAGCGATTCGGTGCTCATAAACTCCTACGCGGGTCTCGGCATGAAGCGGCGCACGGAGGACGGCATAAGCGTCTATGACACCGCCCCGCGCCGTGCGGCGGTCATCATGTCGGAGCGCATGGGGCGCAGCGAGGAGCTGCGCGTGCTCTATGTTGCGCTGACGAGAGCGAAGGAAAATCTTATTATGGTAACCTCGGTTCCGAATCCGGAAAAGAGCTTTGCGAAGGTTGCGGTCGAGTGCGGAATAGGGGAGAAGGCGAACCCGTTTGCGGTGCTGAGAATGAATAATTTCTCCGATCTGGTGCTCACGGCGCTAATGCGCCACCCGTCCGCGGAGGAGCTGAGAAAGCTCGCGGGCATAGATGTGCCCGTGCTCAATTCCGATAAAGATAAGTTTAAGCTAAAGGTTGCGGTGAGCGATTCGCAGTCCGTTTTAAAAAATGAAGAGGAGAGGAGCGAGCGACACGCAGAGCCTGTTTTCTATGACGAAGTCCGCGCCCGGCTCGACTATTCCGACCCGCGCTCGGTGCTCTCGTCCGTGCCCGCGAAGCGCGCCGCGTCGGACGGCTCGGAGCGCGGCATAAACCGCGAATACTTCGCCTCGTCGCGCCCTGCGTTTATGAGTGCGGGCGGACTGACTCCGGCTCAGCGCGGCACAGCCACGCATAAATTCATGCAGTTTTCGGACTACGCTGCGGCGCGGGATAATATAAGCGCAGAGCTCGACAGACTCGTTGAGAGCGGCTTCCTCTCGAAGGACGAGGGCAAGGCCGTAAATGTCGACGCGGTAAGGCGGTTCTTTGCGTCGCCGCTCGCGGGGCGTATATTCGCCTCCGACAGCGTGATGCGCGAGAAAAAGTTTGCGGCGCTGTTTTCGGCGGACTTCTTCTATCCCGAGCTCAAAGACGGCGCGGCGGAGGAAAAAATTGTCGTCCAGGGCATCGCCGACTGCGTTTTTGTCGAGGACGGAAAGCTGGTCATTGTCGATTACAAGACCGACACGGGAGTCAACGCCGAGGAGCTGCTCGAACGGTATTCCGCTCAGCTTGAGATATACCGCGAGGCGCTCTCGCAGGCACTCGAAATGCCCGTCAAGGAGACGCTTCTGTACTCTTTTTATATGAATTCGGCGGTTAAAGTCGGAACGGATTAAAAAATATGAAAAAAGGGCTTGCATTTTTGCCCCGTGTATGATAAAATTTCGTTTGCTAAGCTTAAAGATAAAGTTATATGCAGATAATCCGAAAGAGGTGACAATAATGAAGGAAGGAATCCATCCTAAGTACGAGCCCACAGAGGTCCGTTGCGCTTGCGGCGAGGTCATCCATACCTCATCCACAAAGAAAGATCTCCGTGTCGATATTTGCTCGAAGTGCCATCCGTTCTTCACCGGCAAGCAGAAGCTCGTCGATACCGGCGGACGCGTTGACCGCTTCAAGAAGCGCTTCAACATGACCGAGGACAAGAAATAATTATCCCGTGTGAAATAATGAGCTGCCTTACGGCGGCTCATTTTTCTATGCTTTTTATGCAACGTCTGTTGCGGTATCCAAGCATTGTTAACAATATATTTCTTCAAAAGACTTGTCAAATACTCTCTGCGGCGTTATAATATTTGTAATTATTTTGTAATCTTTTTAAGGAGGCGGAGCAATGTCTAAGAAGAAAAAAGGCAGTGCAGCCAATCCTGATTTGAACAGCTCGAAGCCGCCCGTAAAGGACGGGAGCGAGTCTGAAAACAGAATAAGTGAAATCGAGAAATACGATTTTTTTGAGAAGATAGACTTTGACAGCGACTATGACGATATCCTTGCCACATACGAAAAGACTCTCGACAGGCGCACAAGAGCGGCCATGAAGAAGGCGGGAGGTCGGGTTGACGGGGATGACTCGGACTCTGCCGAGGACGAAAATGTCATGATTGAGGCGGACGAAATCGAAGCAGAAACAGACTCCGCCGAAGAGCCCGAGGCGCAGCAGAGCGAAGAGGGCAAGCCGTCGAAGAAAAAGGCGAAGGCTCAAAAGGGCGATGCCTCGGCAGCGCTGTATGCCGCAATAACGGCGCTCGGACTTGCCGTCGGCACTTCCTTTAAAAAGCTGCTCACGGGACCCAAGAAGCTCGGCAGAACAATTGTCGGATTTTTCGGGTATATTTTCCGTTTCCTTTGGCTCGGCTTCAAAAAGTTCGTCTATATTATTTCGCACACGTTCGTAGACCAGGTCAAGGACTTCCGACGCGATGTGCGCTCCGCCATGCACTATATCAAGCGCAGCAGGCATAACCCGAAAACTCTGTTTCCGATTCTCGGGCACTATGTGAAAAAAGCCTTCGCTACCCATACTCAGATGTTTAGGACCATAGCGAATGTCGTTCTGCCTGTGGCTGCGGTGCTCGCATTTGTGATTACCGTCAACTATTGGAGCAGCGTTACGTTTGCGCTCAAGGTCAGCTATGACAACAAGGAGCTCGGCTATATCTCCGACGAGTCGGTTTATAACGAGGCTCAGAGCGCGGCGAAAGAGAGAATGACCACGACAAAGTCCGATTTCTCCGTTGAGCTTGAGGAACCGAGCTATGAGCTCTCGCTTGTGAGCCTCAACAAGCTTGTCGATTCTTCGATACTCTGCGACAGAATAATCGAAAATTCCGAGAGCAATGTCACAAACGCCTGCGGAATTTATATCGACGATGATTTCATCTGTTCGGTCAAGAACGAGACGGACGCTTCGAGCGTGTTCAACGCGATTCTCGACAGGTATCAGGTGACGGACAGCAACAGCTTTGTCGATTTCGTAGAGAAGGTCGAGTATGTTCAGGGTCTCTATCCCGATGACCCGAAGACCATGTGGGATGCGTCAAAGCTCAAAAAGCAGCTTGAACAGACCAAGGTGGCGAAAAAGACATACACCGTCAAGGACGGAGACACCATATACGGTATAGCGGTTGCAAACGGCCTTACGGAAAAGCAGTTTATGGCGCTTAACCCCGACATAGGCGAATATATACATACCGGCGATGTGCTGACAGTTGCGAACGAGGTCAACTATGTCCGCGTCAAGGTCATGAAAACCGAGACAAGGACGGTCGAGGTCGATTATGATGTTGAAAAGACCAACGACGCCTCGATGTTCAAGGGCACCAGCCGCGTCACCCGCAAGGGTGTAACGGGCGAGGATACCGTGACCGAGCTCGTGACATATATCGACGGGCAGCGTGTATCGTCGCAGGAGATTTCCCGCGTCAGGACGAGAGAGCCCGTGACCGAGAAGAAGCGAATAGGAACAAGATCGACGCGCGTCAGCGGCGGTTATAATATCCAGGTTTCCGGGCGCGGATTTGTGTGGCCCGCACCGGCGTGCACATATGTCAGCTCGCCTTACGGCTGGAGAACCCTGCGCGGTTACAGCGACTTCCACACAGGCGTTGATCTCACTCTTCCCGGCGGCGGTTCGACGGGAGCGGTAATAGTCGCGTCCCTAGACGGAACGGTCGAGAGCGTGCGCCGAAGCAATTCGGGCTACGGTCACTGCATCGTCATCAACCACGGCGGCGGAGTCAAGACAAGATACGCCCACTGCCTCGCAGGCTCTATCTCCGTCAGCGTCGGACAGCGTGTCAGCGCGGGACAGGCGATAGCGCGAGTCGGCAGCACCGGCAACGTCACCGGACCGCATCTCCATTTCGAGATAATCATAAACGGCAGCACGGTAAACCCGCTTCCGTATATCAGATAAAATATCCCTGCGCAAAGCGCACGGAGCCATAAAATCAAATCCTGCCCAAGGAATCCCGAGGGCAGGATTTTTTGTGTTCTGCGAATTTAAGAAAGCCGTAAATCACTGCAAAACCTGCGGGCGGATAATATCCGCCCCTACACGATTATGTCAATTTACAATATTAAATTTGTTTGCCTGATGGCGGTTTTTTACCCCCACAACCCCCGATTTATCAATCTTTCCTAATATCCGCAGACGTGTGTTCGACGGTGCGTCGGCATAATCTCAAACTCAAAAAGGACACCGGAAATTAATTCCGATGTCCTTTTGCTGTTTTGCCAAACGGATTTTTACTCCTGAGGCAGAGTCGCGTCGGGGTCAAGCCCTGAGTTCGGGTTCTTGCAGTACTTCATCGTGGCTCTGAAGAAATAGACATATTCGCCGTCGGAGACTGTAACATTGGTTGCTTTTTTAAGCTGCGCGGGCTCGACGGCCTCCGGGCTTGAGGCGACCGCGTAGTAGCTCTTGCCGCTGCCGTCCGGGGTTATCGTATATGTGCCGGCCTTGATATCCTTGCCTACCTTATACATCGCGGGGGTTGTGCCGTCGCAGCCGATGGAAGCCATGCTGCATGAGTCGGCGTCATAGAATTCGCAGCCCGTGATTTCGACATATCCGTCCTTTGAAAGGGTGTAGTAGGTAGAAACATCAAACATCTCAAAATCGTTTGCGACGTTTTGCACATAGGGGTCGATACTCTTTTTGAAGCCGAGTCCGCAGTAGAGACCGGAGATTCTCTTGACAATGTATTCATCCTTCGGAATATCTCTGCCTATCCTGTAGGTTCCGGGGGCATACTTGCCGTTGACTGCCTTGGGGTGTTCGACGGATGCGCTGATGAATTTGCAGCCGCTGATATAGAGCACATAGCCGCTCTCAACCGTAACAAGCGTGTGTGTCTTGCCGTCGAGGGTTATCTCGCAGGCGAGGGGCTCGCCGCTGTCGTCTTTCATCTTGCCGTTCCAAACGTAAACAGAGGATTTTGACGAGTTCTTGACGATATAGTACTCGCCGGGTCTGAGCTGCCCGCTGCCGCTGCCGACTTTGTAGGTGCCGGCGCCGTTCCAGCCGGTTGAGCTGGCGGCGTTGGGCTTCTCGGTTGCACTTGCGGCGGGGAGGGTGACTATATGTGCCCCGGTCGTCGGCGCGGGAGCAGCCTGAGCCGGTTTGGCTGCGGGCTTGGTTGTTGTTGATTCTGCCGTAGAGGTTTCGGGCTCGGTGCTGACTGCGGGAGCCGCTGTTGAGCCGTCTGCGGTCGTGTCCTGACCGTCGTTGTTTTTCTTGCAGCCTGCGAACGCCAGAACTCCGATGAGCACGGCGAAGCACAGTATTACAGATATGAACTTTTTCATCTTTTTCCCTTTCGTAACCTTATTGCGGGCTTTCCGCTGCGTTTATTATAACAAACTTAAACTTCTCAGTCAACATGGGCAAAAAAGAAGAGCCGCGTTTTGCGGCTCT
>ENA-UEQL01002642-UEQL01002642.1-human-gut-metagenome-genome-assembly--contig:-NODE-2642-length-11770-cov-3.574104_pt1 | contig 11770 bp, 7 predicted proteins | sample MGYA00242905_ERZ507926 | MGnify/ENA primary metagenome ERZ507926 (study PRJEB26167, sample SAMN06115531) | human gut metagenome | host: Homo sapiens | place: China:Henan | collected 2015-09-09 | study...
CCGTCGGCCGTGCGGAGCGATTTGATCTGTCCGGCCACGGCGCGCAGTTCGGCGTCGTCGCAGTCGGTGGCCTCGCCGTCGGTGATGTTGAAGACCATCGGCGGGAAACTTTCGGCATGGGCCGGGTCGGCGCACCATGCCGCGGCGATGTCGCGCACGCGGCGCAGGGCCTCGCACATCGGAGTCTGCCCGGCGGCTTCTGGCTCCACCCATGCCGGGTAGGGAATTTCGCGCAGGGAGATGCTGCCGTCGGGCAGCCGGTATTCGATGACTTCGGTCTTTATCGGAGGCTCCCCGGCCGCCAGCTCCGCCACGGAGATCAGTTCCCTGCCGCCCGGCAGCAGGGAGTAGACCTCGTCGTCGCCCGAGTATCCGATCACGGCGATGTCGTAGTAGTCCCTCACGCCGTCGCTGCGGCGGGCGCGTTCGATCAGTTCGAACAGCATGCCGTTCGTGATGGTCGCCACGGCTTCGGCCTTGGTCATCTGCCGGTTGCGGAACCGGATTTTTTCGGCCATCGAACCCGAGCCGTCGATCGCGAGGATGATGGCGGTGCGATGGGTGCGTGTGATGCTCTGTGTATACATGTTGCGTCGTATGTTCTTCTATTTCAGGCCGCGGACCGAGTAGTAGTCTTCGCGGCGCTCCTCCTCGCTCGTGCAGTCGAGACCGTAGCTGACGGCCATGTCGAGCGAACAGTCGCGGTCGCGGTCGGCGTCGGTCGTGCGGCGCATCGAGGCGTGGGCGTTGTGCCCCGCGGAGATGGCCTCGTCGATCTCGTCGACGGTCGGCGTGTGCCCGAGCAGGGCGGCGTAAACCTGTTTGGCCCAGCTGTGGGCGTAGTCGTCGTAGTGGACGGCGAAGACCCGGAAGCGGTTGTCCACGGCCTCGGTCGTGGTCAGTTCGCCGCGGTCCACGGCTGCGAGGATCGCCTCGGTCTCGCGGCGCGTGATGTACTGCCCGCCCAGGTCGAGCCACTGCCCGTCGCCGTCGTAGCGCGGGTCCGACCCTCCTCTGGAGAGCATTGCGCCCAACGCCGCCACGATGGCCTTGTTGTAGAGCTTGAGCCCCCGTTGCAGGGCCGCCGAGCGGATCAGGGTCTTGTTGTGGGTGAACACCGGGGCGTCGGGGTCCTGCTCCTGGAGCGAATGGAGGATGTCCACGGCCTGGAGCATGGCGCCCGTGATGTAGGGATTGTATTCGTCGAAACTGATCACGTCGCGTTTGACCGAGCGGCGGTCGCGGGCGGGCCACTTCTCGATGTCGCGCACGGCGCCGAAACTGGTGAGGTTGGCGCCCGGCATGAGGTGCGTGCGCCCTTCCTTCTCGATCAGATAGGAGTAGGGGAAGGCCGAGGTGTCGTGGTGGTAGGAGTGGTGTCCCATGACCATCGTGAAGGCGCCCTCGAGCGCGGGCGACATGATGTAGGCGCTGCTGGCGAACTTGCAGCCGCGCAGGTGCACCGACTGGTGCACGGCGCCGCTCTTGAAGAGGTGGTTGCTCTGGTTCGAGCCGCTGCCGGCGTTGAAGAACGAGAACATGCCGGCGATCAGCAGCGACGATTTGTGGTGCGAGACGGTGTAGGGACCTGCGAAGATCGAGGCGGCCTCGCCGTTTTCGCAGTGCGAGTTGGCGAAGAACAGCGACTCTGCGGCTGTGAAACCCTTGTCCAGCCGGCAGCTTTCGCCGACGAAGCAGCGTTCGACGATCGAGCCGTTGTCGATGACCGACCCTTCGGCGGCGATCAGGTCGTAGGCCTTGACGTCCACGCCGACGCGCGCGCCGTCGCAGAGCGTCGCGTTTTCGAGGATCGAGGCGCCGTCGATTTCGACTCCGTTGCCGATGCGGACCTCGCGGATGAAGCGCGCCCCGACGATGCGGCAGTCGCTTCCCACCTCGCCGATCTCCGACGAGCGTTCCTCGGCGTAGGCGTCGACCATTTTTTCGAGTGCGGCGATGGTCTGCGGGCGGTGGCGGTAAACGGCCATGACGTAGGCGACCTGTGCCGACAGACGGTCGAATATCTTCACCGTGCGGCCGCCGCATTCGTTCATCGTGGCCACGCCGACGCCGTTGCCGAAGGCCGAGCGGCGGCGGCATTCGAGGGCCGTGACGCCTTCTACGAGCGAGCCGGTTCCGATGCGGTAGTTCGCCACGCGCGAGCGGACGATGCGGGCCTCCGCGGCTATTTCTACATCTCCTTCCAGGTGGCTTTGCAACAGCTGAAAGGGTTTGAAATCCTCCGAGACCAGCACCTTCGACCAATCTTCGGCCGAATTGCCGAGTGCTTCGAGTGCGGCGGTCTCCGCGGAGGTTAATTTTCTGAATGGAGTCATTGATTGTGGAGTTATTTAGATGCAAATATAACAAATTGCATTTAAATTGCATGAACCCTTTTGGGGAACTCGTCTTTTCTTCCGGCCGGGACCGTTCCGGGGCGGGTTTGCGCGGGCCGCAGCGGCGTGCCTGCGGGGGCGGATTTTGCCCGAAAGCGATTTTTGATCCCGCTCTTTCCGCTGCCCTGCCTCACTGGTATCGGGGCGTTTTCAGCGGATGTGCGATCTCCTGCCGTTCGCCGTTGCGCACGACCTGCGCCTTTCCGCCGCGGAACGGCTTCACCGCCGCACAGCCCGGGCAGCTCAGGCGCGTGCGGCCCGCCGTGTCGATGTAGTGCCACGTGCCGCCGAGCTGAACGGCGGCCAGCCCCTCGGTGAAGTCGAACCCGTTGTCGTAGAGCGGCGCGACGACGACCCGCTCCGCCGTGCGGTAGCCCCAGCGTCCGTTTTCGACGAAGAGTTCGGGCGTTTCGGCCTCCGTCCCGCTCCGGGCGGCGGGTTTCTCCCGGACCGCCTCGGCGAGCAGCTCCGCAAGTCCGAAGAGCCGCAGGGTGGGTGCCGTGAGCAGTTGCGCGATGCGGTACTGAACGGCCATGCCGCGTTTCTCGAACAGCGCGAGCGTCTCCCGGTAGGCCGGGTCGGAGGCGATCCGCTGGGGCGTGTACAGCAATCCGTCGGAGCTTCCGTAACGGTCCCAGAGCGTAGGGTCCTCGGCCAGCGCGTGCAGCGCCGTCGAGATCAGCGCCGCGGGGTAGTCGTCGATCCGTTCGTCGAAGTCGGCCGCCGTGCGGGCCGGGTGCTGGTAGGCCGCCGTGCCCAGTTCGGGGCTGATCTCCCCGGCGAAGGCGGGCAGGTACGAGGCGTCGAAGTCGATCGGGCAGAGCGTGCCGTCGTCGCCGACGATGATATTCTCGGGTTTCAGGTCGCCGTGGGCGCGGTCGTCCGTGACCAGCGCGAGGGCCAGCCGGTCGAACAGCCGGACGAGGATTTGCAGACTCTCGCGGTCCCGGAGGGCGGCGGCCTGCGCCACGGTTTCGTGCAGGGTGGAGCCTTCGATCCAGTTGCCGAGGACCGTATCGACCCAGACGCCGGTTTCGGGCGAGGTGTGCAGGTAAAGCTCCTTTTCGAGAAGCCGCTGGCCGTAGATCTCCTTCAGGTGGCGCATCGGGCGCAGGTAACAGCGCAGCGAGCGGATGCGTCCGCCGAGGCGGATGCGGAATACGGCGGCGGAGTTGCCGGCGCTGAAGCAGGGGCGGCCCTGTTCGTCGCGGCACACGTCGATTTCACCCAGCGTGCGCGTCAGGCCGCGGGAGTCGAGAAGAGCCAGCAGGTATTGACGGAGGGTAAACACGTGGCGGGAATCGGATTTTTAGCGTCGTCCGACTTGTCGGAGACGGCGCAAGTTACGAAAATCCGCTAAAAAACCGGACCCGAAGGCCCGGCTTTTTCGTTGGATGGTATCTGTTCGCCCGAAGGCGCAGCCTCTCTCCGAAAGCGTTCCGGCTTGCGGCCGCCCCGAAAACAGGCCTCTTACGCCTGCGTCCGCTAATGGCAATTGCAATGGCCGTCGTGGTCTCCGCAGCCTTCGCCGCAGTCACCGCCGCACTCGCCGCACGAACATCCGCCTTGCAGGTCCTCGGGCGTCACGTCGCGCACCGAAACCACCTCCACGTCGAAGTTGAGCGTCTTGCCCGCCATCGGGTGGTTGAAGTCCATCTTCACGGTCGATTCGCCGACCTCCTTGACGATGCCCATCATGCGGTTGCCCTGGGCGTCGCTCATCGGGACCTGGCTGCCGACGAAGAGGATGTCTTCGGCCAGCTTGCCGTCCACCATGAATATATCTTTCGGCAGATCGACGATGGCTTCGGCGATGATCTCGCCGTAGCCGTCCTTGGGTTCGAGGGTGAACGCGACCGATTCGCCGATCTCCTTGCCCAGGATCGCCTCCTCGAATTTGGGGAGCAGCATGCCCGTTCCGAAGATGAATTCGAGCGGCTGGCCCGGACGCGACTGATCCGCGATCTGTCCGTCGACGGTGAGCTTGTAGTCTACGCCGACCATTTTGTTTTGTTCTACTTTCATACGATTGTTATAAAGTTTAGTTGTTTTTATCGTCGTTTTTCAGGGACGTTGCCCGGCATTCACGGCTCAAAAGCGATTTTCCGCCACCATTTTTAGAAAAATGGCTTCTTAAGCCATCAAAGGTACGCACTTCGGGGCAAGTTGCCAAATAATAGCAGGAAATAATTGTGCCATAACAGATGAAAACGGCGGCGCTGTCGATGTCGCCGCCGTTTTTTCATGCCGGATATTGCCGTTACTCGCAGTTGCGGCAGCAGAGGTTTCTGTCGCCGTAGCCGTTGTCGATCTTCGAGACGTAGGGGAAGAACTTCGCCTCGCCGATCCACGCCAGCGGGAACGCCGCCTCGTCGCGCGAGTAGGGGTGTTCCCACGCTCCGGCCAGTTCCCGGGCCGTGTGGGGCGCGTTCGCCACCACGTTGTCCGCCTGGCCGGCGGCCGCCTCGCATTCGCGCTTGATGCTTATCAGCGCCTCGATGAAGCGGTCCATCTCCTCCTTGGGTTCCGATTCGGTCGGCTCGACCATCAGCGTCTCGTGCACGGGGAACGAGAGCGTCGGGGCGTGGAATCCGTAGTCCATCAGGCGGTGGGCGATGTCGCCGCAGTCGATGTTGTAGTCCTTCTTGAAGGAGGTGAGGTCGAGGATCATCTCGTGTCCCACGCGGCCGGTCTCGCCCGAATAATAGGTGCGGTATTCCGGTGCCAGCGCCGAGGACATGTAGTTGGCATTGACGATCGCCATTTCGGTGGCGCGGCGCAGCCCGTTTCCACCCAGCATCTTGATATAACCGTAGGTTATGGGCAGCAGCATGGCGGAGCCCCAGGGGGCCGACGCCACGGCCGTGATGCCCTCGTCGCCGCCCGTCGGCATAACCGGATGCGAGGGGAGGAATGCCCTGAGGTGCTCGGCGACGCAGATCGGGCCTACGCCCGGGCCGCCGCCGCCGTGGGGCATGGCGAAGGTCTTGTGGAGGTTGAGGTGGCAGACATCGGCCCCGATGTAGCCGGGGTTCGTCAATCCCACCTGCGCGTTCATGTTGGCGCCGTCCATGTAGACCTGCCCGCCGGCGTCGTGAACGGCGTCCACGATCTCGCGGATGCGGCTCTCGAAGACGCCGTGCGTCGAGGGGTAGGTCACCATCAGTCCGCACAGCTCCGAGGAGTGCTCTTTGGCCTTGGCTTCGAGGTCGGCCACGTCGATGTTGCCGTTGGCGTCGCACGCCACCGTCACGATCTTCATCCCCGCCATCGCGGCCGACGCCGGGTTGGTGCCGTGGGCCGACGCCGGGATCAGCACCACGTTGCGGTAGCCCTGTCCGCGGCTCTGGTGGTAGGCGCGGATGACCATCAGCCCCGTGTATTCGCCCGCCGCGCCCGAATTGGGCTGCAACGAGCAGGCCGCGAAGCCGGTGATCGTCGCCAGGTCCTGTTCCAGCCCGGCGATCAGGTCCATATAGCCCTTGGCCTGGTCGGCCGGGGCGAAGGGGTGCATGTTCTGGAAGCCGGCCAGCGAGAGCGGCTGCATGAGCGCTGCGGCGTTGAGCTTCATGGTGCACGAACCTAAAGAGATCATTGAATTGGCCAGCGAAATATCCCTCAATTCCAGCTTCTTGATGTAGCGCATCAGGGCGCTCTCCGAGCGGTAGGCGTTGAATACGGGTTCCTGCAAATAGGGCGATTGGCGGCGCAGGGCAGTTGGGACGCAGCTTTCGGTGACGGCCTTTACCGCCTTGGCTTTCTTGCCTTTGGCTGCGGCAAAGATGCTCACGACGGTCTCGATCTCCGCCGCGGTGGTCACCTCGTCGAACGACATGCGCACGCGCCCTTCGGAGGGATAGTAGAAGTTGATGCCCTGTTCGAGCGCCAGCGACTGCACGACGGCTGCCTCGGCCTCGACTTCGAGCGTGTCGAAGAACTCCTTCGACGCGAGGCGGTAGTCCATCGCCTCCAGCGCGCGGGCGACGGTTGCGGCGGCCAGGTGGGCGGTTTCCGCCGCGCGGCGCAGCCCTTCGGGACCGTTGTAGACGCAGTAGAAGCCCGTCATCGAGGCCATCAGGGCCGAGGCGGTGCAGATGTTCGAGGTGGCGCGCTCGCGCTTGATGTGCTGTTCGCGCATCTGCAAGGCCATGCGCAGCGCCTTGTTGCCCAGCCGGTCGACCGAGACGCCGATGATGCGGCCCGGCATGTTGCGCTTGAACGCCTCGCGCGTGGTCATGTATCCCGCGGCGGGACCGCCGAAGCCCATCGGCGTGCCGAGGCGCTGCGCCGAACCCACGGCGATGTCGGCGCCCCACTCGCCCGGGGCTTTCAGGAGCGCCAGTGACAGCAGGTCGGCGGCGACCGTTACGAGCGCGCCCTTGGCGTGCGCCGCAGCCGTGAAGTCCGAGTAGTCGCGCACCCGGCCGTCGGCGGCCGGGTACTGCACGATGGCGCCGAACTCCCGGCCCGTGAATTCGTATTCGTCGTAGTCGTCGACGATCAGTTCGATGCCGAACGGCTCGCTGCGCGTGAGCAGCACGTCGAGCGTCTGCGGGAAGATGTTGCGGTCGACGAAGAGTTGATTCCGGCCTTCCCGGACGGCATCCCGCGAACGTAATGAAAACATCATCGCCATCGCCTCCGCGGCGGCCGTGCCCTCGTCGAGCAGCGAGCAGTTGCCGATCTCCATGCCCGTGAGCGAAATCACGGCCGTCTGGAAGTTCAGCAGCGCTTCGAGGCGTCCCTGCGAAATCTCGGCCTGATAGGGCGTGTAGGAGGTGTACCAGGCGGGGTTCTCGAAGACGTTGCGCGTCACGACGGCCGGGACGGCCGAGGGGTAGTAGCCCATGCCGATGAACGAGCGGTAGGGCTGGTTGCGGTCGGCAAGCTCGCGGATGTGCGCCGCGAATTCGTATTCGCTCATCCCCTCGGCGGGCAGCGCGAGCGGTTTGCGGAGCCGGATGGATTGGGGGATCACCTGCGAGATGAGTTCATCGACGGATTTCACGCCGATCACATCGAGCATGGCCTTCAGGTCTTTTTCGTTGCTGACGCCGATATGGCGTTCGGAAAACTTATCGAACATTGAACGATATTTTATGTTGTCTGTATGTACTTTTCACATTTGTCTTTCATCCCGGCGAGCCGTTCTCGCCGCCTGTGGCGGCGTTTGCAATTCTGATCCCATCCCGGCCCTCCCTCGGGGAGGGAGATGGCGTGCGCTCCGCACGGTTGGTACACTATATATAATCAATCACCTCCGGTTCCCGTCGTCTTGCCCCGCTCCCGTTCCCCTGCCCGGGGCAACGCTCGCCGAGCCGACCCGCCCCCGGTTCCTTCTTTCGAAGAAACCCGGGTTACAGCTCGGAAAACCGGCAGACGTCCTGTCCGATCACACCTTGATCTCTACCTCCACACCCGAGGGAAGCTCCAGTTTCATCAGCGCGTCGATCGTTTTGGGCGTCGACGAGTAGATGTCGAGGATACGCTTGAAGGTGCAGAGCTGGAACTGCTCGCGGGCTTTCTTGTTGACGAAAGTCGAGCGGTTGACCGTAAAAATCTGCTTGTGCGTGGGAAGGGGCACCGGGCCGCTCACGACGGCGCCCGTGCTCTTCACGGTCTTCACAATCTTCTCGGCCGACTTGTCCACGAGATTGTGATCGAATGACTTTAACTTGATTCTAATCTTCTGGTTCATATTGTTTGCTTATTCTATATCCTTACGTTTACCACTCGCTTTCTCGATGATCTCCTTGGCCAGGTTGGCAGGGACCTCCTCGAAGTGCGAGAACTCCATGGACGAGGTTGCGCGGCCCGACGAAATCGTACGCAGTACGGTCACATAGCCGAACATCTCCGACAGGGGAACCTTGGCCTTCACCACGCGGGCGGTGCCTTTCGACTCCATGCCGGTGATCTGGCCGCGGCGCTTGTTCAGGTCGCCGATGATGTCGCCCATGTTCTCCTCGGGGGTAACGACCTCCACGGACATCACGGGTTCCAGGATCACCGAACCGGCCTTGGGAGCGGCGTTGCGGTAACCGTTGCGGGCTGCGATCTCGAACGACAGCTGGTCGGAGTCCACGGGGTGGAACGAACCGTCGAGCAGCGTGATCTTCATCGAGTCCATCGGATAACCGGCCAGCGCACCGTTGGCCATAGCCGACTCGAAGCCCTTCTGAACCGAAGGAATGAACTCCTTGGGAATGTTGCCGCCCTTCACCTGATCGACGAACGTAAGGCCCATCTTGCCGTCCTCGGCGGGACCGATCTCGAAGATGATGTCGGCGAACTTACCGCGGCCGCCGGTCTGCTTCTTGAAGACCTCGCGGTGCTGAACCGTCTTGGTGAGCGACTCCTTGTAGTTCACCTGCGGAGCACCCTGGTTGATCTCCACGCCGAACTCGCGGCGCAGACGGTCTACGATGATGTCGAGGTGGAGCTCACCCATACCGCTGATGACCGTCTGACCCGAATCCTCGTCGGTGTGAACCGTGAAGGTGGGGTCCTCCTCAGCCAGCTTGCCCAGGGCGATGCCGAGCTTGTCCAGATCCTTCTGGGTCTTGGGCTCGACGGCCAGGCCGATCACAGGTTCGGGGAAGGTCATCTGCTCCAGGACGATCGGTGCGTTCTCGGCGCAGAGCGTGTCGCCCGTACGGATCTCCTTGAAACCTACGGCTGCGCAGATGTCGCCGGCGCCGACGGTCTCCATCGGGTTCTGCTTGTTGGCGTGCATCTGGTAGATACGGCTGATACGCTCGCGTTTGCCGCTGCGCGAATCGAGGACGTAGGAACCTGCATCGAGTTTGCCCGAGTAGACGCGCACGAAAGCCAGACGGCCTACGAACGGGTCGGTAGCGATCTTGAAAGCCAGTCCGCAGAAGGGCTCGTCCTCCGAAGCGTGGCGCACCTCTTCCTGCTCGGTCTTGGGGTTCAGGCCCTTGACGGGGGGCAGATCCAGCGGCGAGGGGAGGAATGCCATCACGTAGTCGAGCAGCTTCTGCACGCCCTTGTTGTGGAAGGACGAACCGCAGAGCATCGGCACGATCTGCATCGAGATCGTGGCCTTGCGGATTGCGGCGAGCAGCTCGTCGGCCGTGATCGAATCGGGGTCCTCGAAGAACTTCTCCATCAGCGCATCGTCGGTGGAAGCCACCTCCTCGATGAGCTTGCCGCGCCACTCGGCGGCCTCGGCCTTCATCGACTCGGGAATCTCCTTCAGCTCGAAGTTGTCGCGGACGGTCTTGTCGTCGTAATAATAGATAGCGTTATTATATATAAGGTCTACCAGACCTTCGAACTTGTCCTCGGCGCCGATAGGCAGAACGACCGGAAGGGCCGTAGCTCCGAAGTGCTCCTTGATCTGTGCGCACACCGACAGGAAGTCAGCGCCCGTGCGGTCCATCTTGTTGACGTAACCCAGACGGGGCACGTTGTACTTGTCGGCCTGACGCCATACGGTCTCCGACTGCGGCTCCACGCCGCCTACGGCGCAGAACGTGGCGATAGCGCCGTCCAGCACGCGCAGCGAACGCTCCACCTCGACCGTGAAGTCGACGTGTCCCGGGGTGTCGATCAGGTTGATCTGGTACTGGTTGCCCATGTAGTTCCAGAAAGCGGTCGTTGCAGCCGAGGTGATCGTGATGCCGCGCTCCTGCTCCTGAACCATCCAGTCCATCGTGGCGCCGCCGTCGTGCACCTCGCCGATCTTGTGGGTCTTGCCCGTGTAGAAAAGGATTCGCTCGGATGTAGTGGTCTTACCGGCGTCGATGTGGGCCATGATGCCGATGTTGCGATAGTCCTTGAGCGCATGCTTGCGGTTCGGGGACTCATGATATTGGGTTTTGTCTTGGTCGGTACTCATTGTGTTCGTTCCCGGCGATTACCAGCGGTAATGAGCGAACGCCTTGTTCGCCTGCGCCATTTTAAAGGTGTCTTCTTTCTTCTTGATCGAGGAACCGGTGTTCTCGAAAGCATCCAACAGTTCGCCGGCGAGCGAATCGGTCATCGACTTGCCCTTGCGGCCGCGGGAATAGGTGACAATCCAACGCATCGCCAGCGCGACCTGACGATCGGGATCCACTTCGACGGGGACCTGATAGGTCGCACCGCCGACGCGGCGGCTCTTGACTTCCAGCTTCGGCTTCACGTTCTCCAACGCCTGATTGAAGACCTCGATGGCCTCCATATCGGCCTTCTTGCCCTGAATCATGTCCAGCGCGCCATAGACGATCTGCTGCGCGGTGGACTTCTTGCCGCGGGTCATGATCGTATTGATCAGCTGCGCGACCAGTTTGCTGTTGTACTTCACGTCGGGAATCAACTCCCGCTTCACGACACTGCGTCTTCTCATGTGTTTCGCACCCTATATAGTTAACTGAATCGCTTACTTCTTCTTGCCTTTGCCCTTGCCCGCAGCCTCTTCCTGGCCCGGCTTCGGACGCTTCGCGCCGTACTTGGAACGCCCCTGACGGCGCTTGTCGACGCCGAGGCTGTCCAGCGCGCCGCGCACGATGTGATAACGGACGCCGGGAAGGTCGCGGACACGGCCGCCCTTGACCAGCACCACGGAGTGCTCCTGCAGATTGTGGCCTTCGCCGCCGATGTAGGCGGTGACTTCCTGGCCGTTGGTCAGGCGGACGCGGGCGATCTTGCGCAACGCGGAGTTCGGCTTCTTGGGAGTGCGGGTGGTGACCTGCAGACAGACGCCGCGACGCTGCGGACAGGCGCTCAACGCCTTGGATTTGCTCTTCTTAACCTTTTCTTCGCGCCCGAAACGCACCAATTGGTTGATTGTCGGCATAACAACTTCCTGATTTTTTATATTTAAATGCGATTGTCAATCCTGTTCAGCATACATCAAAGACTCATAAAATAATACCTGAAAGCACGTTTTGCAAATTGCGCAACTGCTTTTTCGGCAAAAAATCCTGAATAATGCCGAATTTCGCGCTTCCGGGAGACGGATTTCCAACCCGGCTTCCCGGAAGCGTTTACCAACTTTCCTTAAAATTCGTCTTCAGAGGGTTCGTCGCCGAAATCGGTGTCAAGCTCGCCGAAACCGTCGTCTCCGGTTTCCGGCAGAAGCTCATGCGCCTCATCGGGCAGGGAATCCCCGTCGTCGCCGAAATCGACGGCGGCGTCATCCTTGAGATCCGAGTCGCGCCAGGCGGCCGCAATCTCTTCGACCGAGCGCTCGCCCGGCTCCTGAGTCGGAAGCTCCGGCTCGATTTCCTGGCCCAGATACTTGAGACGGATCGACTGCATCAACTCCGTGCCGGTACCGGCCGGGATCAGATGGCCGGTGATCACGTTCTCCTTGAATCCGGTCAGGTTGTCCACCTTGCCGACAGTCGCCGCCTCGGTCAGGATTC
>ENA-UEQL01002645-UEQL01002645.1-human-gut-metagenome-genome-assembly--contig:-NODE-2645-length-11765-cov-7.416410_pt1 | contig 11765 bp, 8 predicted proteins | sample MGYA00242905_ERZ507926 | MGnify/ENA primary metagenome ERZ507926 (study PRJEB26167, sample SAMN06115531) | human gut metagenome | host: Homo sapiens | place: China:Henan | collected 2015-09-09 | study...
AGAACGGCTGGGAAGTCGGTTCGGAGATTCAGGCGCGCTATTCGCGCGAACTGTCGAAACCGCTCATCGGCGTCATCAACCAGCTCGACGCCGAGAAGGCCAACTTCGAGGGGACGGTCGAGAGCATCCGCGCCGCATCGCGCGTGAAACCCGTCGTCGTGCAGTACCCCGTCAACCAGGGGCCGGGCTTCAACGCCTTCATCGACGTGCTGATGATGAAACTCTACCGCTTCAAAGACGAGAACGGCACGCGCGAGGAGCTCGATATTCCGGCCGAGGAGATGGAGCGCGCCACGGAGCTGAACCGCGAATTGGTGGAGATGGCCGCCGAGAACGACGAGGCGCTCATGGAGCTCTATTTCGAAAAGGGGACGCTCACGCAGGACGACATCCGTTCGGGACTCAAAATCGGTCTCTCGCGGCGTGAAGTCATGCCTCTGTTCTGCACCAGCGGCAAGCGCGACGTCGGAACGAAACGCCTCATGGAGTTCATCATCAACGTCGCTCCGGGGCCACTCAAAGCGCCCAAATTCCTCTCGACCGAGGGCGAGGAGATCGCCGCCGACCAGACGCAGCCGGCCGTGGCGTTCGTCTTCAAGAGCCAGATCGAACCCCACATCGGCGAGATCAGCTACCTGCGCGTGATCCGCGGCAAACTCACCGAAGGCATGGAGCTGCTCAACACCCGCACGGGCAACAAGGAGAAGGTTTCGCAGCTCTTCGCCGTGGCGGGCAAAAACCGCATCAAAGTGACCGAACTGGCGGCCGGCGACATCGGCTGCACGGTCAAGTTGAAAGGCACGCGCACCAACGACACGCTCGCGGCACCCTCCGCACCCGTGACGATCACCCCGATCGTATTCCCCGAACCGCGTTACCGCGCCGCCGTACAGCCCAAGGTCAAGGCCGACGAGGAGAAGCTGGGCAAACTGCTCAACGACGCCAAGTACGAAGACCCGACGATTCTGGTCGGATATTCCAAGGAGCTGAAACAAACGATCATACAAGGCCAGGGCGAGCATCACCTCAACATCCTCAAAGCGCGCCTGGCCGCCGATAACAAGATGGAGATCGAGTACATCGCGCCGCGAATCCCCTACCGCGAGACCATCACCAAAGTGGCGCAGGCCGACTACCGCCACAAGAAACAGTCGGGCGGATCGGGCCAGTTCGGCGAGGTGCACATGGTGATCGAACCCTACTACGAAGGGATTCCCGAACCGAAGAGCTACAAGATTCCGGGCAAGGGCGACATCACGGTCAACATCAAGGGCAAGGAGGAGTACGACCTGCCGTGGGGCGGCAAGTTGCAGTATTACAACTCGATCGTAGGCGGTGCCATCGACGCGCGTTTCATGCCGGCGATCCTCAAAGGCATCATGGAGAAGATGGACGAAGGCCCGCTGACGGGCTCCTACGCCCGCGACATCCGCGTAGTGATCTACGACGGCAAGATGCATCCGGTGGATTCGAACGAAATCTCGTTCAAGCTGGCGGCCCGCAACGCCTTCAAGGAGGCGTTCCGCAATGCGGGCCCCAAGATCATGGAACCGATTTACAGCATCGAGGTGCTGACGCCGAGCGAATACATGGGCGCCGTGATGAGCGACCTGCAAAACCGCCGCGCGATGATCGAGGGCATGAACTCGGACAAGGGATTCGACCGTCTGAACGCCCGCGTGCCGCTGGCCGAGCTCTATCGTTATTCGACGACGCTCTCGTCGCTCACGTCGGGGGCGGCGACCTATACGATGCGTTTCTCCTCCTACGAACAGGTGCCCGCCGACGTGCAGGCCAAACTGCTCAAAGAGTACACCGACACCGACGAGGAGTAGACCTCCGCAGCCATTTACGACCGAAGAGGCGCCCGAAACTGATCGGGCGCCTCTTCTCTCATTCCCGCCGGCGGCGGTACGAAAACGGGACCTCCGTCTGCACCCTGAAAACGCCCCTCCCTGACGGCAGCCGGGGAGAGTGGGAAACCCCATGTGACGATATCGGGTTGGCAACGAAAGAGTTATGTAAACTCGGCGCGCCGGAAGACCTGCTGCCCCTGACGGCAAGCGGCCTGACGGAAGCCTGCTCTGCCCGGTTCACCCGTCTGGCAAAGCAGATCGTTCTGGAACGCTGCACCGTGGAGCTGGCGCTGGACGAGGGCACGCTGATGGGCGGCGGGAGGACGCTTCCCTTTGCCGAAATAGAAGTGGAACTGAAATCCGGCGAAGAAGCCGCCGCGACTGCCTTTGCCGAAGCTCTGGCGCAGGAATTCAATCTGACCCCGGAACCCAAAAGCAAGGCGCAGCGAGCCATGGCACTGCTGCATTAAGGACATACAGGAGAGAGAAGAAATATGCCCAAATTTGAGACACTGTTTTCCAAATACGACCGTCTGGTGCTGTTCGACACCGAGACCACCGGCCTAGCCTACAACCGGGACGAGATCATTGAGTTTGCCGCCGTGGTGCTGGAGAAGGTGGACGGAACGCCCAAGGTGGTGCAGGAGTATGACCAGCTGATTGCCCTGTCCCCCGGCGGGTTTGTGCCGCCGAAAATTCAGGAGCTGACCGGCATTTCCACCCAGGATCTGCGGGAACGGGGACTGCCCAAGACCAGAGTCTGCCGGGACATTGCCGAAATGATTCAGGGCAACACCCTGCTGCTGGCCTACAACGCCCATTTTGACCTGAGCTTCCTGTTTTACATGCTTCTCCGGGACGGCGACCCGGCCGTGCTCAAGGGCAAGGACAAGCTGGACCTGCATCAACTGCGTGACCGATGCCCTGACCAAGCGCATCGAGTTCTTTGCCGAGATGGGCTGCCGCGCTTCCGACCACGGCCTGGACTACATCCCCTACCGTGAGGCCACCAAGGAAGAGGTCAACGCCATTTACCAGAAGGTGATGGCCGGCGAGAGCTGCACCGTGGAAGAGGCTGAGAAGTACCAGACCTACATCCTGATCCACCTGGGCAAGCAGTACCACCGCCTGGGCATCGCTATGCAGATCCACTACAACTGCCTGCGTGGCGTGAACCGCAAGATGAACGCCTTGCTGGGCCCCGACACCGGCTTTGACATGATCAACACCACCACCTGCGGCGGCCAGATCGCAAGCCTGCTCAGCGCCCTGAACGACACCGACGAGTGCCCCAAGACCATCATCTACAGCCTGAACCCCGCCGACAACGAGCAGATCGGCACCATCCTGGGCTGCTTCCAGAGCAGCGAGGTGCCCGGCAAGATCCAGCACGGTTCTGCCTGGTGGTTCAACGACCAGAAGATCGGCATGGAGAACCAGATGAAGAGCCTGGCCAACCTGGGCCTGCTGGGCAACTTCGTGGGCATGCTCACCGACAGCCGCAGCTTCCTGAGCTACACCCGCCACGACTACTTCCGCCGCATCCTGTGCAACCTGATCGGCCAGTGGGTCGAGGATGGCGAGTACCCCAACGACGAAAAGGCTCTGGAGAAGATCGTTAAGGGCATCTGCTTCGACAACGCAAAGCGTTACTTCGCCCTGTAAGCACTTCTCCCATTTCCTGAACGGAACCGACAGCGCCGCCCGCAGAGAGCATTCCCTGCGGGCGGCGCTTTTGTTGCTTATTGAATTTTACAGGGCAGCCAGGGTCTTGGCAACATTGTAGCCAAAGGTAACGCAACGGCTGTGGCTCAGGCAGTTCTCATTGTGGGGATAGGTACCAGAGAACATGCTGCCGGACACATTGCCGATGGCGTACAGGCCCGCAATGGGCTGTGCCTCGGTGTTCAGCACCTCACTCTTATCCGTGATCTGCAGGCCGCCGCAAGTGCACAGAGCAGACGCCATCTCTTTAGTTGCATAGAAGGGCGCGGTGTCGATCTTGTGCATCATCTTGCCAGGGAAATGGAAATCGGTGTCCTCACCGGCATCGCACATCTCGTTCCAGTGGTTGATGGTCGCCACAAAGGCATCAGCGGGCACGCCCATCTTCTCTGCAAGTTCCTCCAGCGTATCAGCCTTCAGTGCCTTGTCGCTGGTAGCAGCGCCAGCCCAGACCTCCTTGGGGCCGTAGCAGCTGGAGGACGGCGTCCAGATACTGGTGACGATGTCCATCACGTTTGCGTCTACAATGTAGTAATTGTATGCGCCCGGCTGTGCCTGAATGGCGTTTGCCAGATGGTTATAGGCCTCGTACTCGGCCGTAAAACGCACGCCCCGCTTATTCACCCGCAGATACGGCATCAGCTGCTCAGGATCCAACATCAGCGGGTGCGGATATTCGTCCTCCATGGCACCGATGGCTTTTGCCATCTCATGGCCGTCGCCGGTGTTGGTCTTGGTTCCGTTCATCCAGTGACCCAGTGCCAGGTCACGCGGGCGGCAGCAGGCAGCCAGTTTTTCCGGGTTGAACTCATAGCCGCCGGTGGCCAGAACGACGCCCTTAGCGGTCAGATACTTCACATAACCGTTCTCACCCTTGACGATAGCACCCACGACCTTTTCGCCCTCGGTCACCAGCTGGACGACCGGGGTGTTGAACAGCACTTCCGCACCGGCAGCAGTGATTTTTTCCTGCAGCTTTGCGGCGATCTCATCGGTTGCCATCGGGATGTTGAGGGAGGTGTTCCAGCTGCGGGACAGGCTCAGCTCATCATAGGCAGCGGTGAACTCCGGGAAATCACCGGCGTTGAAGGTCAGAGAATAGTTTTCCACCGGGATCTCCAGCTGATCCAATAACCAGTTGACCGCTTCGTCGCAGGTATCGATCCACTTCTGATACACAGTCTGCTCACCGCGGTACGCACAGTTGACCATGGCATCATCCAGCCACTGCTTGGTATCAAATTCCACGCCGAACTTCTGGTGCACACGGTCGTGGAAAGCGCCCATGGTGGCACTGCGCCAGGTGGGCGAAGCGCCCTTCTCCACGGCGACTGTTTTCAGGCCCTGCTCCGCGCAGGCAAGGGCGGCAGCCATACCGGCAGGCCCCTGACCACAGACCAGTACATCCACATTGACGGTCTCTTTGATCTCGCTGTCCGCGATGGGGTCTGCCACAAAAGCGATCTCGCCCTGACCGGCAGCTGTGGCACCGCCCAGGTTTTCCTCACAGGCAGGGAAACCGCTCTTCACTTCTGCAGCAGCCGGAGCTTCGGCAGGCGCTTCGACGGCCACACCCATTGCTTGCTGGATGCAGGAAGCAGCTGCCTCCCGCACGGCACCCGAAGTGTAGGTCGCACCGGAAACGCCGTCGATCTCTGCGCTCTGGGCCTCCATCAGAGCCTTCTGGAAATCCTCAGCCGAGTTGCGGGCCAGGTCGATGGTCTCGTTGGCGGTGTCCACCGTCACGTCGGTAATAGCATTCTCGGTAAAGGTCATGCTGACCGTCACCTCACCCATACCGGTAGCCTTGGCGGTATAAGTGCCCGGCGTATAAACAGCAGCGCTCGAAGCGGCAGCCGAAGAGGAACTTGCCGAATTCCCGCAGGCAGTCAATGCACCCGCAGTCACACCGCTCATAGCAGCCGCGGCGGCCAGCTTCAAAAAACCGGAACGAGAGATTTTTTTCATCGTATTGTACTTCCTTTCTCTTCCCAACAGCTTATCCGCTCTTGTGTCGTATGCACAAAAGCATTATACTATGTATAGTTTAATCTATTGTTAAGATTTTGGCAAACATCAATCATTTTACCCGTTCCAAATTTCAGTTGTAGGCAGGTCTTTATGGATTACAAACAGCTACAGTTCTTTCTTGCCGTGTGCGAAGCACAAAGTTTCCGGAATGCTGCCGCCAGATGTTACGTCAGCCAGCAGGCGATCAGTAAGTCGCTTTCCAACCTGGAGCAAGAGCTTGGTGTTCAATTATTCGTGCGGAATCAAAACGGCGTGTCCCTTACCGAAGCCGGTCAGCAGCTTGAAAAACTGGCACGGCCGCATCTGAACCAGCGGGACGAAATTTTACGGCAGATGCGCAGCTTTCACTCCAAGCAGCAGCTTCACATCGGATATTTCATGGGATTCCTGCAGGAGCTCCCTCCGCATTTCTTCCCGCAATTCCAGGAATTCCATCCAGAAGTCCAGCTGCATTACCACAGTTATACCGATACCGAACACAGCCGCTGTTATCGTAATTACGACTGTGACCTTGTCATCACAACTTCGCCCTTGACCAGCAGTGACTTCATTGAATTGGCTCATTCAGAAAGTTCCATTGGCGTGATCCTGTCCTGCGATCATTCCCTCGCAAAAAAGAACGTTCTGACTACAGAGGATCTGAAAACCGTTCCGCTTATTACATTGAACACGGAAAATCGCTCACAGGCCCGTCTGCTGGAACGCCTGCAAGCAAAAGGCCTGACGATTGACAGCTTTCTGGGCGATGCCGATGGAGAACTTGCTTCCGATCTTCTGCAAAAAGGCTTTGTTTCTTTTTATGCCGGCAAAGAAAGCTCTCTGGCCGAAAATGAGTGTTTTCGGCCTTTGTCGGACCTGCAGCTCCAATGGGAATTTTTCATTTATGGCAAACGCAGCCACCGTATCACCTCCTTGCAGCGTGAACTCATTCAGCAGATCCTGTCCGCAGTTTCTCCCCATTGAACAACCAGCGCCGCCCGCAGAGAGCATTCCCTGCGGGCGGCGCTTTTGTTTTATCCATTTTCCGGTTCCACCCGAACCTGAAAGCAGAACACCAGCTGCAGTGCCTCCTCCCCACCATTCAGGCAGTAGAGGAAGGCTCCCTGCTCCGGGCAGAACCGGTAGTGGTGGGCCGCTGCATAGTCGATCACCGGCTGCAGCTGACCGCCCCGGAGGGTGCCGTCGGTCTCCGCTTCCAGAAAGCTGCTCAGGTAGGTGCCGCCGGGCATCCGGCGGGCCTGCGGCGGCAAGGGCAGCTTCAGACGCTTCAGGTCCTCGGTGTAGGCTCCCAGCTCCATCGTATAAGGCACCTGCTGCGTCGGCTGTTCCAGATACGCCGGGTCGATGCGGATGCCGGTGAACAAAGCATCCGCGTGTTCCATCCACAGTCGGCACACGCTGTCCGCCGGTTCCAGCTCCAGCGGCACGAACCAGCACTCCGAACGCAGGGTCAATTCTTGCACCTGCTGCGGCTGGTTGGAGAACAGCACATAGTGTCCCAGTGTGGACATGAGCTGCTTCTTGCGCTGCTCCAGCTCCCGGATGGCTTCCTCCAGTGCACGGATCTCCTGCTTCATGTTCCGCAGCGCACCGGCCTGCCCATCCTCCGCATAAAAGGACGCAATGGTCTCCAGCCCCAGATTTGCGCCCCGCAGCTTGCGCACAAACATCAGCTCATAGAGGTTGCAGGCCGAATAATCAAAGTATCCGTTGGCAAGCTTTGCCGGGTGCAGCAGGCCTTTTTGCCGGTACATGCGGATGGTTTCCGGGTTGACGCCGGACAGGCGCGCCAGTTCGTGGATTTTCATAGATATTTCGTCACCTTTTTGTCACCATTTCTGTATTGACCATGTATTTGCTACAGGGTTTATAATTATACCACATCGTTTGTGAAAACACAATCAATGTGCCGCGAAAGAAGAAGTACCAAACACAGAAGAACGAAAAAGAATGGAGAACACATCATGGCAAACATCTCTCGCCGCAACTTCATGAAGGTTGCTGCCGGTGCCGCCGGCATCGCCGGTCTGGGCCTGCTGAATGGCTGTTCCAAGACCGAAACCCCCGCCTCCTCCGCTGCTGCCTCTGCGGCCGGGTCCGCCGCCGAAGGCACCACCCCCGCTGCCGCCGCTCCGGCGACCGACAAGCTCTACACCGCCTCCATCAACCCTCAGCTGGACGAGAGCGAGTTCCGCTCCAACACCAAGGAGCTGACTACCCTGTTCAGCCCCCTGACCATCGGCTCTATGGAAATTTCCAACCGCATGGTCAAATCCGCTGCCGGTTCCGCCACCTATCTGGCCGGTCTGACCGATGAGCTGCTCACCTACTACGTCAACCTGGCCAAGGGCGGCGTGGCCCTGATCTATGTGGAGACCATCGCAGCGCTGGAGGTCCCGGAAGGCGGCTCCTACGACGCCGACACCCTGGCCTTTGGCCAGAAGCTGGTGGACGAGTGCCACAAGTACGGTGCCAAGATGGGTTACCAGATGTCCGGCTTCGGCATGGGCGAGAATGACATGACCATTGACGACATCCATGCCAAGCAGGCACACTTTGTGGAGGTCGCCAAGGGTCTGCAGCAGATGGGCTTTGACTGCGTGGAACTGAACTGCGCCGGCTTCAATATGCCCGCACACTTCCTGTCCCGCTTCCACAACACCCGCACCGACGAGTACGGCATCGGCTCCATCGAAAACCGTGCCCGCTTCATCACCGAGATCATTGAGGGTGTGAAAAAGGAGTGCGGCCCGGACTTCAACATGCAGATCCTGATCAACTGCATTGAGGAGAACGACAACATCTCCAACAACCCCACCATGATGACGCTGGATTCCGCCGTCACCACCCCGCACACCCTGGCCATGACCATGGAAGAAGGCATTGCCGCCGCCAAGCTGTTCGAGCAGGCCGGCTGCGACTCCATGCACCTGCGTCTGGGACCCCTGGGCCACCACGTTGCCCAGTTCGGTGCCGACCTGTACTTCATCCTGAACGGCATCGAGGGCTGCACCGGTTTCGGCACCCAGTACGACTTCAGCAAGAACTGGCAGGGCATGCTGATCGGCAACACCAGCGGCTGCGGCATCGGCCTGAACGTTGCCGCCGAGTATAAAAAGGCGTTGTCTATCCCCTGCGGCGTGGTCACTTACAACGATCCTGCCCACGCACCCGACTTCTTCGAGCAGGCTCTGGAGGACGGCAAGGCCGACTTCTTCCTGATGACCCGCCCCCTGACCGTGGACATGGAGTACGTCAACAAGCTCAAGGAAGGCCGCATTGACGAGATCGCCCCCTGCACCCGCTGCCTGCACTGCCACATCGGCAGCAACGAGGCCAACGCACAGATGGCTTACTGCCGTGTGAACGCCCTGACCCAGCGCGTGATGCGCGAGGGCGGCCCCGCTACCTACGAGCTGGAGCCTGCGGCCACCCCCAAGAAGGTCATGGTCATCGGCGGCGGCCCCGCCGGCATGGAGGCTGCCCGCATCGCAGCTGCCCGCGGCCACAACGTGACCCTGTACGAGAAGCGCGGCGCCCTGGGCTTCATGCTGGACTTTGCTGCTTCCGTCAAGGGCCCCCATGAGAATCTGGCCGACCTGAAGAACTACCTGATCCGTCAGCTGGAGCTGAACGGTGTGGAAGTCAAGACCGGCACCGAGGTCACCCAGGAGCTCATCAACTCCGAAGCACCGGATGCCGTCATCCTGGCCGCCGGCGGCCTGCGCGACACCCTGACCGTGGACGGTGACGGCAGCGCCCCCGTGGTGGAGATGGACAACTTCATGTTCACCGAGATGGGCGACAACGTGATCGTTTACGGCTCCAACGCGCAGGCCTTTGACGCCGCCCTGTGGCTGACCGTGCACAAGAAGAACGTGACCATCGTCACCCCGAACCCGGCCTCCGAGTTCGACATGCAGCAGTCCCAGCACGCCATGCGCATGATGACCACCGCCCTGTACGCTCTGGGCGTGAAGTCCTATCCGCAGTCCGCCATCAAGACGGTCAGCGGCAATGTGGCCACCCTCACGCTGGACAGCGGTGTGGAGATGAGCATCAAGTGCGATGCCATCGTCAACGGTGCCGACATGCTGCCCAACACCAGTCTGGTGGACGGCATCGACTGCAAGGAAGTGTACACCATCGGCGACTGCGCCAATCCCTTCAACATCGCTCTGGCCATCCGCGGCGGCAACGACGCCGGCCGTGCGGTCTGATGCAGCCTGAACCCCTGACCCCATAAAAACCAGTGCCGCCCGCAGAGAATCTCCCTGCGGACGGCGTTTTTGCATCCGGGTGCGTGCGCCCATCAAAAAATGCCCCGTGGGCGGTCACCCACGGGGCATTCTGCGTTCTTGTCTTACTGGGCCTGGCTCAGGCAGTCGTTCATGGCAGTGAACACGGCCTCGCTGGTCAGGGTCGCGCCGGAAACAGCATCCACGCCGTTGGCAGAACCTGCCTTGGTCAGGGCATCTGCCAGAGTCTCGGCAGCAGCGCCGCCCAGCTCCGGGGTCTCGCCGGAAGCATCAATGGCCACCTCGCTCACCTTGCCGCCGGAAACAGTCACGGTGACCTCCACATCGCTCAGGCAGCCCTTAGCGCTGGAAGTATAGGTGCCGTCGGTCAGGTTCTCTGCGCCTGCAGAGCCGGTGCCGGCCTGTGCCAGGCAGCTGTCCATGGCGGTGAACACGGCATTGCTGGTGAGGGTCGCGCCGGAAACGGCGTCCACACCGGCAGTGGAACCGGCCTTGGTCAGCTCATCTGCCAGGGTCTCAGCGGCAGCACCGCCCAGCTCCGGGGTCTCACCGGAAGCGTCGATGGCCACATTGGTCACCTTGCCGCCGGTGACGGTGACGGTGACGGCCACCTCGCTCAGGCAGCCCTGCTCACTGGCGGTGTAGGTGCCGTCGGCCAGAGAAGCCGTGTTGTCGGCAGCGGGCACGGTGCCGGTGTTCTTGATGTACAGGCTCAGCACCACTGCCATGATGACAGTGACGATGGCCATGATGACGATGTTGCGGGTCATTGTCTTTTTCATAAAAAATCAGATGCTCCTTTTGACTTGACGGGTTGCTTTTTTCACTTTGCAGGTTTGAAGCTGTCGCGCAGGGTGACCACACGGTTGTACACGCCGGGGTTCTTGCTGTCCGGGGTGAAGAAGCCGGTGCGCACGAACTGGAACTTGTCGCCGGGCTTGGCGTCCTTCAGGCTCTCTTCCAGCTTGCAGCCGGTGCAGGCCACAACGCTCTCCGGGTTCAGGTAGTCCTTGTAGTCGCTGCCCTCGGGGATGGCGTTCATGTTGGCCTCGGTGAACAGCTTGTCGTACAGGCGCACCTCAGCGTCGATGCAGTGGGCAGCGCTGACCCAATGGATCGTGCCCTTGACCTTGCGGCCGTCGGCGGGGTTGCCGTTGCCGGTCTCCAGGTCGGCGGTGCAGTGGATGGCAGCGATGCTGCCGTCCGGGTTCTTGTCCACACCGGTGCACTTGACGATGTAGGCACCCATCAGGCGGACTTCCCCGCCGAGGGTCAGGCGCTTGAACTTGGGAGGCGGCACCTCGGCAAAGTCCTCGTTCTCGATCCACAGCTCGCGGGTAAAGGCCACCTTGCGGGTGGTGGTGTCGTTGGCCTCGCGGTTGGGATTGTTGGCCACGTCAAAGTACTCGGTCTTGTCCTCCGGGTAGTTGTCCACGATCAGCTTGACCGGGTCCAGCACGGCGATGCGGCGCTGTGCGGTCAGGTCCAGCTCGCTGCGGATGCAGGCCTCCAGCTGGCGCATGTCGATCAGGTTGTCGGACTTGGAGATGCCGGCCTCCCGCACAAAGGTGAAAATGGAGGTGGGGGTGTAGCCGCGGCGGCGCAGGCCGCACAGGGTGGGCATGCGGGGATCGTCCCAGCCGTCCACAATGCCCATTTCCACCAGCTCACGCAGGTAGCGCTTGCTCATGACCGTGTTGGTCATGTTCAGGCGGGCAAACTCGCGCTGCTTGGGGAAGGCGGTGCCAAAGATGTTCTCAATGACCCAGTTGTACAGCGGGCGGTGGTTCTCGAACTCCAGGCTGCACATGCTGTGAGTGATGCCCTCGATGGCGTCCTGGATGGGGTGGGCAAAGTCGTACATCGGGTAGATGCACCACTTGTTGCCCTGCCG
>ENA-UEQL01002648-UEQL01002648.1-human-gut-metagenome-genome-assembly--contig:-NODE-2648-length-11758-cov-4.096653_pt1 | contig 11758 bp, 14 predicted proteins | sample MGYA00242905_ERZ507926 | MGnify/ENA primary metagenome ERZ507926 (study PRJEB26167, sample SAMN06115531) | human gut metagenome | host: Homo sapiens | place: China:Henan | collected 2015-09-09...
TCGTCACCCAATTCTTCTCCCTGTTTGCCGCCCCGGAAACGATACTGCTGGACGGCGATCCTTGCGTCGCTGCCTACTGCGTCCCACATATCACGGAAGGGCTGATCGTGCTTCAAAAGCTCACGGATATCAAGTTCATCCAAACAACCACCCTCCATAAAGGAAAGCTCCACGCCACCACGGTCTTCGATCCGTACTTCCGTAAAAACAATGCTCATTTTGTTTTCTCCTCTTATCTTTTATATGGAGGGAGGGCTGATGCCCTCCCTCGCTTATTTGGTGCTCTTAAAATGGCATTTCCCCGGATTCGCCGCCAAAGTCTGGTGTAAAGCCGTCCGGCACGGCAAAGCTGTCGGGCGCTCCGGTATAGGCAGGAATATCATCCTCCTCACCGCCGTCTTTCGGCTTGGAGTCTCCGAAGTAGACATTGTCTGCAATGACTTCGGCACTGCGGCGCTTGCCGCCTTCCTTGTCCGTCCAGTCGCGGATCTGGAGCCGGCCCTCCACGACGGCCATGCGGCCTTTTGTGAAATACTTGCTCACAAACTCCGCCGTGGCGCGCCAAGAAACGATATCAATAAAGTCCGTCTCCTTTTCCCCGTTTTTGGACTTGAAGTCCCGATCCACCGCGATTGAAAACGAACAAACGGCGGTACCGCTCTCCGTCCTGCGCAGTTCGGGATCGCGCGTGAGTCTTCCCATAAGAATGATCTTGTTCAGCATCGTGATTCCTCCAATATTCTTTAATTTAACGCTGCAATCTCTTCCAGCGTCGTATAAGTAAAATGTGTCTGCTCGTGGGCCTTGCGGCTGATCTTCTCCAAATCAGCCAAGAGGTCATCCACCAGCGCTGTCTCGCTGTCAGACTGCGCCGCCGTGCGAAGGCTGCACTGCATCTGATAAAGATGCGTCAATTCACCGCGCAGCTTGATAAATGCCTTGCGCACAGTATCAGCCTTGCTGCCATCCCCCAGCGCAGCGTCAAATTCCTCCTGGGATTCCAACGCCATACCGCGGAGATTGTTGACCTTATCCTGCATGGGGTTGACACACAGGCGGGTGAGCACCGCTTCCACCTTTTCACGGTCTGAGGGCAGGCGCCAGAGATAATTCTTCAGCGCCAGAAGGTCACAGGATTCTACCTTGTCATGGCCGGAAAGCCATGCCTTGGCCTGCGCGATGGGATAATAGCCCAGATACTTTCGGTCCGACACCGTCATATCCTTACGAAGCTCGCAGAGGATATCGTCAGCCAACTCGTTGATGGCGTCGGGAACGAGGATCGACGCGACCTCCTGCTGCATTTGCCGCAATTCCTCCAACGTGATCGTAACGGTGACCTGTCCGAAGGTGCCGGCCTGCTTATTCTTCAAAACGGCAAGGCGCGTGTCCCGATCCTCCATATTGGCCGTCACGACCTTCAGCTCCAGGCGGTCGTACAGCGCCTCCAGGATCTTTTCCTGCGGGTCATTGAAATTAGGGATCTCATTGGAAGCCGCAAAGAAAGAAATGACCGGAATGGGATAGGTGCGTCCCTCGTTGGTGTATTTCCGCTCATTGAGGGCGGTGAGCAGTGAGTTCAGCACGCCGTCGTTGCACTTGAAGATCTCATCCAGCAATACGATATCGGCCTCTGGAATTTTGCCGGCTGTCTGCACCGTGGGCTCGCTTTTGTGAAGCGCCGAGAGCGCTGCACGATAAAGCTCCAGCTTTTCGGTGCCGCTCTTGAGCTTTTCCCATGTTGCGGGCTCGTCCTTCATGGAGCCGATGCCCTCGACGAGGACACGCAGGTTGAAGCGCTGGTTTTGATAGGTTGCGTCCTGCTCCAGCACGGTCGGCGGCACAGAGCCCGGCAGCAGACTCGCAAGATCAACACGGCCGAAAAGCTGTTCTTCATCGCTCTGCTTGGAAAGAAGCCTCTCAAACTGCCGCGCACCGGTGATGTGCCGACGGAACAGGTTGATGGCATAGCTCTTGGCCTGTCCCGGCTCACCCAGAACAAACAGGTTTTTTCGCGTCAGCAGGGCAATGGCGATCATCTCCACCAGTTCCTCACGCTCGGCCACGCTGGCATTCACATCAGCGATAACGGCCAACATCTTATCTCTCAGGGTCATTTCATTTCCTCCTTGTTTTTCGCAGGAAGCACCGGTGTTTCCGATACGATGTAGACAACACACGGGCCATCTTCCTGATTGTCTCGGCCTCCGTAGGCGAACAGGAATCCGCTGATCGTTTTCTCCACCCGGGTCAATACCGGCGGATCGTCGTATTCCTCCAGATTTTCCAGCATCTTGCGAAGCAACACGCCCATATCATTGGATATTGCCAGTGTGACTCCATCAACGTGGTCAATCTGATCTTCCAAACAGGTCAGCGTCAGCTGATTGCCGATACTCTCCGGCTCTCTTGCGGGAACCGGCTCCAGCATCTCCGGAGACATGATCACGCAGTCCAGTGAGATCTCTTCAAGCTGCATATCCTGCCTATACAGATCGGAAAAACGGGTTTCCAATTCAGCGGCCATGGCAACCGAATCCGGCGACATAAACTCGCAATAGATATCCGGGGTGTCGTTCTCCGTTTCCCGGTCCTCATCGGTGCGGATCTCCGTCACGGTGCCATATAGGCCCATGTACTCGCTTTCATCATTGGCAAATACACCGCCGCCGATTTTGAACTCTTTGCCGTCAATAAAAAAGACGGAACCTTTTTTTCGTATGACCATATTCAACTCCTTTTTGTGGCCCGGCTCATACATCCACGTAGATATAACCGTCCGGCATTCTCTGAAATCGCTTGCCGGCAATATCGCTCACGCGTTTGCTTGCCGTACTGTGTGCAATTTCTTCCTCCAGTTCCCGAATCGTGATATAGCTTTCGCGGGCCTGTTTCTTTTCTTCCTGCGTCAGATCTTCCCAGTGGAGCCAAACGATTTCGTCCATTTTCTGCTCCCGGGCTTATGCCGCCAGCAGCTGCTCATGCAGCTCGCTGTTCTCGGAGACAATGTCCAGCGAGATAATATCGCTCTTTTGGAAACCTCTGGGTGCGCCGGTCATGCCGCACAAGCGGAATGCTGCCTTGCAATTTAGAAGCTCGTATTTGAGCTGGGCGAAGATGTGCTGCTGCAGGTTTCCCTTATCCGGATCATAGCCGGCAACGGCCTTGATGAGCCGAATGGCAAGCTGCTGGTACACATCGTCATACTCCAACCGCGCCGCCCTCATCAGAGGGCGGTTTTTCTGAATGATGCTGTCGATGCACCAAAGATGGTCTTCCACGATGGCATTGCGCTGAGCAATGGAGTAATTGTTTTTCATAGTCGTTTCCTTTCTCTGGTATTGGGGTCCAGAAACGGCAGCAGCCGTTGCCCCAGTCCTCCAGTAACATCTGATTGGTGTAGACGGGCGAGTTGTAGCGCGGATCGCTGCAGTGCTGCATCCGCACCATGTCCTTTCCGCCGTTTACGTTCTTTTCCTCCTGATAGTAAGAGGATGCGCAGGTATTACAGTGCTTCTCTTGATCCTTCAATCAGTGTCCTCCTTGACATTCTTTCGTGCGGTCGCTGCGTCGAACAGTCCTAGCAGCACATACCCGTTCTGCGTCTTATAGAAGAACTCGGGCTTGATGCCATCGTCGATCTCCACCACGTAATGGCGGTGAACAGCAACACCCAGAGTCTCGGCATCCGGCTCTTCGTTGCACCGTTTGGCAAACTCACGGGGCGTCAGAGGGGTGTGCAGCTCATAGGCCACAGCATAGCGGAAGGCAGAGGGGGAAATATCCGTGCCCAGCTGCTCACACATATCATGGTGCAGCATCCACTGCTCAACGCTTTTGAACCCGTAAATACGCAGCTCGCTGGGAACCTTGCGCTTGGGACACCAGGTAGGCACATAGATTTTCGGGTCGCCGCGTCCGAATTTTCGGGGCTTCTTTCCTCCCATACAGAAGCGGTCGCCAAAGTGCATGGTGACGCCGTTTTTCTTTACAGACATATTCTCCATATAGTGGAGGTGGCTCTTGCACTCAGAGCAGGTCACTTTTCTCAGATCCATAACCGCCCCTCCATCACTCTTCCTCGCAGCATTCCCGTTCCTTCAGGTTCTGGAACAGGCTCATCACCAACTGACCATCGTAATCGTCAATGATGCCGTACTCCTGGCAGAAAGTCAGAAACTCCTCGAACATATTTCTTCCTTCCCGAACCTCCATTTCGCTCATACGCTCATCATGCCGAAGCGAATCCAGACAGTCGTTGAGGTCGGTACGGGTGTTGGTAAAACGGCAATAGCTCATATTGGACATACTTCAGTCTCCTTCCTTATCCATGAAAAGCGGGCTTTCGATGATCTCATAGCGGGTAAACCAACCGGCGGCATAGCCGTCCCGGTAGGCCTCCCAGAAATCATCGCCGTACTCCTCACGGTACAGTTCCTTGGAAAACGGAATTTCCATGTTTTCCTTTTCTTCGGTCACCAGACGATTCAGCTCTGCACGAGCCTTTTCTCTGTCCGTGAATGTGGCCACGCCCGATGGAGAGGGAAACTCGCCCTGATCCGCATCGGCCCAGGAATGGACGATGATATAGGCGCCCTTCACGCTTCTGCGGTACATTCTCGCCACATGACTGTTCTCAGGCAGTGCCAGCCAATCTTCAATAGCGGCACGGTCTTCCTTGCGGAACATCTCCACAAACTTTTCCCGAAATGCCTTTGTGGACAAAGGTTGGGCAAGGTTGTGGTGAAACTGGTAGAGGTGCCGGTATGCCGCGGCAAGGAAATCATCGGTAGTGACGATTCCAAAGGTCTTTTGCTCGATGCAAAGACGCCCGCCGCAGACCTTGCACTTGCCGACCATGCACAGCTGATAGGGGTGAATGTCCTTCAGACTGTTGTAGGTCAGATGCCAGTCCACATCAGTCATGTTTTCCGCAAGATGAACGGCCATCCGAAAGGAATCACCGCCTTGGACAGGGCCACAGGTACAAAGCGGTTCCTGCCCATGATTACAGTGCTCACACATTTACGCTGCCTCCTTTTTCTGCTTTTGTTCATTGTTTCGTTCCTTCTCACACAGCTTGATCAGTTTCTGGCAGCGGTCCATCTCGAAGCCCCCAATATGGGCAAGTTCCTCTGACAGTCGCATCTTCTTTGCCATCCACTTATAAGCCTGTGTTCTGCTCATTCCGCGCTCCTTCCAGAAGCTATCGAAGACGTGATGTGTCTCCATTCGCTTCATCCGCAGCGCTTCGTTTGCCAGATTGCCCAGTGGCCGCATGCTGCCGGGATGGCAGCCTACACGGGCATTGCAGTTCTGACACTGGTAAAAGCTCTGGCGATCAATGCCCAACCGAGCTGCCGCAGCAGGCCCGTAGACCTTGGAAGCCGAGACAAGCCGGACTGCTCCGCCGCAGTAGCGACAGATAGTGGGGATCTCCAAAGGCACTCCTCCTTTACGCCGCCTTTGCCGCAGGGGCACGGGCGGGTTTCTCCGTTTTCTTTTCTGTGGGCGCACGCATGGCGCTTTGCATATAGAAAGCGTCCTGGGTACTGAGGGTCAGCATACCGCCGCCGGCGATGCCCAGCGTAACGGTCCCGGTCAGAGCCTTCAGACAGGTGCTCAGCTGACGGGAGGAAAACCAGAAGTCACCCACAGGTGCTCCGGTCAGGGCGATCACATCCACAGGTGCGGACGCGGTGCCGTATTTCCCGCCGCAGTAGAACTCCAGCCGCTGATCCTTGAAGCCCAGCCTTACTCTTCCTTCCGGCTCTACAGTGAGAACAGAAGACAGGGCGTTTCTCAGGTCCTGAATGTCTGTCAGCACGGTAAAGCTGTTCTTGATGGTGCTCAGCAGAAGATCCGTGTCAATGTAGCCACCCTCCATCAGGCGGGCACTGAACAGGAAATTCTCCTTGAAAAACACAATGTTCTTTCCGGTAGTCCCTACACGAAACTCATCTTTATCAGCGCACATACGGGCCAGCTTCCCAAGAGAGGTCGCCGGGATCAGAAGGCTGATGTCGCCCTTGCTCTGGTCATCACCCTTGGCAGTAACAATACAGTTGCCGTTGCTGCCGGCCGCCCGGAGTCCCACATTGGTGAACTTCAGATTGACGCACTTGAGCAGCGGCTTGTTGTTGTCCTTCGCTGTTGCAAACACCGTGCGCTGGGCCATAGCGGGAATGCCGCTGAGCTTGACCGTATCCTCGGGAAAAGGCAGGTCAGGCTTGGGAAAGGAACCGCGATCCCACACATCCACTTCATAACAGGCATTTTCGCTTCTGAGGGCCATGCGTCCGTGATTATCCGGCCGGGAGATCTGTACTGTATCCAGGGGCAGACGCTGCAGCATTTCCGTGAGCATCCTCGCACTGAACACGAGAGAACCCTCCTCCTGCACAGAGCAGGGCAGTTTCTCCTCCAGCGAAACCTCCATGTTAGTGGAGGTGATGGTCAGCTTCCCACTTGCGGCGTCAGCTTCCATCAAGGCGCCCTTCAGCACATCCAGCGGAGACTCGGACGGTGCAATGGAGGCCGCCCGTTTGGCAGCATCCAAAAATTCGGCCCGGTTGATTGTAACGATCAAGATTTTCTCCTCCTTTAAGCAACAAAGCCGAAGAGCGACAGCTGGTTTTCGTCCACCACTGGCTTCTTCGACTTCCGTTTCTTCTGTTCTTCCTGTGTTCTTGCAAGCAGGCCCTCATACAGCCGCTGGCGTTCCGCGCTGTCTGCGGTTTTGATGCCAAAGACCGTGGCTTCGGAAACTGCGACCTCCTGTACGGGGACAGGCTCCGCTTCCTGCCTGACTTCGATAACCTTTTTCTTTCGGTCCGGATTGATGATCGCCATTTTCTTGAAGGCTGCAGCGATATCCTCCACATTGTCCTTGATGCCCTGAGCCAGCTCTTTCGCCATCTGAGAGGTCAAGTCCTTCACGTCGCTCATAGCGGCAAGACCTTCCTCCGAGAATGTCCCTTCGATGATACCTGCGACTGCCAGCTTGGAGGCCATCAGCTTCATCGCCTTGGCCTGCATAGTGTCCACATAGAAGGGCATATACACTTCCACTCTGGGCGCCGTCTGATTGATACGCCAGGACCGGCGGGATGCCTGCCGCAGCGTAAATAGATTATAGCCCATGGAGTAGAAGATGAGGGTTGTAAAGGCGTTGAGGTCCAATCCGGTTTCCACGCATCGGGGGTTCGTGATGAGCACCTGCAGTCCGTTCTTTAGGTTAAGACCTTGAGACTCCGTCTCAAACTCTGCCAAAGGAACTTCTTGCAAGAAGTTCCTTTGGAATCTTCAAGAACTCTAACTGAGCCTTCTGATTTTAGGGGGGTGCGTTTTTTGGGGGGTGCGGGTCAGTTTCCGCCGGTCAACAGTTTATTGATGGCATCTGTGACCTTGGGGAGATTTTTTCTTGCCTCGGTCAGGTAGGCGGCGGTGTTTCCGGTGCGGATGGTCTCGGAGATGAGGGTGCGGGACTGTCCGAAGTCGTACACCAGGTTCAGATCAAAATACAGGGTATCGAACAGCAGATCGAGCATCCGTTTGGCATCCGGGTCGGGCGCCACCTGATTCTGCAGGACCTTTTCGTACTTCACCGGGCGCACAACCTCATAGCTGAGGAAGCAGTAAGCCCCCAGCATCAAGCCCGCAAACTGCCGGTTCTCGGCGTCCAGTCCGTAGGGAATGCTGACGCAGTAATTGGAGGACGGCCACGCACAGGTGACATAATTCTTTTGCAGCTGATCCTTCTTCGGGAGCGGCAGGATACCGTAATCCACCCGCGAGGACGGCAGATAGTCGTTGATATATCCGGTGGAGGTATACAGGAACAGCGCCTGATTCTGCGTGAAGATATCCGCCGAGGGCTTATAGTTCCCGTAATAGGTGGTCACGCCGTCGCGGAAGATGCCGGCAAGCTCCGTGACCAGCGCCTCGTCCTCCGCGCGCGTCAGATTGCAGACCACTCTGCCCTCCCCGCTGACGGTGGAAAAGCTCCCGCCCGCGCCGGCGAACAGACCGTACAGAATCCCGTTGAAGGCGGAGATCGAGTAGATGTCCTCCTCGTTCATGCCGTCCTCGTTGACATCCACCGTCACGTCATATTCGGTGCAGTAAATCCGCATCTGCTCCAGCGTCCATTCCCCCGCGTCAACCGTTTCGTACAGCCCGCTGATGTCATGCGCCGCCGCAATCTGCTTGTTGTACGCCAGGCAGATTGCCGAATGGTAGTAGAATTCGGAATAGGGACCCGCGCTGATGTACAGCTTTCCGCCGAGGTTCAGCGTGGTACGCAGGGACTGATTCCACCAGCGGCGGTCGAGGTCCAGATTCTCCACGCTGTTCAGGTTCTGCGTATAGCCGTTTGCCGAAAGATTCATCAGCCGCATTGCCGAGGTGATGAACGCATGGTAGCCCGCCGAGCCGTCGTTGTTCGATGCGGCAATGCGCATATCCTCCACCGCCTGATTGGAGTTCTCCACCGCGCGGTAGGCAAACCGGATGCCGTAGCGATCCTCCATACGGACATCCCGCGTCCAGAGCGACTGCGCCACGAAATTCTGTGTTTCCATCGCCTTTTCGCTCGGGATATTCCCCTGAATCGTCATGATCCGGAAGGTGTCCAGGTCGCCGACGCCCCGCGGCAGGGTATCCAGGTAGTACGGCTCCCCGGTGTCTCCCGTTGCCTCCTCCGAGCTGTCCTTCGGCACATCGGGCGGGGTCTTCCCGCAGGACGCGCATCCCGCCGCAAGGGGCAGAATGCAGGCAAGCATCAGCAGCAAGCCAATCAGTTTCTTCATATCATTCTCCAATCTCGGTTATTTTTCTGCGCTTCTCCGCCAGGCGCCCAGCGACATTCCCTCGTGGCGCTTGAAGAAGCGGTTGAGCGTGTATTCGGACGAAAAGCCCGTCATCTGTGCCACGGTCTCCAGCGGCATCTCGCTCCGGAGCAGCCGTTTGATGTACAGCAGCTTCTCCCGGTTGATCAATTCCCCCACCGTGCTCCCGGTCTGCTCCCTGGCGAGCCGGTTAAGGTGCCGGACGCAGAGGTGCAGATATTCCGCAACCTGCTCCGGTCGGATATTGGACTCGATGTTCTCGCGAATGAACACCCGGCATTCGTTGATGCGGCGGTCGGATTCGAACACCTTCACCTTCAGGCTCTGCTCCTCCCCCGCCGGCAGACTCAGCCGCGCGAACTCAAACAGCAGCAATTCTCCCAGCGCCTGAATCGCCTCCTCGGACAGCGGAAGCGCGTAGTAGGCGTATTCCATCATCAGAGAAATCAGCTCCCGCAGATGCTCCCCGCCGCGCCGGATGCGGATGTGCCCGAATTCCTCCAGCGCGCTGTCCATATACGGGCTTTTGCTTTCGATCGCGCATCCCAGCACGATCTTCTGCGTCCCCTGCTCCACGCGCTCGGTGGAGTGCAGAACCTTCGGCGGCACCACCAGGAATTCCCCCTCCCGCAGGGTCAGCTTCTCTCCCTCCACGGTGAAATCGATCTCCCCGCGGATGACATAATGGAATTCGTAGACCGCGTGCCAGAGGTTCGGGGCAAGCATATTCTCAAAATCGCTGTAAACCATCCGGCACCAGCTGGTTTCCATATTCATCACGGAGTTGCTGATGCGTGTGGGGTAACGGCTGAGGTTGCGGGTCGCTATCAGATGCTGCTTCGGGTTATCGGTATACAAGGTTCCGTCCTCCGTTTGATTTTGATACCCTCATGATACCCGAAAAATCACGCGTTGTCAAGTACCTTTCAGGACAAAAAACAAACCATTTCGGACAAATCAGACCAGCGGTGTCACTTTTCCGGGCGGAAGCAGGACCGGCTCACCGTTGACCTCCAGCCACAGCTCCAGTCCGCTGGGGTTGCAGGCGGTTTTTCGGTCCACCGTCAGGGAGACGCTCCGCAGTGCCGTGATGTAGTCGTAAATTTCAATGTTGGTGGCAAACCAGACATCGTCCATTGCGGACATCTGCTCGCAAAAGCGCTCCATGAGGTCAAAATTGCCGTCCCGCGTGAACTCAAAGCTGTGTCCCCACACATAGAACAGCGAAAACGGACGGGACGCGCGGAACGCCTCGGCTCTGCCCATCAGGTCGTTGTTGTGGTGGCAGGTCGGCTCCCAGCGCAGGAAGTCCTCCGGCAGATTGAACTGCCCGGTCGAGCGGATCGTGCGCGAATACCGGATGCCCAACGCCCGCACGCCCGCCTCCGTCTCCGGGGTGACCGTCCCCCACGGATAGGACATTCCGCGCACGGGGTAACCGCAAAGCTCCTCCAGCCGGCGCCGATCCTCCAGCACCTCAAACGCGAAGCTCTCCGGCGGCAGACGCTCCAGCCACGGATGCGTGAACCCGTGCGATGCGATCTCGTGCCCGCGGTAGAGCGCCGCCACCTCGTCCCTGGCAAGGAAATTCACGCGGTCAAAATTGGCGCTGTTGAGATGGAACGTCCCCTTCATTCCGTAGGTATTGAAGATTTCCACCAGCCTGCGATCCTCCACCCTGCCGTCATCGTAGGAAAACGTCAGCGCCCGCCGTTTTGCACCCGGATAGAAACCGAATCGGACATTCATTTCCGTCTGCATAGACAAACAACCTCCTTTACGGATGATTTTGTTGGTACACTTTGATTATAATGCATAACTGCCCGAAAGTCAATTGCCCGTTCGGACTGCATTGGTGCCATTTCGGACATCCGCCAAAAGGAGGCGGCACCGGGGCGGATGATTGCGCTGCACGGTGCTTCCCCCACCCCCAAAACAGCCCGCAGCTTTCTTCCGCCCCTGGGAAGGCTCTGGCGGGAAGCCGTGCATGCTTGCGTTCGCCGGTTTTCCCCCTCCCCATGTCCGAATTTGCGTGTTTTTCCGTCCCGAACGGTCATTGACTTTTCCATCCGGGCGGGATATAATGGAAGAAGATACCCTGACACGAAAGGATTCCGCTATGAACGCATTCAGAAACAAGCTGCTCTCCGGGGCAGAGATGGTTGGATTTGAGATTGACCTCTGCGACCCCTGCATCTCCGAAATGGTCGGTCAGATGGGATATGACTACCTTTGGATTGACACCGAGCACGAAGCCATGGACTATCAGACCGTGCTGATGCACATCATCGCCGCGCGCGCCGCCGGCACCGCCTCGGTGGTCCGCATTCCGCAGAACGAGCCGTTCCTTGCCAAGCGCGTGCTGGAAATGGGACCGGACGGCATCATCTTTCCCATGATCTCCACCGCCGAGGAAGCCCGCCGCGCCATGGACGCCTGTCTCTATCCCCCTGCCGGAACCCGCGGCTTCGGTCCGCGCCGCGCGTGCCGCTACGGCAGACAGGCGCTCCCGGATTACATCAAGGGCGCCGAGGACGTAACGGCAAGGCTCTGTCAGATCGAATCGGTGACCGCCGTGAGAAATCTGGACGAATTGCTGACCGTTCCCGGTGTGGACGGCTTCATCCTGGGTCCCTGCGACCTGTCCGGAACCGTCGGACACCTCAACGATATCTTCCACCCAGACGTTCTCGCGCTGGTGGATGAGGTCATTGCCAAGTGCCGTGCCGCCGGAAAGCCCATCGGCATTGCGGTGGGTGCGGACAGCGCCGAGGATGTCCGCTTCTGGCATGACCGCGGCGTGCAGTTCATCTCCACCGGCAGTGACATTGCCACCCTTGTTCAGCATTCCCGCCGCCAGTATGACATGATGCGGAGCATCTTCGGGAACCAGTGATTCAAAAAGAGCC
>ENA-UEQL01002652-UEQL01002652.1-human-gut-metagenome-genome-assembly--contig:-NODE-2652-length-11746-cov-4.672466_pt1 | contig 11746 bp, 12 predicted proteins | sample MGYA00242905_ERZ507926 | MGnify/ENA primary metagenome ERZ507926 (study PRJEB26167, sample SAMN06115531) | human gut metagenome | host: Homo sapiens | place: China:Henan | collected 2015-09-09...
TTGATGTTGACCCCCACGCCCACGGCCCAGCGGGGCACGAGCCCTGCGACCTGATAGTTGTAGAACGAGCCGCCGCCGATGGCCGCCACCTGCGGCAGGAAGTCGGCGCGCTGGACGCGAACGCCCTCCTCGGCCAGCTGGCGTTTGAGCGATACTTGGCTCAGCAGCGGGTTGCGGATCTGCGCGAGGTCCTGATAATAGTCCAGCTCCTCGACTTTCGAAAGGATGAACATCGACGTTACGGGCTGCCACTCGTTTTCGTGTCCCAGCGTGTTCGAAAGGGCGCTGGCGATGGTCGCGGCCTGCAATTCGGCATTGGCCAGCTCGCGTTCGGCTTCGGCCATCTTGAAAGCGACGTAGAGCCGTTCGCTTTGGGCGATCATGCCGTTCTTTTCGAGCGCAACGGCATCCTCCAGGTGTTTGCGCACGCCTTCGACCACCTGACGGCGCACCTCCACGACCTGCGTGGCGAGAGCCAGTCCGAAGTAGCGCTCCACCAGTTCCGAGATCAATGCGTTGCGGGTCTGGTTGCCCTGTTCCGCGGCGCTCTTCTCGTTGATCTTCGCGGCCCGGTTCGCGGCGTTGATTTTGCCGCCCATCCAGATCGGGAGCGTCACCTCGCCGCCCACGAAGCCCAGACTCCGGTCCTGCACTTTGAGGAACCAGTCGGCGTTCATCATCGGGTTCAGCAATCCCTGGATGCCCTGGATGATCGTCGGGTCGGTGATCAGCCCGCTGCCGAGGATTTTCCCCGTCAGGTCCTTGGCCGGACCTTTCATGTCGTTGAAATCGAATCCGATGTCCTTGGCCATGTAGGCATAGGCGCCCGTGACGTTTATCTGCGGCATGCGGAGGCCGATGGCCGCGCGGCGTTCCTGCTGGGCCGCGCGCTCCTCGTAGGCGGCGGCCTTCATCGCGGGATTCTCCGTGAGGGTGACGGAGATCGCCTCGTCGAGCGAGAGCATCCGGCGCTCTCCCTGCGCCAGTACGAGCGCCGGAACCATCGCCGCCGCCACGAAGGCGATCTTGACTGCTTTTCTCATAGCTTTATTCGTTTATGGAGCAAATATAGATGTTCTTCCGATATATTCGACAGTCCATATGTCATTTAGGACATTTATAGACCTTTATGGACACAAAATGAGCCGAATTGTCATTGCAGATGGGCGTTGGCCTCGCGGACACCGCCCGCCAGCGAGGGATACGCCCGCACCTCGACGCCCGCTTCGCGCAGGGTCTGCGCCCCGCGGCAGCAGACGAAACGGTCGGGTTCGTACAGCGCGAAGACCACGCGGGCGAAGCCGTGGCGCAGGATCAGCTGCGTGCAGCTTTCGGGTTCGCTGCTGCGCCGGGAGCACGGTTCCATCGAGGAGTAGATCGTGGCGCCGCGCAGCTCGGCACCGGCGTCGAGGGCCTTGCGGACGGCCTCCTGCTCGGCGTGGTGCGTGGGCGAAGTTTCGTGAGTGTGCCCCGTGAAGGTGCGTCCGTCGGGCAGTACGACCACCGCTCCTACACAATAAGAGGTGGCGCTCGGCGTACACAGACGCCCTGCGGCGACCGCCTGAGCCAGATAGCCGAGGTCTTCGGCCGAGGTGTCGGGCCGCAGCACGCAGGTCGTGACCTCCATGCCGTCCACCTCTTCGTGCCGGCATTCGGCGCCCGGCGGAGGCGTGAACACGAACTGCGCTCCTCCCCTTTCGGGTCCGAGCGTCAGCCGCGGATTGACTGCCCGGCGCACTTCGTCGGCCATCCCTTCGGCGAGGAACATGCCGAGCATCTGCGCACCGCCCTCGACCAGCAAATTGCCGACACCGCGTTTCTCCAACTCGGTGACGATCCCGGCGGCCGTAATTGAACCGTCGGTCGAGATAACCTCCGCAACTCCATTCAGTTCCGGAATTTCCGTCGGCGAGAACACGTAACGGTCGGCATCCCCTTCGGTGAAGAACCGCAGCTCCGGGGAGATTCGTCCCGAGCGTGTGACGGTCACTTTCGTCAGGTCGGGCCGCAGCCCCGAAGCCGTCCGGCGTGTGCGGGCTGCGGGGTCGCGCAGGAGCAGCGCCGGATTGTCGCGCCGCAACGTTTCGGCCCCGACGAGGATGGCGTCGTGCGCGGCCCGCAGTTGCAGCACCGCCTTCCAGTCCCCGGGAGTGGACAGAATGAGCCGTTCCGGCGTGTTGTCGTCCAGATAACCGTCGGCCGTCGTGGCAAAGGATAGTGTTACTCGCATCGCTTCAAGGTAAAGAGGGTGACTTCGGGCCATGCGCCCAGTCGCATGGGGTATGCAACATATCCCGTGCCGTCGTTGACATAAAGTGTGCGTCCGTCCGCATCGTAGCGTCCGCTCCAATGTTCGTAGATCCAGGATGCGGGCGACCATCCGCGCCCCCACGGGCGGATTTTGAACTGCATGGAATGGACGTGTCCCGAGAGGGTCAGATCGCCGTGACCCGTTTCGAGAATTTGCCCCCAGAGCTGCGGCAGGTGGACCAGCGTGATGTTGAAGAGCGAATCGGGAACGCCCGCATAAGCCCGTCCGAGCGCCGGAGCCGCAAGCACAGCTAAATCTTTGCAGAATAAAAGAAGGGCGAACCGAAAAGGCTCGCCCTTTTGATATTGAAGGGTTACATTATGGTAAAGCGGTTCCTTTGGCTGCTGCGCCCGCCGGTTATTTTGATTTGATGTACGGCTTGCCGTTCGCGGCGGGAACATGCGCCTTGCCAACGAAGAGTATGAGCGCGATTATCGTGACAACATACGGTATCATGGATATTATGTTCACCGGTATGGAGCCGCTTGAGCCGACGACTACCTTCAGCCCGTTGCAGAAGCCGAACAGTATGCAGCCAAGCATAGCGCCCTGCGGCTTGAACTTGCCGAATATTACGGCGGCAATGGCTATGAAGCCCTGGCCTATAACTATGGACGGGCGATAAACGGAAACCGTTGCAAGCGTTATGCTCGCCCCGCCAAGGCCCGCAAAGAAGCCGGAAAGCGCAACGCATATATAGCGCACGAGGGAAACGTTTACGCCCAGCGTATCCGCCGCCTGCGGATGCTCACCCACGGCGCGGAGCCTGAGCCCGAAGCGCGTTTTATAGAACACGAACCATATCACAAGCACCAATATGAACGCTACATACGCGGAAGCGTATGTGTTGAACACGTTGTCAAGAAAGCCGTTCTTTGCAAACGCTTCGCCCCATTTGCCGCCAAGGTTGGCGTTGCACCATTCAAAAAGGCCATTGAATATGCGGGGGAGCTTATTGGGCACTGGGTGCGTTTCCGTATTGCCTGCAAAGAGCAGGCGGCAAACGTAAACGGCAATGCCGCTGGCAAGGAAGTTTATTGCCGTGCCGGATATGGTTTGATCCGCCTTGCAGGTTATGCAGGCAAAGCCGTGTATCAGCGCAAAAACCATGCCCGCAAGGCCCGCGCAAAGGAACGCCAGCCAAGGATCGCCGGAAAAATAGCCCACGGCAGCGCCGGTGAAGGCGCCTATTGTCATCATGCCCTCTATACCGATGTTTATAACGCCGGATTTTTCGGAGCAGCAGGAGCCGAGCGCCGCAAACAGCAGCGGGGGAGTATACATAAGCGTGGCATTAAGCACAATGCCGAGCGTTTTAAGCAACTGGTCCATGTTATACGCCTCCCTTATTCTTTTTGTTGCTGCTTATCATCATCCTGAGCAGGCTTGATATGGCGATGCACAGCACTATGCAGCCCATTATTATGTCAACTATTTCGCTCGGGGCATCGAAGCGCGTACCGCCGAACTTCATCGCGCCGAAGAACTCCGCGCCCAGCAGCACGCCGAAAGGATTGGTGCCGCCTATAAGCGCAACGGTTATGCCCTGGAAGCCGTAGCCTTCCTGCCCGGCAAACTGACTGACCTTATACGTTACGCCCATAACCTGCAGCGCGCCCGCAAGGGAAGCGAGCATGCCGGATATGCTCAGCGCCGTAAGCACGGAGCCGTTTGCGTTTATGCCGGCGTATTCCGCGGCGGAGCGATTGAAGCCGACCGCCTTAAGCTTGAAGCCGAGCGTTGTGCGGTTGATTATATAATAGATCACCACAACGCATATAAGTGCGATGAACACGCCGAAATGCGCTTTGGGCGAAAGGCCGGGCAGCCAATCGGATATGGTTATCTTTGCCGTATCCGCAATGGGTACGGACCAGGTTTTGCCGTCGCCGACGTTCACGCCGTCAAGATTTACGATAAAGTTTGAAAAATAGTAGGCTATCCAGTTGAACATTATCATGCACAGCACTTCGTGCGCGCCGAAACGGATTTTCAAAAAGCCTACCAGTCCGCCCCAGAGCGCGCCCGCAGCAAGCGCGGCGATTATGCAGAGGGGAATGTGTATATACGCGGGGGCCTTAACAAACGCGCCAACCAGCATTGCAGCAACGCTGCCCATAACGTATTGACCTTCCGCACCTATATTGAACACGCCTGTTTTGAATGCGAAGGCGACGGAAAGGCCGGTGAGTATATACGGCACGGAATATTCAATGAAGCTATACGAAATATTCTTTGTGGAGCGGAATATAACGCCGAACAGCTTGCCATATGACTCGATGGGGTTATAGCCGGCGATAAGCAGGGCGATAGCGCCAACTATAAAGCCGATTATAATGGAGATAAGCGTATAGGTGAACGCGCTTTCCTGCAGCTTTTCAACAAAGCGCTTTGTGTTTATGCTATTCTTCATGCGCCGATCCTCCCGCCATCATCAATCCAAGCTGCTTTTCGTCCGCTTCGCTTCCGCGCACGCTGCCGACTATCTTTCCTTCGAATATAACGTCTATCCTGTCCGAAAGGCTCATTACCTCGTCCAACTCAAAGCTTACTAGCAGCACGGCCTTGTGCTTGTTGCGCTGATCCACAATGTACTTATGCACATACTCAATCGCACCAACGTCAAGCCCGCGCGTGGGGTTAACGGCGATAAGCAAATCCTTGTCGTTTGTAACCTCCCTTGCAATTATCACCTTTTGCTGGTTGCCGCCGGAAAGGTCGCCCGCCGGTTCATGCTCGCAGCCGCGGGGGCGAATATCGTATTTTTCAATAAGCTCCCTGGCGTGCTCGTCAATGGCCTTGAAATTGAGCGCGCCGTGATTGGAATACGGCTTTTCGTCCGCGTTTTGCAGAATAAGATTATCCTCAACCGAGAAATCCAGCACCAGCCCGTGCTTATGCCTGTCCGCCGGTATGCTTGAAATTCCCATGTCGAAAAGCTGGCGCGGCGTTTTGTTGTAAGCATCGTGGCCGTTCATGGTGATTGCGCCGTGAGTTGCTTTCTTTAGGCCGGTAAGTATTTCCACCAATTCGGTTTGGCCGTTGCCGTCTATGCCCGCTATGCCTACTATTTCGCCTTTTCTTACGGTTAAGTCAAGCCCGCGGAGAACTTCAACGTTCCTGTAATCCTTGGCGTGCAGATCATGCACCTCCAGCGCAACCTCGCCCGGTTCTATGGTGGCCTTGTCCACCTTGAATTCAACGCTGCGGCCGACCATCATGGCGGACAGCTCCTCCGCTGTGGTGTTGGCGGTCTCGACCGTGCCGATGTACTTGCCCTTGCGCAGCACCGAGCAGCGGTCCGCGACCGCCATGATCTCGGCGAGCTTGTGGGAGATGAAGAGGATGCTCTTGCCCTCGGCGGCGAGGTTGCGCATGATCTGCATGAGCTCGTCGATCTCCTGCGGGGTGAGGACGGCGGTCGGCTCGTCGAAGATCAGGATCTCGTTTTCGCGGTAGAGCATCTTGAGGATCTCGGTGCGCTGCTGCATACCGACGGTGATGTCCTCAATGAGCGCGTCGGGGTCAACGTGCAGACCGTACTTCTCGCTCAGGGCGAGGACCTTTTCGCGGGCCTCGGCCTTTTGCAGAAAGCCGTGCTTCGTGGGCTCCACGCCCATGATGATGTTGTCGAGCACGGTGAAGCATTCCACCAGCTTGAAGTGCTGGTGGACCATGCCGATGCCGAGCGCGTTGGCATCGTTCGGGTCCTTGATGGACACGACCTGTCCATCCTTTTTGATGACGCCCTCCTCGGGCTGGTACAGACCGAAGAGCACGCTCATGAGCGTGGATTTGCCTGCGCCGTTTTCGCCCAGCAGGGCATGGATCTCGCCCTTTTTGAGCTGAAGCGTAATGTTGTCGTTGGCGATAATACCGGGGAATCGTTTGGTGATGTTGAGCATCTCAATGGCATACGGTGATCCCAAGATGTTTCGCCCTCCTTCCGTTTTGATGGCCCGCCGCGTTGGGGATGTGCGGGGACGGAAACCATGAATATCTTACAGTATACTATACCCGCTTCCATAAAGCAAAGTCAATTTGGCAAAATCGTATGATTTTTTCGTTTTTCGGCAAAAAAAGAGAGACGGGCGGCTGCCCGTCTCTCCGTATGTACTTGCGATAAAGCGCTTAGCCCTTGATGGAGCCCTGATCGTCGACCGTGATGACGGTGGCGAAGTCGGCAGCACTAACATCGCTGCTGGTGTTGTTGCTGACGGTGATCTTGCCGTCGAACATATCCTTCACCATGGCCTTATAGTCGTCCTGCGTGAAGCTGTCGGACCACTGGGTGCCGTCGCCCATGGGGATCTGGACGTAGTTCGCCTCGGGATCGGTGCCGGAGACAAGACCCAGCGTCTCGATCTTGCCGACGTACTTCTCCCAGTTGCCGTTGACGATAACGTCGGTGAGGGTGTCGTAGGTCGCGGGATAGAGGCCCTTCATGGCGGAGGTGACGGTCATGCCGTCCACGCCGGCATACTTGGCGATGACACCCGCCTGATCGACGTCAACGCCGATGACCTTGGCGCCCACCTTCTTGGCAGCGTCAACCGCGGAGGTGTAGATGCCGCCGCCGCAGGCGAAGACGACCTCGGTGCCGCCCTGATACCAGGTATCCATCACAGCGGTGATGTCGGCGTCGCCGAAGAACTGGCCGCCGTAGATGTAGTTGACCTTGACATCGGTGAGACCCATGTCGGCGGCAGCGGCGTCAACGCCCTGCACGAAGCCGTAGCCGTAACGGACGACCGCGGGAACGGACATGCCGCCGAGGAAGCCGAGGTTCTTGTAGCCGAGCTTTACAGCCGCGTAGCCCGCCATGTAGCCGCACAGTTCTTCCTGATAAACAGCGCAGTAGACGTTGCTCATGTCAACGTACTTGCTGAGGTCCCAATTCTCGGGGGTGTAGTCGTAGGCCTCGCCGGCCTTGGCAACGGCGGTCTCGAGCAGGTCGCCGGCGGCGACGTCGAGCGCGATGAACTTCACGTCGGGGAATTCGGGAGCGGCCTCAACGATGGCGCCGCCGAAGGCATAGCCGGGCATGACGATGACGTTGAAGCCTTCGTCAACGGCCTTTTCGATCATGGCGACACGGTCGGCGGTGTTATCGCCGGCGGGCCTGAAGTAGCTGAACTCGATGCTGTTGTCCTCGGCAAACGCCTTGCAGGCCTCATAGGTGGTCTGGTTGAAGGACTGGTCGGTGATGTCACCGTAGTCGGTGATCATGGCGACCTTGTACTCGACCTTAGTCTGGGGATCGTCGGGCGTATCGGGCGTGTCGGGGGTGGGTTCCTTCTGGCCGCAGGCTACGAGCGCGAGGACCATAGCCAGGGAGAGAAGAAGAGCAAAGAACTTCTTCATGGTGCAAACCTTCCTTACAATTTTTTGAAATCATATCACGGACATGACTTCGAGCGTATTATAGCAAGGTTTTTTCAAAAGGGCAAGTCATATTTGCTGAAAAGTGTGAATTTTTGGCAAAAGCTTCATGGTGAAAGCGCACAAATAGAGACCGCAGACGCGGTCTCTATTTGCTCAGTATTGGAAAATGCTGCCGCCGACGAACTCGCGCACGATGGAGTCGCGCGGGACGTAATCGGTTTTGAGCGGTGGAACGGAGTTGACGACCTCGAAGAGGTCGGTCAGCCCATGCTCGTCGATGAAGGAATCGTCAAGCTGGGTGTAGAACTCGGGGATCTCCTTGAGATAGCGCGCGAGGATGCACGGCTCGTAGTCGTGGAAGGTGTCGATGTGGATGCCCGCGTTGGGCTTATTGGGCATGATATAGTTCCGCTCGCCGCGGTCCACGCTCTCGGCGCGCTCGACCGTCTGGCGCAGAGAGTGTCTGCGGCCCTGATAGTCGCGGATCATGCGGCGCGCCACGCGCAGCTGCTCGGGACGGACGATCTTGTCGTGCGCGGTGATGATGCGCGTGCGGGGCGCGACGTAAACGCCGGTCGCCATGTCGCGCACGCGGTCGAAGATCAGCGGGTTGAGCATGTGGATGCCCTCGGCGATGATAACGGCGTCGCGGTCGCCCTGCATCCTGAACCAGCTGCCGGTGGTGCCGCTCTTGAAATCATAGATGGGCAGCTCGACCTCCTCGCCGTCGGACAGGCGGTGGATGCAGTCGATGAGCAGGTCGCGGTTCACGCACAGGGGGGATTCCCAGTCCGTCAGCTCCGGCGGACGGTCGGCGAGCGGCAGGAAGAAATTATCCATGCTCAGCAGGCACACCTTCACGCCGAGGTTTTCCAGGTACGCCTTCAGGCGCATGGCGGTGGTGGTCTTGCCGCTGCCGCTCGGGCCGGTCAGGCAGACGAGCGGCTTTTTGCTCTTGTTCATCAGGATGCTCGCCGCGGCGGCGCTGATCTTGTCGTGAAAGACCTCCTCGCAGCGCAGGACAAAGCGCGTGTCGTCGCGCATGGCCTCGGTGATGTTTTCAATGTCGATGACTCGCATGGGGAAAACGCTCCTTATTCTTTGTTCTCCATCTTGACCGCGACCTCGAGCGCGATCTTCATCATGTTGGTGAAGGTGGTCTGCCGCTCGTCGGCGGAAAGCTCCTTGCCGGTGACGAGGTTATCGGAGATGGAGCAGATGGCAAGCGCGCGCTTGCCGGCGTAGGCGGCGGTGCAGTAGAGACCCGCCGCCTCCATCTCGACCGCGAGAATGCCCATCTTGCCGAAACGGGCGTTGCGGCCCGCCGCGTCATAGAAGGTGTCGGAGGAATAGAGGTTGCCGACGGGCATCTTCACGCCCAGCTCGTTCGCGCTCTCGACTGCGGCGGCGAGCAGGTCATAATTGCAGATGGGAGCGTAGGTGGCGCCCAGCTCATACTGATCGGCAAAGCTGGAGTTGGTGCAGGCGCCCATGCCGGCGCACACGCTGCCGAGCTCCATATCCGCGCGCATCGCGCCCGCGGAGCCGACGCGGATGATGTTCTCCACGCCGTACTGCGTGTAGAGCTCGTTGGAGTAGATGGCGATGGACGGGATGCCCATGCCGCTCGCCATCACGCTCACGCGCACGCCCTTGTAGGTGCCGGTGTAGCCCTGCACACCGCGGACGTTGTTGACGAGCTGCGGGTTTTCCAGAAAGGTCTCCGCGATGAACTTCGCGCGGAGGGGGTCGCCGGGCATGAGCACGGTCTTGGCGAAATCGCCGTTTTTGGCATGGTTATGAGGGGTTGGCATGGCTTATTCTCCTTTCTCCATCGCCTTGACGGCCTTGACGATGCGGCTGGTGCCGAGGCGGTCCGCGCCGAGCTTGAGAAAGTCCTCGGCGTCCTGCAGATTGGCGATGCCGCCGGCGGCCTTGATCTTCTTGCCGTTGGTCATGTGCGCGGCCATGAGGGCGACATCCTCGCGTGTTGCGCCGCCCCCGCCGAAGCCGGTGGAGGTCTTGATATAGTCCGCCGCGGAGTTGGACACGACCTCGCAGAGCTTGATCTTTTCCTCGTCCGTGAGCATACAGGTCTCGATGATGACCTTGAGGATGTTGCCGTGGCAGGATATCTTCACGGAATTGATCTCCTGCAAAATTTTATCGTACTGGCCCTCCTTGACCCAGCCGAGGTTGATGACCATGTCGATCTCGGTCGCGCCGTCGGCTACGGCGGACTCAGCCTCCATGCACTTGATGCCGCTGGGAACGTAGCCGTTGGGGAAGCCGATGACCGTGCACACGGGCAGCTGACCGAAGCCGTAGTGCTGCTGCTCGGCGATGTAGTGCGCGGCGTGGGCGACGTAGGTCTGCGGGATGCAGACGCTCGCGCAGCCGTACTTGATGCCGTCGTCGCAGATCTGGCGGATCTCCTCCCAGGTGGCGGTGGGGGCGAGCAGGGTATGGTCAACGTGACGGAGAATTTCTTTCACATCCATAGTATATGGTATCCTTTCCAAGAAAAATAGATTCCGCAAAGGGGAATGATCTCCTGTTTATCAGTGTAGCACAGTGACTGCAAAAAAGCAAGCGCACCGCATTCGGTCACATGACCGCGTGTGTCGGGCCGCACGGTGCAGGGAGATAAGAAGGCGGTCCTTATGGGCGCAGAAGAAAAAGGAGACCCCAAAAGGTAGTTTCCAATAAGACAGTATGAGAACATTACTGACATAGGGTAGCTGCCGTACAGGAGTGCGACAAGAAGAATTGGCGATACTTGGTTTTCACAACCAGGTATCGCCTTTTTCTATCTTTAACAGAATGTTTGAATCTTATTGGAGGTACATATGATGCAAGAACTAAACTACATTCGCTGTGGCGATTACTATATTCCTGATATTCGCTTACCAGAGGAAACCAGACCTATTGGTCGTTGGGGGCGTATGCACAGAGATTATATCAAGGAGCATAATCCTATCCGTTTCAACGCTCTGTGTCTTAACGGTGAGCTGTGGTCTTATCTGGCTGATTTAAACGAGCAGGCACAGAGCCGTCTTGAACTCATCATTGAGCAAATGAAAGCCGCTGAGGGCGTGACAGAGAGCACGAAGCAGCATGATCAGATGGCGTGGGTTGGAGCTATGAACAGCATCCGCAACCGAGCCGAGGAAATTGTTCTGCGTGAGATGATCTACGAGGAGGATGCAGTATGAGAATCCTTGAAGAATTTTGGCATGGTAATATCGAGCCAACAGAGTATGACACATCCTCTTGCAAAGAATACAAGAAACTGTTGGAGCTGATTTGCAGGAACGAAGAAAAACTCAAAGCCACTATGACGGACGAACAGAAAGAACTGTTTGATAAATACACAGATTGTGTGCGAGAGCATCAAACCAATACAGACTGTTTGATCTTTCAGAATGGCTTTAAGTTAGGCGCACGAATGATGTTAGAGGTCATGGAAGAATAAATCTGCATCACATAAAACAGGTGCCTATGCGGCAGCATAGGCACCTGTCCTTTAATGCGCTTTCGCTTTGTGGTTGGCCAGAGTCTTCCCGGCTTTGCTCTTCGCAGACTTAGAAGAACTTTTAGACGCCAAGGTCTTACCGGCTTTACCAACCTTACCACCATGATGTACAGACATGATATTCACCTCCCTAAATTAACCCTTCGGCGGGCAAGGATCGTTCCCATGGCTGTCTGCGGACTGGATGCGTCCGTTCATACCATGAACAACGAATTCGGTGCCCTGATTTCGGCTGATTTGTCTTCCTGCGTTTACGGCCTGTTCCTTGGTTGTAAAATGGCCGCTGGAGCGCTGAGCGCCGCTACGCTTAACATCCCAACCTCCGTTGGAATTGTGAACAACATGATGAGAAGAACGTGCCATATTAATTACCCCCTGTGTGCTTTCGGACAGCAGGTTGCACAGCCGTCCGCATCAAAATAGGTTTTCTTTGCCTGAGCAACTTCCTTGGCTTCTTCCTCCGCCTTCAGTGCGGAGGCTTTGCCTTCCTGCTGATTTTCGCTGATAGCAGACAC
>ENA-UEQL01002653-UEQL01002653.1-human-gut-metagenome-genome-assembly--contig:-NODE-2653-length-11745-cov-4.578077_pt1 | contig 11745 bp, 10 predicted proteins | sample MGYA00242905_ERZ507926 | MGnify/ENA primary metagenome ERZ507926 (study PRJEB26167, sample SAMN06115531) | human gut metagenome | host: Homo sapiens | place: China:Henan | collected 2015-09-09...
TGTTCATAAGTATAAGGACTCCCGTGAGCAGTTCGAGCGCCGCACCCACAAGCGCCTGATCGACATCACCAACTCCAGCCCCAAGACCGTTGAGGCTCTGATGGCTCTGGAGCTGCCCGCTGGCGTGGAGATCGAGATCAAGCTGTAATCCTCGCGATTACAAAACTTCCCAAGCTCAAAGAAGTGTAAACACTTTTTTGAATATGTTGCTCACCCAATCGCCTGTCAACTTGCGTGAGACAGGTAGGGTCATGTCGGCAGAGCAATGCGGATTCCGTATCTAAGCCGACCAATAACCTAACAGGAGGAAATACACATGAAGGCAATCATCGGCAAAAAAGTGGGCATGTCCCAGATTTTTGACGAGAACGGCCACGTGATCCCCGTCACCGTCATTGAGGCGGGACCCTGCACGGTCGTTCAGAAGAAGACTTCCGAGAAGGAAGGCTACAATGCGGTTCAGCTGGGCTACGAGGACGTGGCCGAGAAGAAGCTGACCAAGGGCGAGATGGGCCACCTGAACAAGGCTGGCGTGTCTCCCAAGAAGCACCTGCGCGAATTCGACCTGGACAACGCTGCCGAGCTGAACATCGGCGACATTGTGAAGGCTGACACCTTCCAGGCTGGCGACTTCGTTGATATCACCGGTATCAGCAAGGGCCACGGTTATCAGGGCGTCATCAAGCGCTGGGGCGCACAGCGCACCCCCACCAGCCACGGCGGCGGCCCCGTCCATCGTCACGCTGGTTCCATGGGCTCCTCTACCGATCCCTCCCGTATCTTCAAGGGCAAGATCGGCGCCGGCCACATGGGCGTGGATCAGGTGACTGTCCAGAACCTGTCCGTTGTGAAGGTTGACCCCGAGCTGAACATGCTGGTCGTCTGCGGCGCCGTTCCCGGCCCCAAGGGCGGTCTGGTGACCATCAAGAGCACCGTTAAGGTCCACAAGGTCAAGCAGGCCGGCGCTGACATCAGCAAGAACCCGCAGAAGGCTTCCGGCCGCAACCCGCAGAAGGCTTCCGCGAGAAACAAGTAAGAAAGGGGTGCTTAAAGAATGTCTTCCATGAAAGTTTTGAACATGGCCGGCGCAGAAGTCGGTACTGTGGAACTCAACGACGAGATCTTTGGCATCACGCCCAATCCCGTCGCTGTGCATGAGGTTGTGAAGAACCACCTCGCCAATTGCAGACAGGGCACTCAGAGCGCCCTCACCCGTGCTGAGGTTTCCGGCGGTGGCCGTAAGCCCTGGCGCCAGAAGGGTACCGGCCACGCCCGTCAGGGCTCTACCCGTGCTCCTCAGTGGACGCACGGCGGTATCGTGTTCGCTCCCAAGCCCCGCGATTACAGCTATGTGCTGAACAAGAAGGTCAAGCGCCTGGCGCTGAAGTCCGTCCTGTCCGCCAAGGCTGCCGAGGGCAAGCTGGTGGTCATCGACTCCATCAAGATGGATGCCATCAAGACCGCTGACTTCCGTAAGTTCCTGAGCGCTGTCAAGGTGGACGGCAAGGCCGTCGTTGTCACCCCCGAGGTGGACAACGTCATCGTCAAGAGCGCCCGCAATATCCCCGGCGTGCTGACTACCGTCGCCAACATCCTGAGCGTCTATGACATCATCAACGCCCAGTACCTGGTGGTGGATCAGGCCGCCCTCGCCAAGATCGAGGAGGTGTACGCATGATGACCGCTTACGATATCGTCATTCGCCCCATTATCACCGAGCGTGCCATGGCTGGCGCCGCTGACAAGAAGTATGTCTTCGAAGTGGCCAAGTCCGCCGGCAAGGTGGAGATCAAGAAGGCTGTTGAGGAGATCTTCGGCGTGAAGGTCGCTTCCGTCAACACCCTGAATGTCCCGGCTAAGGCCAAGCGCATGGGCGCCGGCCGTCCCGGCACCACCCGTGCCTGGAAGAAGGCTTATGTGACCCTGACCGCTGATTCTAAGACCATCGAGTTCTTCGAAGGCATGGTCTAAGGAAGGAGTAAAGCAGAATGTCTATTAAAACTTTTAAGCCGACGACTCCTTCCCGCCGTCAGATGACGGTTTCCGGTTTCGACGGCATCGACAAGAAGGCCCGTCCCGAGCCCAGCCTCACCGAGCCTCTGAAGAAGAGCTCCGGCCGCAACAGCTATGGCCGCATCACCGTCCGTCATCGCGGCGGCGGCAACAAGCGCAAGTATCGTATCATCGACTTCAAGCGCGACAAGATGGGTTCCGCCACCGTGCTGCGTCTGGAGTATGACCCCAACCGCAGCGCCAATATCGCTCTCATCGAGTATGAGGATGGCGAGAAGCGCTACATCCTGGCTCCTGTCGGCCTGAAGGCTGGTCACAAGATCATGACCGGTCCCGACGCCGATATCCTGCCCGGCAACGCTCTGCCCATCGCCAACATCCCCGTTGGTACCGTGATCCACAACATCGAGCTGCATCCCGGCAACGGCGCTCAGCTGGTGCGTGCCGCCGGTACCTCCGCTCAGCTGATGGCTAAGGAAGGCAACGACGCTCAGATCCGTATGCCCTCCGGCGAGGTCCGCATCGTGCGTACCAACTGCTATGCCACCATCGGCCAGGTCGGCAACATCGAGCACGAGAACATCAACATCGGTAAGGCTGGCCGTAAGCGTCACATGGGTTGGCGTCCCACTGTCCGCGGTTCCGTCATGAACCCCAATGACCACCCCCACGGCGGCGGCGAGGGCCGTGCCCCTGTCGGCCGTTCCGGGCCTGTGACGCCTTGGGGCAAGCCCGCCCTGGGCTACAAGACCCGCAAGGGCAAGAACCCCACCAGCAAGTTCATCGTCAAGCGGCGTAACGAGAAGTAAGGAGGCAAGGTAATATGAGCAGATCTATTAAGAAAGGCCCTTATGTTGCCCCTGAGCTCCTCAAGAGAGTCGAGGCAATGAACGAGAAGAACGAGAAGAAGGTCCTCAAGACCTGGAGCCGTAGCTCCACCATCTTCCCCGCTTTCGTTGGCCACACCATCGCTGTCCATGACGGCCGGAAGCATGTGCCCGTGTATATCCAGGAGGATATGGTCGGTCACAAGCTGGGTGAGTTTGCTCCCACCCGCACCTTCCGCGGCCACGCCAAGTCTAAGTAAGGAGGATGCACTGAACAATGGAAGCTAAAGCTTATTTGAGATATGTCCGCATCTCTCCCCGCAAGATCCAGATCGTCTGCGATCTGATCCGCGGCAAGGATGCCGGAACCGCTATGGCCATTCTGGCACAGACCCCCAAGGCTGCTTCCGAGCCCCTGATGAAGCTGCTGAAGTCCGCCGTGGCCAATGCCGAGAACAACTTCGGCATGGACCCCGCCAAGCTGGTGGTGTCCGCCACGCTGGAAAACTGCGCGCCCCAGGAGACGGAGCAGTTCCTGTCGGTGCTGCTGTCCCACTACCAGTCCCCCCATGTGGAGGACGAGGGCGCGGCGCTGGCTCTGACGGACACCCTGTGCTATCTGCCCCTGAAGCTGCTGACGGAGGAGCGGGCGGAGCAGGTGGCCGCCTTCGCCCTGGCCCAGTGCCGGGGCCACAGCCCCTCCCTGCAGGCGGCGGCGCTGCAATTCTTCTTCCGGGCCAGCCAGACCCTGCCGGAGAGCCACCCCCTCCGCTCCGCGCTGGAGCGGCTGCGGCAGGAGGAGTTGACCTTTGCCCTGCCCTCTCTGCGCTATCGGTACGCCCGCGTGTGCGGCGTTCCGGCGGAGCAGGCCATGGAGGCCCTTACCAATGAAGAGGTGTCCGATATTCTGCTGGACAACCTGAAAACCGCCACGCCGTGGATGATCAAGGTGGTGAACGTAGAGCTGCTGTCCCGCTACGCCGCCTGCGGCATGGGCAGCGCCATGCAGATCGCCGCCCACTTCGCCAACCTGATCCGGGTCAGCGAGGCGGTGGTGGTGCGCCAGCGGGCGGGCCGCGCACTGCTGGGCATCGCGCCCCGGCTCACCAGCGAGGAGCGCAACGAGATCGCCGTGGAGCTGGCCAAGGCCCTGGAATCCGGCCACTACGAATTCTCCAAATATATCCCCCAGTATCTGGGTACCTTTATGCTGTGGCTGCCTCCGGCGGAGCTGGACGAGGTCATCGACTATCTGGCGGAGCTGCTGAGTCACTCCGCCGACAGCGTGGTGGCCTCGGCCCTGGACACCGTGGGCTTCGCGTTGGAGAGCTACCGCACCTATCCCCAGCGCTTCCCGGAGGAGGAAGCGGTGTGGGATCGCCGCCGCCGGCGTCTGGCGGGTCTGCTGCTGAAGGGCATGGCGTCCTATCGCCAGGCGGTGCAGCAGGAGGCCATGTATGTGCTGGGCGACACCCTGTTCGCCTCGCCCCGGTTCCCCGATGAGCGGCGGGCGTGGCTGTTCACCCTGTGCGCCCACAAGCTGCTGTTCCTGATGCACGAGAATCAGGAGGAGGGCCTTAACGATCTGTACTGCTCGGCGGCGCTGTACCGCATGTACCAGTTCATCGTCCGGTATGAGACCGACAATGGCCCCTTCCGGTTCACCCAGCGGCAGAAGGTGGCCTTCTTCCCCGGCACCTTCGACCCCTTTACCCTGTCCCACAAGGCGCTGGCCTGCACCATCCGGGACATGGGGTACGAGGTGTTTCTGGCGGTGGACGAATTCTCCTGGTCGAAAAAGACCCAGCCCAGCCTGATCCGCCGCCGCATCGCCTCCATGTCGGTGGCCGATGAGTTCCACGTCCACCTGTTCCCCTATAACATCCCCGTCAACATCGCCACCCCCGGCGACCTGCGGCGGCTGAAGGATATGTTCGCCGGACGGGAGCTGTATCTCATCGTGGGTTCCGACGTGATCCACGGCGCGTCCTCCTACAAGGCGGCGCCCAGTCCCGACTCCGTCCACAGCATGAATCACATCGTGTTCCGTCGGGTCTCCGCCCTTCACGGCGAGGAAAAGGACATGGACGCCGATGTGGGCATGATCACCGGCAAGGTGGTGCAGCTCCAGCTTCCCTCCCAGTTGGAGGACATCAGCTCCACCCGCATCCGGGAGAATATCGACATGAACCGGGATATCTCCCACCTGATCGACCCCATGGTGCAGGAGTATATCTATCAGCGGGGCCTCTATCTGCGGGAGCCCCAGTACAAGCCCCTGCTGTCCCCCGGCACACTGCGCTTTGATGAGGCTGCGCCGGAGGCACCGCTGCTGGCGGAGCTGCAGGCCATCGGCATGCCGCCTGCCGCCGCACAGGGCGTTCAGCGCCGGGGTGAGCGGATCATGACCCTGCGCAGCGGCGACGAGCTGCTGGCCGCCGCATCCTTCGACCAGCGCCGTACCCGTGAGCTGCTGGCCCTGCTGGGCGACCCCGTGCGGGTCAACGACGTGCGCAACGCCGCCTCCGGCAGACTGCTGTGCATCACGGGCCTGTACGGCCGGGATGACGAGTCTTTGCAATTACTGCTGACCCAGCTCTTTGCCCAGTCCATGGAGCAGGACTGCCTGTGGGCGCTGTTCGCGGCGTTGGACGCGCCGGCCAGCCCCATGGCCGACGACCTGCTGCGGCAGCAGGGCCTGCGTCTGGTGCGGCCCGGCGATCCCTCGCTGCTGCTGGCGGACATGAGCGCCCCGGTGGTGTTCCTGCAGAATGTGGAGACCGCCATCAAGCCGCCCTTCAGCGGCGACAGCGCGGTGCTGTCCGCCATCCGGCAGGCCCGACGCCGCTTCAAGCTGGGGCTGGTGGCCCTGTATCCCGGACGGCTCATCTTCACCATCTCCTCGCAGCTGGTGCTGCACCGGCTGGTGGAGAAGATCACCGCCCTGAACGGTGTGCCCATGACACCCACCCAGCCCCGTGTGCTGGGCCCCTATATGTGCGTCCCCTTCGGCAAGCTGCTGCGGCGGGCCGCCATTCCCAACACCGTCACCAAGACCATCCACACCGACAAGGTGTTCGCCGCCGACCGGCGCACCCAGTGGATCCAGGCCTTCCCCGGCTATGCGCCGCTGGCCGATCAGATGCGGGTAGTGCACTCCTTCCGCCGCCCGGTGATCCTGGTGGACGATCAGCTCCACACCGGACGCCGCATCGGCGTGCTGGATCCCCTGGCGCGGGAGCAGCAGGTGGAGATCAAGGAGGTGCTGGTGGGCATCCTGTCCGGCCAGGGTCGGGATCTGGCCCAGCAACTGGGCCGGGATGTGGACTATGTGTATTTTGTGCCCAATCTGCGGGCATGGTATGTGGAGTCCACCCTGTACCCCTTCATCGGCGGCGACACGGTGGAACACCCCGCCATGGAGCGCTCCGGCCTGCAGCCCTCGGTGAACCTGATATTGCCCTACGTCTATCCGGAGCATCTGCGCCAGTGCGGCGCCGACGCGGCCTATACCTTCTCCCGCACCTGCATCGAGAATACGCTGTATATCATCGAGGCGCTGGAGACCGCTTATCGCCGGGTCTATGCCCGCAGCCTGACGCTGCGGCGGCTCAGTGAGGCGGTGGTGCTGCCCCTGTGCCCGGACAAGGGACGCATGAGCTATAACCCCGACGGCGCGGTGTCCGACTACCTCCGGGACGATCTGGAGACGCTGCGGCGGCTGGAGAACCTGTTCCGGTAAAAGGAGGAACCATCATGTATCAATATGAGGAAAACGGCCAATATTTCGTGTCCTGTCAGCCCCTGCCCCTGACGGCGGCGGAGAGCGCCCAGGGCCAGCCCATCTTTCTGTTCCGCCGCCCGCCGGAGAGCGGCCGCGCCGCCTTTTCCGCCGCGGCGCTTGCCCAACTGACGGCAGGGGCGGAGGACGTATCGTGGCTGGACAGCCGCCGCGTGGCCGTGACACAGGCGCCGCCCATCGAGACGGCGGAGTGGCTGACCGGCGGCCTGCGGGCGGTGAACTTCGACCATCCCCGCTGGCGGGAGATGGCGGCATGGCAGCCCAAGCCGGGCAAAAAGCGCGTCCACATTCTGGCCATCGGCGACGTGGGCAGCACCATCGCCATGGGACTGAAGCTGCTGGGCGGCGATACGGTGTCCGCCATCGGCATCTGCGACATCAACGAGGCCGCCACCAAGCGCTGGGAGTTCGAGCTGAATCAGGTGACGCTGCCGTGGCAGTACGACGCCATGCCCGCCGTGGAGATCGTGCCCCAGGAAAAGCTCTTCGACTGCGACGCGTTTCTGTTCGTGGCATCCAAGGGCATCCCCGCCGTGGGCAGCGGCGTAAAGGACGTGCGGATGGCCCAGTTCGAGGCCAACCGGGGACTGGTGGAGCTGTACGCCCGCAAGGCGCGGGAGGCACAGTTCCAGGGATTGTTCTGCGTGATCTCCGATCCGGTGGATCCCCTGTCCCGTGCCGCGCTGCTGGCCTCCAACCGGGACGCAGACGGCGTGTACGACGGCATGGGCCTGCTGCCCCAGCAGGTGCAGGGCTACGGCCTTGGCGTCATGAACGCCCGCGCCGCCTACTACGCCAAGCGGGATGAACGCTTTGCCTCCTTCCTGACGGAGGGCCGGGCCTTTGGCCCCCACGGCAGCGGGCTGGTGATCGCCAACTCCATCGAGCACTATGATGACGCCCTGTCCCGTGAGCTGACGGAGCTGGCATTGACGGCCAACCTGAAAATGCGGGAGCTGGGCTTCAAGCCCTATGTGGCCCCGGCGCTGTCCTCGGCGGCCATCAGCGTGCTGCTGACGCTGCGGGGTGAATGGCACTACGGCAGCGTGTGTCTGGGAGATATCTTCATGGGCGTGAAAAACCGCTACACCCCCACGGGACTGGAAACGGAGGACATCCCCCTGCCGGACGAGCTGTTTGCCCGGCTGACGGAGACCCAGGACATCCTGCGGAAGATCATTTGAAAAGGAGGCCGGTATCATGGAGCCCTTGCTGGTGATTTGTCCCCAGGCGGAGGAGAATCCCCGCCTTTCGGCGGTGCTGTCCCGTGCCCTGGAGGGCCGCCCCCATGTAAAGGTGCAGCGGCCCGATGAGCTGCATCCGGTGACGGGGCAGCGGGTGCTGTTCGCCGTTTCACTGCTGCACGGTGGCGTGAATCTGGACTGGTACGCCATGCTGTCCGCCATCCGGCAGGACAGCCGCTTCTTTGACGGCTGCTGCGGTGCGGTGCTGGTGGACGGCGACGGTGAGCTGTACACCAAGTCCGCTGCCCGGGAGATCGTGTTTGCCGCCAATCAGGCGGGCTGTGCCTTTATGGGCGCGCCGCTGGTGGAGGCCACCGGGTCGCTGGAGAATTTCCACATCCGGGCCATGCTGCGGCACACGGACTATCTGGGTGCCTACACCGCCTGCGCCCGTGAGCTGGTGGACCGCCTGCTGGCGGATACGCCGCCGGTGCGGCAGCATCCCCATCTGATGGTGCTGCACGCCTCCAACCGCAAGACCTCCAACACCATTGCCCTGTGGGAGCGGATGGCGCCTCGGCTGGAGGGCCGGGTGGACGCCCAGGTGGTGAGCCTGCGGAACGGCACGGTGGCCGACTGCAACGGCTGCGAGTTCCGCACCTGCCTCCACTTCGGCGAGGAGGGACGGTGCTTCTACGGCGGCGTCATCGTGGACCAGGTGTATCCCGCCATCGGCCACGCCGACGGCGTGCTGTGGCTGTGCCCCAACTATAACGACGCCCTGGCCGCCAACCTGACGGCCTGCATCAACCGGCTGACGGCGCTGTTCCGCACCACGCCCTTCTATGACAAGGATCTGTACGCCATCATCGTATCCGGCTACTCCGGCGGCGACATCGTGGCCCAGCAGCTGATCTCGGCCCTGTGCATGAACAAGGCCTTCCGCCTGCCGCCCCGGTTCTGCATGCTGGAGACAGCCAACGACGCCGGCGCGGCGTTGAAGCTGCCGGGCATCGAAGAGCGGCTGGCGGCCTTTGCCGACAAGATGCTTGTATAAAAAAGAACCGCCCCGTGGGCGGTTCTTTTTTGCCGGTGGAAAGATAAAAAACGAAAGGGAAAAGCTGATGTGTGCCGCCGCGGCGGTACGATTTGGATCAGAAGCGCTTGGCAAGGCCGCTGAGCAGCAGCGTGGGCAGCAGCCACAGGGCCAGGAAGGCCAGCATGTACAGGGGAGAGAGGGTGCCGTAGCTGCCCACGGAGGTGAGATAGTAGGTCAGCAGCAGGCCCACCACCGCACCGGCATAGCACAGCCAGGTGCCGGTCCGGACGACGCTGCGCAGGCGGCGGGAGCCGATGGCGGTCTCGGCCAGGGGCATGAGCCCCTCCCGGTAGATGACGGCATTGGGGGCTTCCCCCTGCTGCTCCATCACGTCGGACAGCGCCAGACGGGCGGAGACATTGGGGTAGAGGGGCTTGCAGTCTATGCCGAATTTCCGCTTGAGAAGGCCGGGGGTCACATTGCCGCTGCGGACGGCCAGCACGGGCCGCAGTCCGGCGCGGCGCATGGCCCGCAGGGCCCAGTCCACGTTGCGGGAGGGCTGGTACTTGATGACGAAGATGGCGCCCAGCACACCGTCGATGGCCAAGAATACGCCGGTCTGCAGCTTCAGGTCGTGGGGCAGGGCCACCTTCTGCTTGCGCATGAAGTACGCGCTGCCCATGGCCACCGTCTCGCCCCGGATCATGCCGGTGACGCCGCCCTCCTCGCAGAAGCGCAGGTCGTCCACCCGGGCGGAGAAGCCGCCCTCCGCCGCAAGCTGCTGGCGGAACAGGGGAGAGAGCTGACTGTGGGCCGCCTGGGCCATCCCGGCGGCGTAGGAGAGCATTTTGACCCGCTCCTCGCCATAGACCTTATAGCCGTTGAAGGCCACCGTGCCGGTGGGGAAGAGGTCGTTCTCCGTCACCACCAACTGGCGGGCACGGCTGAGGGGAGGCGCTCCCGTGTAACCGGCCAGGGCGCTGCCGCCCCGGGTCAGCCGGTGCTGGAGCCGCTGGAAGGGCAGTGCTGCCGTCAGCGGCAGGGACAGGGGCAGCGCCACCGTTAGGTGGGCCGACCAGACCCACAGGAAGCGCTCCATACACTGGTTGGAGAGGCACACCACCGCGGAGAGCACCGTGGCGGCGCTGAGCAGCAGGGGGGTGAGATACCACTGCCAGCGGCGGGCCGGGTCAGGCTTGTCCGTCATATGATAGAAGCCGGACAGGCGGCCCTTCTGCTTGCAGACACCGGCGTCGGTGACGGAGGCCACATAGGGGGGCTCGCCGCCCACGTTCACCAGTTGGAACGCCTCACGCCGGGCTTCGGCCCGCAGCAGCAGCGACCACTGCTCCATCCACAGGAGGAGGGCGGCGGTGGCGGCAAAGGGAACGTGACTATCCTGGGTGACGGCGGCGGACACGACGCCGTCAAGAACGACGATAAGGGTCAGGAGCAGTGCGCCCAGGGCGCTGGCCACATGGCGTTCTTTCAGCTCGCCGATGGCGTGCTTCCACACGTCCGCCGCCAGCAGCGCCGTGATCAGCAGGATGCCGCAGGGCACATAGGCGCGCAGCAGGGGGCTTTCCAGCCACTGGGCGGGCATGTAGCCCAGGCCGTCCAGGATCGCCAGGGCCAGCAGCGCCGCCACCGGGAAGGTGAGAACGGTCAGTGCGCGGCGGGTGTGCTTTACCCGGCGCTTTTCCGCCCGGAACGCCTCATCACTGTCGGGCTCCGGTTCCGGCTCCGGCTCGGGCCTGCGGCGCTCCGGCTCCTCCCAAAGCTGCTCGGTATCGTGGCGGGGGCGGGGCTTTTTCCGGGAACGGCGGCGATTCAGCAGCTCCTGCAGCCGCTCACGCAGGGTGGGTGGCTCCTCCAGGATGCCGTCGTCATTCTCGGCCAGCACGGAATCCACCGTGTCGTACATAAGGTTTTTCAGAGAGACCCGATCCGGCGGCAGCTCCTCCTCCGGCTCCGGCGCGGTGCGGATCACCGGGAATTCCGCGGTGTCCTGCTTCTTCCGGGGCTTTTTCTTCTTGTGCTTTTTCTCCGGCCTGGGCAGCCGCGTGGTGATCTCCTCCTCCGGTTCCGGCTGAGGTGCGGGCTCCGGCGGGGGGACAGGCTCCGGTTCGGGTTCCGGGATAGGCTCCGGCGCGGGCTGGGGAGGGGGGACTTCCTCCGTCTGGGCAGGCTGACGCCCACCCTTGCCGTATTCGGCCAGGATGGACTCCAGGGTGAACGCCTCATCCTCCGGGATGGGCGGGGTATGCAGTTGTGCCTCGTCTTGCCTGCGCATGGATGTCCTTTTCTCAGCTCCGCTGGCGTACCGCCTCGTACAGCAAGATGGCTGCCGCGGCGGAGGCGTTCAGGGAGGAGATGTGTCCCTTCATGGGGATGCTTACCAGAAAATCACAGTTTTCCGCCGCCAGGCGGGTCATGCCGTCGCCCTCGGAGCCGATGACGATGGCGGCGGGGCCCTTCAGGTCGGCGTTATAGAGGGTGGTGTTGCCGTCAGCGGCGGTGCCGAACACCCACACGCCCTGCTTCTTCAGATCCTTCAGCAGGGAGGGGATGTTGGCCACCCGGGCCACCGGCATATAGCTGACGGCACCGGCGGAGGTCTTGGCCACGATGGCGGTCAGTCCCGCCTGCTTGCGGTACGCGGCAATATTGGAGCCGATCTGATTTCTCAAAGTCGCGTCGTCCATGGTTCCCCTCCAGCATACAGTTACAGCTATCTTATCACAAATGGGAACCCTTTGCAACAGGGAAACCGGCAGATGCTCCCGAAATAAATCCGTTTATCCCCTTGCATTTTCTTCCAATCCATGTTATGATTGGTTTGTACACCACGAAACCTTCCCGCTGTAAGGAGGCAACGCT
>ENA-UEQL01002654-UEQL01002654.1-human-gut-metagenome-genome-assembly--contig:-NODE-2654-length-11744-cov-6.334105_pt1 | contig 11744 bp, 7 predicted proteins | sample MGYA00242905_ERZ507926 | MGnify/ENA primary metagenome ERZ507926 (study PRJEB26167, sample SAMN06115531) | human gut metagenome | host: Homo sapiens | place: China:Henan | collected 2015-09-09 | study...
AAACATGCAGCATCCTATGGACGGAGGAATTACACCCTCGAATGACGGACAGGGAGGTATGCCACAAGAAGGTGGACGAACTGACCAAAGGGGAAGAAGCCGAACTGATTGCACGAATCACCGAAGATGCACCGGTACAGCCCGGCGGACGTATGCTGTTCACTTATTCCGATGCTTCCCTGACTTACGGCGACCTGAAAATCTTCCCGAACAACACAGGGAATTATCAAATCGGTATTTTTGAACGTACCTTGAAATATGCTGAAGATACCGGTGAACCTTATCAGCAAATCGAAGCTGAAATGGCAGGAAGTACCAAAAAGACCTACACATTCATGTTATTCGAGGACGAGGCATCTTCCGTTCAGACTACAACCGGACAAGAAGAAACGACTACTGTCAGCTTGATTAAAGAAGATGTGACCGCACAATACAAAGGAGAGTTCAGCGGACTCACCAAGGCGTATCGGATTTATCACCTGACCAAGCAGCCCTAACATTCTGCCGACACTTTTTTGCACATGTCCCGTATCGAACTTCAATCCTTCGATTTGTTCAACCGCATCGAACGGATTCATCATCAGCCGACGGCTGCTCCCGACAATTTACAAGCTAAATATATCCTGCTCCACAAAGTGCTGGAGCAGGCTTGTTATGAACTGACCACCGGCGTCACGCTCTCGTTCGCCAACCTGTTTTCTCGTCTGGATTACATCTGCAAGGAGAAGAAAATGACTCCCTCCGACCGCTATGCCATCCAGACCATGCGTCGCAACTGTAACGCTGCCATGGGCGACCGTTTTCAGGCCGACATGCAGGAATACCTTTACGACCTGCGGGCACTGGTGCGTTTTGTGTCTTTAGGCTTTGAAGAAGACATTCCGGCTTCCATTCTTCCGGAAATCCCTCACTCCAACCGTCCGTATCAAGGTACACGCCTGTCGCACATCCCGTACGTACGGGCTTCGGTGACCAGCTGGAACGACACGCAGATTTTTGCAGCGACCGACAGCGAAACCGACCCGTTCATCATCATCAACTATGCCAAAGGTGGGTATGACGGCGACCTGCTCTATCTGAAAGACCTGCTTTCAGAAAATCTGCCGCTGAACCTGCTCGATGTGCGTGTGGACGAGGAGAATCACTACATTCCCAACCTTATTGTGATTCACCCCGATTACCTGATTGACATCAGTTCGCTAGCCGCCTGCTTTCGGGAGTACGGGCACCACCCGCTTAATTATTTCATGAACAAAATCAAGCCGAGAGCCAATACGGCCCCCATCCTGATGGGTAACCTGGCCAGCCAGTTTCTCGACGACTATATCAACGAACAGCCTCAGGAGCCGGTGAGTTACCCCCGCACCATCAAGAAATTCTTTGCCGCTTCGGCCCTCGACTTCTGTACCTGCCCTCTTCCAGCCGATTTTCACGCACAGGCACAGGCACAGATGATGAACATCCGCTCGTTTGTTCACGATGTGCTGCCTCATAACATACGGAACTTCAACAAGAAGAATACCCTGCTCGAAGCCTCTTTCATTTGTGAGAAACTGGGATTGCAGGGACGTGTGGACATGATGCAGAAAGACTTCCAGGTACTCATCGAACAGAAGGCCGGAAAGCGCGACGAATACCATCGCCGCCATAAGGAAGACCACTTCATTCAGATGATGCTCTACCAAGGTGTACTGATGTACAATTTCGGACAGGAAACCGCCAATATGCAGACCTTCCTGCTCTATTCCAAATATGCCGACGGATTGCTGATAGAACACTTTGCCGAAAACTTGTTCCGGGAGAGCATCAAGCTTCGCAATTACATCGTACACAACGAGATGCAATTGGGTGACGGAGCCATCGGAGAAATTGTAGACTCACTGAGCACCGATTTGCTGAACGAATTGCAGATTGGTGGAAAGCTGTGGAACGACTACCAGGAACCGCAACTGCAGACGGCCATCAATACGCTGAAACGCTGTACACCGCTGGAGCGGGCCTACTTCAACCGTTTTTTCACGTTCGTATCAAAGGAACAGATTCTCAGCAAGACCGGAGGAAGCAACGATGCATCTCACGGGTTTGCCGGCAACTGGCATATTCCTCTGCACGAGAAACTGGAAGCGGGCAATATCCTGACCGGACTGACCATCCAGAAGAAGCAAAGCAGCGGCCCCGGCAAAGGATACGACCTCATTGAATTGCACATTCCGACACAGGATGAAGACTTCCTGCCCAACTTCCGTACGGGCGACATGGTGATTCTCTATGCGTATAAGGAAGAACCGGACATGAGAAAGCAGATTCTTATGAAGGGAAACATTCTGGAATTGCAGCCGGACCGTATGACCTTAGTGCTGCGCAACGGACAGCAAAATAAAGATATTATCGGCGGTAAAGAAGAAGTATTTGCCGTGGAACACGATTTTTCGGACACTTCTGCCAACAACGGCTTCCGCGGGCTGTACGCTTTTCTGTCCGCACAGGCCGACCGGAAAGAACTGCTGCTCGGCGTACGTCCGCCCGCACAACTGGAGGACGTCAAACTGAACGGCGATTACGGACGTTTCAACGAACTCATCCTGAAAGAAAAACAGGCCAAAGACTACTTTCTGCTGGTGGGTCCTCCGGGCACCGGAAAGACCTCGTGTGCCCTGCGTTTCATGGTGGAAGAAGCCCTGAGCGAACCGGATACCTCCATCCTGCTGTTGTCGTACACCAACCGGGCAGTGGATGAAATCTGTGCTATGCTCACGGATTCCGGTATTGCCGACCGTACCCCGTTCATCCGTATCGGCAACGAACTGTCGTGCGACAAGCGCTTCGTGCCTTACCTGCTGAAATACAGCCTGGATGACTGTCCCAAGCTGACCGACATCCAGCAGAAGATGGCACGCACACGCATCTTTGTGGGTACCACGACCGCCATCAACAACCGCCTCAACCTATTCACGCTGAAGCATTTCCAACTGGCCATCATCGACGAAGCTTCACAGATTCTGGAACCCGACCTGATAGGCATCCTGTCTGCCCGTCATCAGCAGCATAACGCCATCGACAAGTTCGTATTGGTGGGCGACTACAAGCAGTTACCTGCCATTGCCCAGCAAAGTGCGGAAGAAGCTGCCGTGACCGACCTCCTGCTGCGGAACATCGGGCTGGAGGATTGTCGCAACTCGCTGTTCGAACGCCTTTACAAATCGAGTCCGGACACCTGCCGCAGCATCCTTCACAAGCAAGGACGCATGCATCCGGCCATTGCCGAGTTTCCGAACCAGACATTCTACTACCGGGAGCAACTGGAGAGCGTGCCTCTTCCTCATCAGTTGGAAGAAACGCCTTACGAAGCCAGCCTGACTCCGCAGGACAGCATCGACCAGTTGCTGCAGGAACGCAGAATGGTGTTCATTCCCGCAGAAGCTCCGGACCACCTGACCTGCTCGGACAAGACCAATCCGAACGAAGCCCGGATTGTAGCCACTCTGTTAGGCCATATTTACCGCCTGACGGAATCCCGTTTCGACCCGAACCGGACGGTTGGTGTCATCGTGCCCTACCGCAACCAGATTGCCATGATACGAAAAGAGATTGCGCGCCTACAGCTGACTGCCTTGCAGGACATCTCCATCGACACGGTGGAACGCTACCAGGGCAGCCAGCGCGACATTATCATCTATTCGTTCACCATACAGAATTTCAGCCAGCTCAACTTCCTTACGGCCAATACGTTTCAGGAGGGCAATTTCCTGATTGACCGCAAGCTGAATGTGGCACTGACACGCGCCCGCAAGCAATTGCTGCTGACGGGCAATCCGCACATCCTCGGGGCCAACATCACCTTCTACAAGCTGATGGAGTACATCCGCCTGCACAACGGATACCTGGAAACGGATGCCCTCTCGTTCTGCCGAGGAGATTTCACCCTGCCTTCGTACCGGAAGAACTGGGAAGTGGCAGACGGTACCTATTCCCTGCCACCGCATTTCAAGCAGGTATTCTCGGAATTGATGGCCCCACCGGCACAGCTGGAAGAAAACGAAACTTACTACCGTGAAGCCACTGCCTACGGCCGGAGTGACTTCCGTACCCTGTCCGAAGAGATGTCTCCATCTGACTTCTGCCAGGTATACAACTATTTGTACATGCGGAAACAATATGCTGCTGCCCAGGCTCTCTTTACCGGAAGCGGCAACTGGCTGCACGACCTCATCCGTAAGGTATCAGGGCGCGTGGTGTTCTGCGATCTCTCGTGTGAAGCCGGAGCTTCGGGACTGGCTTTTGCCGATGTATGCCGTTCCCTTCCCCATCTAGACCTGACCTATACGGGCATCTATCCCATGCAGGAAATGGGAGAAACGGCCGAAGCATTTTTCCGTTCACCAGCCTACAAGCACATTCAGGCAAGCTGGTATCCCTGCCTGAGTGCCGTACCCACAGCCTTCTGGCAAGCCCATGCAGTACTGACTGAACTGGTGATTTTCAACCTCTCCAGCCTGTTCGACCGTATCTCTCCGCGAGAAGCACGCGACCTGGCTCTGCAAATCAACCAATTAGTACATGCCCGTCCCCTAAACCATTACGTACTGGTGTACCGTGACGATGCGGGTCCCTGCATGCACAACCATTCCTACACGGCATTCTGCAATCACCTGTCGGCAGAGTTGAAACCGCTCCAGCCGCAGATGCCTCTTTTCGGGAAAATCCATTGTGAACCCACCGAAGGAGTTCCTCTCTCGCAGGAATTCCTTTATGAAATACGTACCAACTGATGAAAAAGAAACCTATCCAGCGTGCCCTTATCGTAGGGGCTACTTCCGGCATCGGAAAAGAAACGGCCTTGCAACTGCTCCAGAAGGGATGGATACTCGGACTGGCAGGCCGGCGTGAAGAGAACCTGAAAGAACTGCAGCAACTGGCTCCGGAGCGTATCCACATCCGGGCCATCGACATCTGTCAGGATGATGCGACCGACCGCCTGCAGGAACTGATTGAAGAAATGGGAGGCATGGACCTCTACCTGCACTGCTCAGGCATCGGCCACCAGAACTACCAGCTGGCACCGGAAATCGAACTTCGCACACTGGAGACCAACGGCACCGGATTTGTACGCATGGTGACAGCCGCTTTCCGCTACTTCGCCCAACAGAAAAGAGGACACCTGGCGGTCATCAGTTCCATTGCCGGAACCAAAGGACTGGGAGCTGCTCCGGCCTATTCTGCCACCAAACGTTTCCAGAACACGTACATCGATGCGTTGGAGCAACTAGCTCACATCCAGAAACTTCCCATCCGTTTCACAGACATCCGTCCGGGATTCGTAGCCACCGGGCTCCTGAACGACGGCAAACACTATCCCATGCTGATGCATACGGAGAAAGTGGCCCGCCACATTGTACGTGCCCTGGAGAAAAAGAAACGCATTGTCGTGATTGACTGGCGCTATCGCATACTGGTGGCTCTCTGGCGACTGATACCCCCTTTCCTCTGGAAGCGACTGCCTGTCAGGAATTAGCCACCACCCGTCCTTCTTTCACCACAATCCGTTGCAAACGGCGGTACACATAGATAAATGCCGGAACCAGGAACAGGTTGGCAAACAGCCAGGCTGTCGGGTCGCCGAAGCATACGCCCCAGAATCCCCACAACGGAACCGCAATCAGACTGACCAGCACACGGGCCACCATTTCCGACACACCGGAGAACATAGCCAGCCGTGTGTAGCCCGCTCCCTGAATGGTATAGCGCAAGATACTGAGCATACCCAGCAAGAAGAAGAAAGAAGTGTTGATGTGCAGGAACAAAGCCGTATCGTCGATAATCTCGGTCTCATCCGGCGAGATGAACAGCAGGGCAAACTTCTCGGCCAGTCCCCACATCAGGGCACCAATCGCTATGACATAGACGGTCATCATCAGCGTGGCCGACTTGATGCCCATCCAGATGCGGTCCGACTTTCCGGCCCCGTAATTCTGTCCGGAATAGGTCGCCATAGCCATTCCCAAGCTATCCAGCGGACACATCACAAACATCTTGATACGCATGGCTGCCGTGAAAGCTGCCACACAGGCCGTACCCAGCGCATTGTTCGCACTTTGCAGCATGATGCTGCCGATGGCCGTAATGGAAAACTGCAATCCCATCGGTACCCCGATGTACAGCAACTGACGGGCCAGGTCGCTACGGAAACGACGGTCGGCAGGCTCGGTTTTCAGGATGTCAAACTTGCGGTACATATAGATGTAACACAGCAAGGCCGACAACCCCTGCGAGAAGACCGTAGCAATGGCTGCTCCGGCCACTCCCCACCCTAACGTAAGGATGCAGAACAAATCGAGCACAATGTTCAGTATGGTAGAGAAAAGCAGGAACCAGAACGGGGTCTTGCTGTCGCCCAGCGCACGAATGATGCTGGACAACAAATTATAGAAGAACGTACACGGTACACCGATAAAGGTAATCAGCAGATAGAGGTAGGCCCCTTCAAAGATGTTCTCCGGTGTCCGCATGGAACGCAGGATAAATCCGCAAAGCAGACTTGTGACAATGGCCACCGCGACCGACATCACTGCCGCCAACTTCAGGCTGACCGATACATAGCGCCGCATCGTCACATAATCGCGAGCTCCGAACTTCTGTGCCACCGGAATGCCGAAACCTCCGCAACACCCGTTGCAGAACCCTAAAATCAAAAAGACGACGGACGTACTGGCACCTACAGAAGCCAGCGCATTGATACCCAAGAACTTTCCGACAATAGCCGCATCCACCAGCGAATACGTCTGCTGGAGCAGGTTGCCCAGTAACAATGGAAAAGTAAAATTCAGAATCAGCGGCAGACTCGGCCCTGATGTCATCTCTCTAGACTGTGCCATAATTTCCTCTCGTTATCCTTAAAATCTTAATAAGCGTGCAAAAGTACACGAAAGTCACGAAACGAAAGAAAATCATCCCGTTAAATAAGGTAATTCGAGTAGTATTTTTGCCTTAAATCAAGTACTAAAAAAACGCACTTGCGTTTCAAACCAAACACAAGTACATTTTATCTGAAACGGCCTTACGTTTTATTTCAAACGCAAGGCCGTTCTGAATCAAACGTCAAAGCATTTTCTCACGAACGCAAAGACGTTTTTTCACCCCCAAAGAATATATAACAAAGCGCACAAAATCAACTGTTCAGCCACATCTTCAGAAGAGTCATCCGTTCGCGGCTGATTTGTATCGTACCCTCATACGCCGGCCATACACTCACCACAGCCTTTCCGTTGAAGTAGTGCTGAATATTGCGTATGGAATCGGCCGAGAGGATAAACTGGCGGTTCACCCGGAAAAAGACACGCCCGTCCAGCTGCTCACTCGTTGCCGCCTTGGCCACCTTATTCCAGTAATACTGGTCTGCCTGATACAGCACGTCGTTCGTCACCCGCTTTTCTTCGTACAAGGCACTCTCCTTTTCCTTTCGGGATTTCTCCAGTCCGGCTTTCAGTGCCCCTCCCGAGTAGACCGGCTGCAACAAAGTCACGGAAGCCCCGTACTTGGTGTCACGCCCCTGAAAATACAGCGGAGTTTCTATGGACGGAAGTTCCCTGTAGAGTTCCAGCGGGTTACCCGTGTAACTGGCATTGGCATTTCCGCTCAGCGAAGGAAGAAAATAGGCCTTCACCTTTTCACGATACTGCTGCAAGAATACACTCTCCTGGGCATGGACTCCCAGCTCCAGTCCCAGCATGCAGCACATCATCATTCTTCTATTCATCTCAATATAGTTATAAAATTAGAGAAACATTTTTTATTGGGCCACACATTTCTTCTTTTTATTCACCCCGTTTGGATATTTTATAGAAAACCGTGTACAAGGCCGGAGTGACAAACAGTGTCAGAAGGGTGGCAAAGGAAAGTCCGAACACCGTGGTCAGGGCCGCCATCAATACCGGACGGGCTCTGGAAACCGTGGCCTCTATCACAGCCGTATAAGGCTCCACACCGGCCTTCTGCTGAATATTTACCTCGTCGAGCAGCACAATCACATTCTTGATAATCATTCCCAGCAATCCCAGCCAGCCTGCGATACAGAAAAAGCCAAACTGAAATCCGGTGACCCACAGACCAAAGACCATCCCTATCAAAGACAAGGGTAGAATGAGGAAAATAATCAAGGGCTGACGAAAGTTGCCAAACAGCATGACCAGAATGACCAGCAGCATGATAAGTGCCAGGTTGGTCAAAGAATCGAGTACCTCCGGATCATCTCCGCAGAAGCGTGCCTCAATCAAGGCCTGCGGAATGGAGTTTATCTCGAAACTGTTCACACGAACCAGCGCGTCCGGAAACATTTCCGGCAAACGGTCGTACAACATAGCCTGAAGCTCACGTGACTTCTCCGGCGTGTCAGCTTCTACCAGGCATTGCGCATAATTAGGCTGCGGACCATAAGCCGCATTGGCCAGGTAATAACGGGGCGACGTCTGCCCGACAAACGACGACACCTTTTTCACTCCTTCCAAAGAATTCAGATAGGCTGTCATCTCCGTCATCTGACGGTCACTTTCTTCTATACGTGTACCCTCGGGTAACCAGACGTCGACCGAAAAATACTGCTTGTTGAGCAAGGGCATAAACTGCTGCGGAATAAAGCGGAATCCCCATTCGGCAATGACCAGCAACAGCACCATCGCTCCTAAAACCACATAGCGTCTCTGTATGGTCCATCTCAATGCCTGCCGGAACAGGTCGTATGCACGGCCGCTGAACAATTCGCCCTTCAGCTCATCCGGACGTGGACGACGCACAAACTCCTGCACGAAGAATACATTCTGCGTAATGGCCAGTACCCAGCTCAGCAAAAGAGATACCGCAATGACAATGAACAGTGAAGACAGGATTTCACCAGTGATATGCGGCGACAGGTAGACCGGAAGAAAGGTAAGTACCGCAATCAGGGTCGCTCCCAACAGCGGCATGGAAGTGCCCGACACGGCATCCAGTATGGCTTTTCTTTTCCGCATGCCCCGCTGCATGTTCACCAGTGCGGCATCGTACACCACAATGGCATTGTCCACCAGCATACCCATGGCAATGATAATGGCTGCCAGCGACATACGCTGCGTCAGGAAATATTCAGAAGGCACAAATTCCCTGTCAGGAAGTGCATTGAAGCGGACCACACACGCCACAGAATCTTTTTGCCGCATCTGCAACGCTATATCCTCGGGCACGTAGGCTTCTACCTTGATGCGTGAAAGGTCGATAAACGTCACCACCGGAACCGACGGTTTCACATCCTGGTAGCGCTCGATATGCGCCTGCTGCACATAACCGTCGAAAGGCGCATACAGACGGCTGTCTTCCCACGCGTTGACTGCCGCTTCATAATCCGCCTTGGTGCGTTCGTAGTTTGCCTTTGCCTGCTCATAATTCATGCCGGAGATGTTATCTTTGGCATACAAGCTGGATATACGGGTATAATCGACCTCCGCCTGACGATACAATGCCTCCGTACGCTGCTTCTGGATAACAAAATCACGTTCATCGATAGCCGCAATCAGTTGTCCCTTCCGGAAAAACTGTCCCTGCTGCACATCAAATGCATGTACAGGTCCTCCCACCCGAAAGGACAGTTCCGACAAGCGGTAAGGCTGCGAAATAAACGTATAGCACCGTGAAGAGGGAGCCTCCATAACTTCAGCATGAACCACCTTCACGCTGGGAAAAGAAGTCTGTTCCTGTGGCGTACGGCTGCATGCGCACAAGCACATCCCTGCAAGAAATAAAATCTCTGTTTTCATTCTTCTACAATATTATCATTCTACGTCACAAAGATAGCAGGCCCCATCGTCCCCTTTCACGGGAATTATTCCCAAGCCGCGCCTGAAGTGACTGAAGCGTAGAAACCGGCCACCCAAACCTTTTTCGGTGCATTTGCAAGAAGAGACTAAAAAATGATTTATTACCATTTGTGAATTTTTTAGTGTAAGAATTGGCTTACCTTCGCAGCCAAATTCAAAAACAGAGAAAAGACATGAAAGACAGTATTGACTTCGGAAGTATGGACATTCCGAAATTATTCCGGAAATTACTTATTCCTACGGTGCTGGGAATGATTTTCTCGGCCATCTTCATCATTACCGACGGCATTTTTGTGGGAAAAGGTATTGGCAGTGACGCCCTGGCTGCCGTCAACATTACGGCTCCGCTTTTTCTCATCAATACGGGAGTGGCGCTGATGTTCGGTATCGGTGCATCGGTTGTAGCCTCCATTCACCTGTCGCAAGGAAAGGTAAAGGTCGCCCGCATCAATATTACGCAAGCAGTAGTGGTTTCCTCCTTATTGCTCATCGCCTACGCCGCAGTCATCCTCTGCAACGTGGAGAAAATTGCCTTGCTACTGGGAAGCTCTCCCCGTCTGCTGCCTCTCGCCACGGAATACATGCACTGGTTTGTCCCCTTCCTGGTCTTCAGTGCCCTGCTGAGTTCCGGCATGTTCTTCGTGCGACTGGACGGCTCGCCCAATTATGCCATGGTGTGCAACATCATACCGGCCCTGCTGAATATTGGACTGGACTATCTGTTTATTTTCGTTTTCAAATGGGGAATGTTCGGTGCGGCCTTAGCTACCAGCCTGGGATACATCGTAGGCGCCCTGATGATTCTGATTTACCTGATGCAGCCGCACCGGGTACTGCACTTGTGCAAAGTGAAATTATCATCCAAGAGTCTGCGTCTCACCCTCCGCAACACGGGCTATATGTGCAAACTGGGATTGTCCAGTTTCCTCTGTGAAGCAGCCATTGCCACTATGATGTTTACCGGCAACTACGTATTCATTCACTACCTGGGTGAAGACGGAGTAGCTGCCTACAGCATCGCCTGCTACTTCTTCCCCATCATTTTTATGGTATACAATGCCATTGCCCAGTCGGCACAGCCCATTCTCAGCTACAACTTCGGTGCCGGAAATCCGGAGCGCGTACGGGCAGCCTTTCTCCTGGCCCTGCTGACCGCCATCTCCTGCGGTGTCGTGGTATTTGCCGTTACAACCCTGTTCTCCGCTCAAATCACCTCGTGGTTTATCGACAGTTCCTATCCGGCACACGACCTGGCCGTCAAAGGACTTCCCCTGTTTGCTTCCGGCTTCGTGTGCTTCGGCATCAACATTGTATCCATCGGCTATTTCCAGAGTGTGGAACGCGACCGTCCGGCCATGGCCATCACCCTGCTGCGTGGTTTTATCCTCATCCTGTTCTGTTTCTGGCTGATGCCCATCCTGTGGGGAGTACCGGGAATCTGGCTGGCTGTCCCCGTTTCCGAACTGCTGACCTTTCTTTTTGTCATTACCATCTATTGTCGCAGAAAACGAAGCTAAAGATTTATTACCTTTGTGCCTGCATAAACGCAGAAAAGTATGAAAGCTTTTATTGAGATACTTCGTGAAAAATACGGACTGGCACAGCCGGAAGCCGAAAAGCTGCTGGAACAGATGGAACTGCTAACCTACCGGAAAGGGGAACATATCGTACGGGAGGGAGAGCGTAACTCTTCCTTCTATCTAGTAGCCGACGGCATCTGGAGAGGACATTATCTACTCGACTGAGTGGACATTTCGCTCTGGTTTGCCTTTCAAGGTGACAGTATCTTTTCCTCCTGGGGATATGTGGCCGGACTTCCTTCTCTGGTTTCCTTCAGTGCTAGACGAATCTTGGCCTTAGCCTTGGATGTCTGCACGATGTTGAGCCATTCGCGGCGTGGCT
>ENA-UEQL01002656-UEQL01002656.1-human-gut-metagenome-genome-assembly--contig:-NODE-2656-length-11738-cov-5.764771_pt1 | contig 11738 bp, 10 predicted proteins | sample MGYA00242905_ERZ507926 | MGnify/ENA primary metagenome ERZ507926 (study PRJEB26167, sample SAMN06115531) | human gut metagenome | host: Homo sapiens | place: China:Henan | collected 2015-09-09...
TCTTTGTGCACATCAAGCCCTGCTACAGTTTTCATAAGCTTTGAATTTAATTATTAATTAGGCGTTAGAGCCTATTTTCCCACAAATATATGGGATTTTGGCAACATTTGCCAATAGGAAACTGAAGCGGGCTTGATTTATGTTTTGCAGTGGTTCCTTTTTTATCTCGTGGGCATGTGATTAAAAATTCTCATCTTAATTTCATTCGAAAAACACTGAGGGAAAAAAACAAAAACACTGTGGGAGCGATTCAAGACCCCTGTGGGAGCGATTCAAAAACACTGTGGGAGCGTGAAAGCGCTCCCTCAGTGTTTTGAGAAATGAAACATGAAACTAAAAATGAAACATTAAAGTCGTATGTTTCATTTTTCGAAATGGCTGATATTCAATTACTTTATAACAAAAAATGAAACATGAAAGATAAATCAGAAGTTCTGAAAATGTATGGATATTATGTGAGATAAATTGCAGTTTAAAAGTTGCGAGTCTCTGATGGAATTTTGTAAATTTGCTCATGGCTTTGAGTTTTGAGTATTGTTTTTTTATCACATCTAAGTTGCTCATTTTCCATGATATACGGAAATCAAAGTTTTTTTTATGCGATAAACTCAGCCTTAAACTCTAAATCCGAAATTTGAGTTATTTATGGTCTATCAAAATAAAGTCTCTCTTCTGGCTTATCTACAAGCGATAAGTTAGAAGAGAGACTTATATTTTTAGTTTATTAAAGTGTATCAATTAATTTGATATTCAATGCTATTGTCGTTGAGGTAGTTGATGAGTTCGCTACCAACTGATACGCGATAGTCGTTGCATTGTAGCATTACTTGCGATTGCTTCTTACCATCAATCACGTTGAAGAAAATGTCGGTAGGGCCTTCATTCTGTTTTATGAGTGATGATAGTTCGTTTGCCGTCTTTCGGTTGAGCAGGTTGGTTTGAAGCGTGATAGTTATAGACTTTATCTTTTGGTCTTTCACGTCGGTTAAGAACTCAACTCGGCCTATTTTAAGCTCATAGGTGTTTTGCTTCCATTGTCTTTCTTCCACTCTTGCTGTGACAAAGAGAGAATTGCCGATTTGGAAGTATCCGCTGAAGTTTGCCCAATCGTCACCAAAAAGTGCCAATTCGCCAGCACCGCTATAGTCCTCCATTTTTACTATGCCATAGGGTTTGCCCGTCTTGGTCTGCCCTATGCGAAGGTCTGTTACAATGCCTCCTATCATGACATCTTGATTGGCAAATGGGGTGATGTCTTCCAACTGGTCCATGTGCATGTTGCACACTTTCTCAATGATGATGCGGTATGAGTCGAGCGGGTGACCTGAAATATAGATACCTATAAGGTCTCGCTCCTTATTGAGTCGTTCGAGGTCGCTCCAGCGTTCAATGTTTTTGGGCGGTTCTGGTTGGGTGGTCTCGATGGCTTCAGTAGCACCGAAAAGCGAGAATGTATTTTCAGCCTGGTCGGTTTGGTAAAGGTTACCATATCGTACCAGAGCGTCAAGGAAGGTTTCGCCATTGCTACCAGGCGTAACAAATTGCTCGCGTGTAATCGTACCGAAACTATCGAACGCACCTGCTAATGCTAGGCTTTCGATAGATTTTTTGTTACACGTTGAAAGGTTAACGCGCTCAACGAGATCGTATACAGACTTGTAGGGGCCATTCTTCTCGCGTTCGGCAAGTATCTGCTGAACAGCACCCTCGCCCACGCCCTTAATAGCACCCATGCCGAAGCGAATGTCGCCACTATGATTGACGCTAAACTTTAAGTAGCTCTCATTAATGTCGGGACCTAATGTGCTAATGCCCATTGACTTACATTCGTCCATTAGCTTAGCAACGGTCGTGATGTCAGCTAAGCTTCGGCTCATCACACCCGCCATGTATTGCGAGGGGTAGTTTGCTTTGAGGTAGGCCGTCTGATAAGCCACCCATGAGTAGCATGTGGCGTGGCTTTTGTTGAAGGCATACGATGCAAAAGCACGCCAGTCGTTCCAAATCTTTTCGAGTACTTTGGGGTCGTAGCCGTTGGCTTTTCCTCCATCGATAAATTTGGGGTACATGTGGTTCAACTTCTCAATCAGTTTCTTACCCATGGCCTTACGCAGGGCATCACTCTCGCCACGTGTAAAGTTAGCAATCTCACGAGAGAGGAGCATCACCTGTTCTTGGTAGACGGTAATACCATACGTGTCTTTAAGGTATTTCTCCATGCAAGGCAGGTCGTAAGTGATAGGTTCGTCGCCATGCTTACGTGCAATAAACGAGGGAATATATTGCATAGGTCCTGGACGGTAGAGGGCATTCATGGCGATGAGGTCCTCAAAGGTAGAGGGCTGCAATTCACGTAGGTACTTTTGCATACCTGTTGACTCGAATTGGAACGTACCAATCGTTCGCCCATCGCAATAGAGCTGATAGGTGGCGGGGTCCTCAATACTGATCTCGTCGATGTTGAGCTCAATACCTAATGACATGCGTATGTTTTCGAGCGCCTCTTTAATGATAGAGAGTGTTTTAAGCCCCAAAAAGTCCATCTTAATAAGCCCCGTCTCTTCAATAACGCGTCCTTCGTATTGAGTGCAGTGTAACTCCTCGTTCGTCTCTTTATCCTTAGCGGTAGAAACGGGTACCCAATCAGAGATGTTGTCACGACAGATAATGAATCCACAAGCGTGTACACCTGTGTTGCGCACATTTCCCTCGAGCATTTTAGCGTAGCGAATGGTGTCGCGAAGTAATGGATCGGAACTCGTCTCGGCTTCGCGCAGTTCGGGTATGGCGGCAATGGCGTTGTTGAGGTTCATTTTAGGCACCTTACCATCGGGGCCTTCAGGCAACTTATCGGGTATGAGCTTACATAAGTTGTTAGAAATAGAGAGCGGTAGCTTTTGTACACGTGCCACATCCTTAATAGCCAACTTCGTGGCCATTGTACCATAGGTAATGATGTGTGCAACGTTGTCGGCACCATACTTCTGTGTTACCCAATTTAAGACGCGTCCGCGTCCATCGTCATCGAAGTCGACATCGATATCGGGCAATGAAATACGGTCGGGGTTAAGAAAACGTTCAAACAGGAGGTCGTACTTAATAGGGTCAATTTGGGTGATACCTAAACAGTAGGCTACCGCACTACCTGCAGCCGAACCACGACCAGGGCCAACGCTGACGTCTAACTCTTCGCGGGCTGCGCGGATATAGTCTTGCACAATTAAGAAGTAGCCTGGGAAACCCATTGTCTTCATAATGTGCAATTCAAAGTTGATGCGCTCAGCCGTTTCGTCGTCTAACGGGTCGCCATAGCGCTTTTTAGCTCCTTCGTATGCAAGCTTTGAGAGGTAGTCCGCCTCAAGTTTGATACGATAAAGTTTGTCGTAGCCTCCAAGTTTCTTGATTTTCTTTAGCCCTTCTTCCTCACTCATGACAACTTTGTTGTTCTCATCACGTGTAAATTCATTGAAGAGGTCTTCTTCGGTGTATTTCTTTCGGTATTCCTCTTCCGTGCCAAATGATTTGGGAATGGCAAAGTTAGGCATGATAGGTGCGTGGTCAATAGAGTAAGTCTCAACTTTATCACACACTTCACAAGTGTTGGCTAGTGCCTCAGGTAGGTCGGCAAACACTTCGTTCATTTCGGCACGCGTTTTAAACCATTCTTGTTTGGTATAAAGCATGCGCTTGGGGTCGTCAAGGTCTTTACCCGTTGCTAAACAGATAAGACGGTCGTGAGCTTCGGCGTTCTCTTCGTCTACAAAGTGGCTATCGTTCGTACAAACGCACTTAATATCATACTTTTGGGCGATGCGTAATAATTCTTTGTTTACTTCAACTTGTAGGGAATACGTCTCACGATTGGCACGAACAGAAGGGTCTTTCACTTCATGGCGCATGAGTTCAATGTAGTAGTCGTCGCCAAAAATGCTCTTAAACCATTTAGCTGTCTCTTCAGCCTCTTCAATGCGGCCTTGCAAAATCTTTTGTGGAATTTCACCACCTAAGCAAGCCGAGCATACAATGAGGTCTTCATGAAAGGCCTCTAAATCCTTATGGTCGGTGCGCGGACGCATATAAAATCCGTCAACCCATGCACGCGATACTAATTTTATAAGGTTGTGATAGCCATGCTCATTTTTAGCAAGTACGATTAAGTGCCAACCAGACTGGTCAGTTCGATCTTGTTTTAACGACTTGTCGCCACGTCGAGCAACGTACATCTCACAACCGAAGATGGGCTTGAAGTTGGCAATGGGGCGCTGCTTCTTTAGTGTTGCTTCGCATTCACTAATCAATTGTTCCTTGGTCTTCCCTTCATCGGGGTTTTTCCCCTCTTTATCAAACTTCGGAGCGTAAGTGCCGTCTTGTAAAGAAGCTAATTTGGCCTCTGTGTCTTTAACGATACCTTTGGCTTTACCCGTCACCTTGTTGGTGTAGTTAAAAAATTCTTTAATGCCCATCATGTTGCCATGGTCGGTAATAGCCATGCCGCGCATGCCGTCCTTAATAGCTTTGTCTACTAACTTAGGAATGGCTGCTTGCCCATCAAGAATAGAATATTGAGTATGTACGTGTAAGTGAACGAAGTCTTGCATATCGATTCTGTAAACAGTATAGATTGTTTGGCAAAGCTACAAAAAACGTTTGGTTGTAGAATGTTTTGAGACCTAATTTTGTGTACGTGTCAAAAGAAAAGGATAAAAGCCTTGCTAAGTACGTAAAGTTTTTTTACTTTTGCGAGTAAGTGAAGACGACACGTAAATGAGTCGTCGCTAAACGGTATTAAAACAACCATTTATAATAAATCAAAATCATGAGAGTTATCATTGAACCTGATTACGAAAAGTTGTCAAATTGGGCTGCAGAGTACGTTATCAACAAGATTAATGCTGCAAATCCTACAGCAGAGAAACCTTTCGTATTGGGTCTTCCTACCGGTTCTTCTCCTATCGGTATGTATAAAGCCTTAGTTAAGGCTAATAAGGAGGGACGTGTAAGCTTTAAGCACGTGCTTACTTTCAACATGGACGAATATGTAGGCCTTCCTGAGTCTCACCCCGAGAGCTATCACTCATTTATGGCTACTAATTTGTTCAACCATATTGACTGCCCCAAAGAGAACATTCATATTTTGAATGGTAATGCAGAAGATTTGGCAGCAGAGTGTGCTCACTACGAACAGATGATTAAGGACGCTGGCGGTATCGACTTGTTCATTGGCGGTATCGGTCCTGATGGTCACATCGCTTTCAACGAACCAGGTAGCTCTCTTACAAGCCGCACACGTCAAAAGACTTTGACTACTGACACTCGTATTGCTAATTCTCGCTTCTTCGGTGGCGACCCCGAGGGTGTTCCTGCAACAGCACTTACCGTAGGTGTTGGTACTGTAATGTCTGCCAAGGAAGTGTTGATCCTTTGCAATGGTCACAATAAGGCTCGTGCTTTGCAGGCAGCAGTAGAGGGCCCAGTTACTCAGATGTGGACTATCTCTGTACTTCAGATGCACGAACACGGCATTATTGTATGTGACGAGGCAGCTTGCGAAAGCATTACTCATGGCACATATAAGTACTTTAAGGATATTGAAAAGAACAACCTTTAATTATCCAACAAGGTATATTCTCTCTTAAAAATAGAAGGAGCAACATCTCTTTGTTAGTGAGATGTTGCTCCTTTTTCTTGCAATGGACGCGTCATAGATAACGTTTCCGTTATATACGTTTCATTCTGGAAAAAAATAAGGCATTATGCTAAAACTGCATAATGCCTTTTTATATCGCATGGAATTCTATTTGTGTTAGAATCGTAATGCTTTTTCGTGTGATGGTGATGAACGAATTAGTTCTTGAAGAAGTCCTTAACGGCCTCGTTAGGAACCATCTGTTCGTCAAAGATATAAGCACCAGTCTTGGGGCTCTTTACCATCTTGATTACCTTGGTGTATGAACGTCCATCGGTTTTACCTTCTTGGAGCGTAGCGACTGTTTTCTTTGCCATGGTTTACTGTGTGGTTTTATTTGATTTCTTTGTGGATGGTCATTCTGCGAAGAATGGGGTTGTACTTCTTCAACTCCAAACGTTCGGGAGTGTTCTTACGATTCTTCGTAGTGATGTAACGTGAAGTTCCGGGGAGTCCGCTTTCCTTCATTTCAGTGCATTCTAGGATAACCTGAACGCGGTTGCCTTTAGCTTTTTTTCCAGCCATTGTATTCTACAGTTTTTAGCCGATTACTTTAATATTTTTCCAATCGCAATATCCCTTGGCTACAGCGTTAGTGAGCGCGGCATCCAAGCCGACCTTGTTGATAAGGCGCAAACCAGCAGCGCTAATGCGCAAGCTAATCCAACAATCCTGTTCAACATAGTAGAACTTCTTAGTAAACAAGTTTACGTCAAACGAGCGCTTAGTGCGACGCTTCGAGTGAGAAACGTTGTTGCCAATCATGGCCTTTTTTCCTGTAATTTGACAAATCTTAGACATTGCTTTCGCTTTGTTTCTTTATTGTTGTAATTAGAGTAGTGGTCTGTTTAGCATTTATTCTCTATGCGTGTAGGGTTTCAGGGGTTTGTTGTTGCGTAATCTTGGGGTGGTTTTCCTTAGATTGACCTACGTTGAATAGACATGCGTCCCACTTTTCGAGTTGCAAAAGTACTAACTTTTTGATTTACAACAAAGTTTTCATTAAGTTTTTTGATTTTGTTGCTTCAAAAATAAGGCTATACATGCATTTTATGTTGTTTTCTGTTGCATGTATAGCCTTATTCTAAAGTATTTTTCGCTTTAAAGAGGGTAGTAAATTCGCGTTTTATTGTGCTGCTTCTTCAGTAGCTTCTTCTGCGTTGCTTTCGTTGCCTTTAATGTAGTCAAGCAACATGTGCATGGCGGTGCTAGTAGCAGAGGCGAGGTTTTTATCACGTCCGTTGTCCTCTTCGATCATGCGAGTTACGATATTGTCAGCGTTTCCAACTGCTATCCATATTGTGCCAACGATAACGCCTGCCTTGCCACCGTCAGGGCCGCCAGGACCAGCGTATCCGCTAATGGCTACTGCATAGTCGGTGTTGAAAAGTTTGTTAGCTCCAATAACCATTTGGCGCACTACTTCTTCGCAAACGGGGGTTTGCTCTTCAATTACTTGTGCGTCAACGTTGAGTAAGTTTTCTTTTACCTCGTCGGCATAGCATACGAGTCCGCCTTTATAATAGTTAGAACTGCCGGGTACAGCTGTAATGACGCTCGCAATTCGGCCTGCGGTGCAGCTCTCTGCCGTAGAAAGCGTTTTGCACTCGCGCCACATGATTTCGTTGATTTCTTTGCTTACGAGTTTGAGGTCTAAATCCATTGTTTGATATGTTGTTATTGTGATGGCGTGTGGTGGGGTAGCACCTCTCGCCATTATTACGTTATGTTTAAAGGATAGTTCGAGAATAAGCCGGCTTGTCAATGGGGCAGAAGTCCTTGTCAATGTACTTAAAGTAGCCCGTGATTGCAATCATTGCCGCATTGTCGGTGGTGTAAGAGAAGCGTGGAATGTAGATGTCCCAACCTTTCTTTTCGGCGCGTTGTTTAAAGGCATTGCGCAGTCCCGTGTTAGCTGATACTCCGCCCGAAAGTGCAACGTGCGTGATGCCGGTTTGTTTGACCGCTAAGTCGAGCTTCTTCATCAGAATGTCAACAATTGTCTGCTCAAGCGATGCTGCTAAATCCTCTTTGTGGTGTTCAATGAAGTCAGCGTCATTTTTTAATTGGTCGCGCAAAAAGTAAAGGAAAGAGGTCTTTAAACCAGAAAAGCTGTAGTTCAGCCCTGCGATGTTGGGCTTGGCGAAGCTGTATGCTTTAGGATTTCCCTTGCGAGCCAACTTATCAATTATAGGGCCACCAGGATAGCCAAATCCCATTACCTTCGAACATTTGTCCATTGCCTCGCCAGCGGCATCGTCAATGGTCTGTCCTAAAATCTCAAGTTTGTTGTAAGCGTTCACTTTAACAATTTGAGAGTTACCACCGCTCACCAATAAGCACAAGAATGGGTAGGGTGGGGTAGTGTGCTCATCGTCGTGCGTTTGTATGAAATGGGCTAAAATATGTCCTTGCAAATGGTTTGCTTCGATTAGGGGTATGCCTAAGGAAGTGGCTAACCCCTTTGCGAATGATACACCAACGAGGAGTGAACCCATAAGTCCAGGGCCTAAAGTTACGGCAATGGCTGAAAGTTCTTCCTTCTTTACGCCAGCTTGTTTTAGTGCTTGGTCTACAACGGGCACGATATTCTGTTGGTGTGCTCGAGAGGCTAATTCAGGAACAACGCCACCATAAGCTTTGTGTACTGCTTGGCTCGCTGTTACGTTGCTCAGCAGGTAGCCATCGCGTAGTACGGCCGCTGAGGTGTCATCGCAACTTGATTCTATGGCTAAGATTGTTATCATGCAGTTTATTGAAAAGTAATAGAGTTAGTAGGTGAGCACTTCAAGGCCGTCTTCCGTCATGAGGAACGTGTGTTCCCATTGCGCCGAAGGAAGTTCGTCTTCAGTTACAACCGTCCAACCATCTTCTTCGTCGATGAATACGTGCCAATCGCCCATGTTAATCATTGGTTCGATGGTAAACACCATGCCAGGAACGAGTAACATGCCATGTCGGTGAGTGTTGTAATGGTCAACTTCTGGTTCTTCGTGAAATTCAAGTCCAACACCATGTCCGCATAAGTCGCGTACAACGCTGAAACCATTCTTCTTGGCATGCTTTTCTATTGCCTTGCCTATATCGCCTACAAAGCCCCATGGTTTGGCTGCTTCGGCACCAATCTCAAGACATTCTTTCGTTACTCGGACGAGTTTCTCCTTCTCAGGCGAAGTCTTGCCTATAATAAACATGCGTGAAGCGTCGCTATAGTAGCCGTCAAGTATAGTACTAACGTCAACGTTGATGATGTCGCCCTCTTCAAGTACTTCGAACTCGGAGGGAATGCCATGACATACGACTTCGTTTATGCTTGTACATACACTCTTGGGAAAGCCCTCGTAATTAAGAGGTGCGGGTATTGCTCCGTGCGAAACCGTATAATCGTAAACGAGTTTATCGATGTCGGCAGTGCTCATGCCTGCATGAATTTCTTTTTCTACGAGGTCGAGCACTCCTGTGTTAACTTTACATGAGCGCTTAATACCTTCGATTTGTTCTGGCGTCTTGATGAGGTTGCGTGTAGGAACGAGTTCTCCGTGATTTTGAAAACTCAATATTTTCTTGTCAAAATCTGTAGGCTCTTGCCCCTTGGGTATGTACCAATTTCTGATTTTTCTTTTGAACATATTCTGAATGTGTAGTGGCTCTTAGCCACTGCAGTGCAAAGTTAGTGCAAGGCGAGAGAAGAGCAAAATGAAAGTCAAAAAACTTTCATTTTCTCTGCCGAGCCGCCGCCAAACTAGTCGTTAGAAAAGTTAGTGCAAGGCGAGAGAAGAGCAAAATGAAAGTCAAAAAACTTTCATTTTCTTTACCGAGCCGCCGCCTAACTAGCCGTTAGGAAAGTTAGTGCAAGGCGAAAGAAGAGCAAAATGAAAGTTAAAAAGAGTCTTACAACCTCTTTTGCTGAAAATGTAAATACTAAAAAAGTTGCAAATCAAGTGAGTACTTGAGTTGCAACTTTTCTTATGGATTAGTTATAATGTAGATTAGAATTCCGCAGACTTAGGAGTACGAGGGAATGGAATGACATCGCGAATGTTTTGCATACCTGTAACGAAGAGAATAAGGCGCTCGAAGCCGAGACCAAAACCTGCGTGAGGACATGAACCATATTTACGCGTGTCGAGATACCAAGTCATATCTTTCATCGGAATATGACGCTCTTCGATTTCGTTCATCAACTTGTCATAACTCTCTTCGCGAACGCTACCACCGATGATTTCACCTATTTGAGGGAAGAGTACATCGGTACCTTGTACGGTCTGTCCGCTCTTGCCTCCAAAGCCTGACTCCTCTTCGTCTATCTTCATATAGAAGGCTTTGATGGCCTTGGGGTAATTGGTCATGATGACAGGCTTCTTGAAGTATTCCTCTACGAGGTAACGTTCGTGTTCAGAGGCCAAGTCGTCACCCCATTCGCAAGGGAACTCGAACTTCTTACCCTTTGCAATGGCTTCTTGGAGTATGCGAATGCCTTCGGTGTAAGGTAAGTGAACGAAGTCGGCATTGAGTACGCCTTCGAGTCGCTCAATAAGTCCCTTGTCTATCATTTTGTTGAGGAACTCAAGGTCGTCCTTACAGTTATCGAGTGCCCAACGTATGCAGAACTTAATGAAGTCTTCTTCTAACTCCATGAGTTCGGCCATGTCCATAAAGGCTACTTCAGGTTCGATCATCCAAAACTCTGCCAAGTGGCGTGGTGTGTTAGAGTTTTCGGCACGGAATGTGGGGCCAAATGTGTAGATAGCGCCCAAGGCGGTAGCTCCTAATTCACCCTCTAACTGTCCGCTAACGGTGAGAGAGGTCTGTTTCCCAAAGAAATCGTCAGAGTAGTCAATCTTTCCATTCTCGTCCTTCTTCAGGTCGTAAAGGTTCTTCGTTGTAACTTGGAACATTTGACCAGCTCCTTCGCAGTCAGATGCAGTAATGAGGGGCGTGTTGAAGTAGTAGTAGCCGTGTTGGTGGAAGTAGGTGTGAATGGCCATTTGAAGGAGGACAAGCCGGGCGAAGTCGCGCTGCAGTTGAAGCATCTGGCCGAAGCCCTGAAGGAGAACTCCAGTCTGCAGCGTGAGAACGCGTTGCAGATCGCCCGGATCGACAAGAACTGCGCCTCCGGCCATGCGGAACTCATGAAGGAAATTTCCGCCGACAAGGTCTGGCTGGCCAACATCAACGAAGCGGTGCAGAAGCATATCACAAACGGGAGGATACATCGTGGAAACTGAAATCGTTTTTATTCTGCGCCAGGCGATTCTGATCGCCGTGCGCGACGCCTACGGACCGACGACGCTGGAGCGGGCGCTGCGCCATTCGGAACTCTTCGGGGCCGAGCCGGAAGCCGTGCTGCGCGAGTGGCGCGAACTGGAAAAGCACGGCTATCTCGAACCGCTGCCGGGTTCATCCGGCAAATACCTGCGGTTGACCGAAAAGGGCGCGGCCCAGGCCGAATACCGGCCGGGCGCGGCAGACCCGTTCATTCACGGGGTAAAGGCGATGGGGTGACGGCATGGGCGGACCGCGAAGCAATCTCACGTATCATCCGCCGGAAATCCGCCGCCGGGTCTACCAGCTCCATTACGAGGGACGGACCGGCGCGGAGATCGTCGCCGACCCGGAGGTGGCCGAAAGCATCCGCCGTACCGGATACCGGCTGCACGGTAACACGCTGACCGCCGCCTGGCGGAGCGACGACTATCAGGAGTACCGCCGCCGGCGCGAGGAAACCGAACAGCGCATCGGCAACGCCCGCTGGGCTGCGGAGGCGCTGCGCGACACCGCCGGCATCGGCAGCGTCGCGGACATGACGCAGATGGCGCTGCTGGAACAGTTGCGGGAACTGGCGGAAAAAGGCGGCGGCGATCCGTTCCAGATCGATCTCCGACGCGGATACACATGCCCTGGAAATTCGCGCATCCGTTTCCGGCAAAATGGACGCGGCGGTCTCCGTGATTGTAAACGAGGTCCTGTCGCGCGCCGCAAAATCCTCGTGAGGTAGTGTATGGCTGTTGGAAAAATGAAAAAGCTGTCCGTCGTGACCATGCGCTCGGAG
>ENA-UEQL01002657-UEQL01002657.1-human-gut-metagenome-genome-assembly--contig:-NODE-2657-length-11735-cov-4.795334_pt1 | contig 11735 bp, 10 predicted proteins | sample MGYA00242905_ERZ507926 | MGnify/ENA primary metagenome ERZ507926 (study PRJEB26167, sample SAMN06115531) | human gut metagenome | host: Homo sapiens | place: China:Henan | collected 2015-09-09...
GAAAAACAGCAGATTTGTCTTTCGACAAATGAGTACTACGCAAACAATTTTTGAAATAATAGGCATAATAGGCTTTGCGATGTCCGGCACGATGGTTGCTCTACAGAATAAAATGGACATCGTCGGCGCGGTTATTCTCGCAAACGTTACCGCACTCGGAGGCGGAGTGCTGCGCGACCTCGTGATAGGGCACATTCCTCCCCACCTTTTCAACGACCCGTTTTATCTTGTGTATGTTGCGATTGCAACCGGCGTTTCCATTCTTCTTATGGTGGCGATCGTGCTTTTCAAGCCGTTTAAGCAGGGCGTTAAAAGCGAGGCGTTTAACCTTACGATAAACGTTATGGACGCAATAGGCATTGCCCCTTTCTCCATTTTGCGTTCGGAAGTGTGTGAACCGTGCCTTTGAGGTTCATGGAGAGAACCTTTACGGCTTCAGCGCGCTTATGCTTGCCGTAATCGGTTGCTTTTCCAGCTGTTGCGGCGGAATTTTCCGAGATATTCTGGCGCACAGAATTCCCACCGTTTTTCGTAAGTATCTGTATCTTATTCCTTGCTTTGTCGGAACCATTACCTATGTTTTACTTGCGCAGTACACTTCCGTTTGGGAGCCGTTGGCGTTTATCATAGGCTCGGCAATAATAATAGGCGGCAGATTTGCGGGCATGTTTTTCAAAATCAATATGCCGTCCGTACGCATCGACGAACCCGATAAAGAACAGAACGAAAAATGACCTTTCGGGCAGTCTCTCTTTTTCCTACCTTTTTACTATGCTTTATATTTTTCTCCGTAGCGTTCTTTTCCAATCGGAAAGAACGCTTTTTTGTTGCAAAATACAGGCGAAATACGGAAAAAAGTTGACTAAAAGCCCTTATTTTATTGACTATTTTTCTTAAATTAACTATAATATTATTGTGCGCTTACGCGGTCTCGGTTTAATCCCGGAATAAGAGCGCTGGCGCCTTGAGTTTATATATTATTTACGGAGGTTTTCTATGAAGAAAATGACAATCGACGGTAATACCGCCGCTTCGCATATCGCTTACGCGTTCAGCGAAGTCGCTGCGATTTACCCCATTACTCCTTCCTCGCCTATGGCAGAATATGCCGACGAATGGGCTACTCAGGGAAGAGTAAACATGTTCGGACAGCCGCTGCGTATCGCGGAAATGGAATCCGAAGCAGGTGCCGCAGGCGCCGTTCACGGCTCGCTGGTAGCAGGCGCGCTTACCACTACCTACACCGCAAGCCAGGGCTTGCTGCTCATGATCCCCAATATGTACAAAATAGCCGGCGAGCTTTTGCCCTGCGTATTCCACGTCAGCGCAAGATGCGTCGCAAGCCACGCTCTCAACATTTTCGGCGATCACTCCGACGTTATGGCATGCCGCCAGACCGGTTTTGCAATGCTTGCGTCCAACTCCGTTCAGGAAGCTATGGACCTGGCACTCGTAGCTCATCTGTCCACGCTTAAGTCGAGAGTTCCTTTCCTTCATTTCTTTGACGGTTTCAGAACCAGTCACGAAATTTCCAAGATCGACGGAATCGACTACGAAGATATTCTTCCTCTCGTCGACATGGACGACATCAAGGCGTTCAAGGCACGTGCGCTCAACCCCGAACACCCCGTTCAGATGGGTACCGCTCAGAACGGCGATATTTTCTTCCAGAACCGCGAAGCTTGCAACAAGTATTATGAAGCCGTTCCCGGCATCGTAAAGACCATGATGGAAAAAGTTACCGCTCTCACCGGCAGAAAGTACGAGCTTTATCAGTACTACGGCGCACCCGACGCGGACAAGCTTATCGTCATGATGGGTTCGGGCTGCGAAGCCGCAGAAGAAACTGTTGACTATCTCACCGCTAAGGGCGAAAAAGTAGGTCTTCTGAAAGTAAGACTGTATCGTCCTTTCTCGGTAAAAGATTTCGTGGACGCTATCCCCGCAACCGTAAAGACCATTGCCGTTATGGACAGAACCAAGGAAGCCGGCTCTATCGGCGAACCTCTTTACCTCGACGTTTGCGCAGCTCTTGCCGAAGCAGGCAGAACGGGCATCAAGGTCGTTGGCGGCAGATACGGTTTGGGCTCCAAAGAGTTCAACCCCACCATGGTTAACGCAATCTACAAAAATCTTTCCGCCGCTACGCCCAAAAACCACTTCACCGTGGGTATCACCGACGACGTAACCGGACATTCGCTGCCCCTCGACGAATTTGTCAACGCTTCGCCCGCAGGCACCAGCCGTTGCAAGTTCTACGGACTGGGCTCGGACGGTACTGTCGGCGCAAACAAGAACAGCATCAAGATTATCGGCGATCACACCGATATGTACGCTCAGGGTTACTTTGCATACGACTCCAAGAAGAGCGGCGGTCTTACCATTTCGCACCTGCGTTTCGGTAAAACTCCCATCAAGTCCACCTACCTTATCGATCAGGCAGACTTCGTGGCTTGCCACAACCAGTCGTACGTAATCCGTTACGATATGACCGGAGACCTTAAAGAAGGCGGCGTATTCCTGCTTAACACTAACTGGACTCCCGAACAACTCGAAACCGAACTGCCCGCAAAGATGAAGAACGATATTGCAAAGAAGCACATCAAGTTCTACACTCTCGACGGACTTAAAGTCATCAACGAAATCGGCGCAAGAAAGGGCGTCAACACCGTTATGCAGGCAGCATTCTTCAAACTTGCCGACATCATTCCTTACGAAGACGCCGAAAAGTACATGAAGAAGATGATCGAAAAAGCATACTCCAAGAAGGGCGACGCTGTCGTTCAGATGAACTATGCTTGCGTTGACAAGGCTGTCGAAAACCTCGTCGAAGTAAAATATCCCGCTTCGTGGGCTACCACCACCGAAGGTGCGGAAATGGTTAAAGGCTCGTCCGATCCTTACTTCCAGAGCTTTATTAAACCCATCACCGCTCAGGCAGGCGACTCGCTGCCCGTATCCGCATTCGTTGCGGACGGTCACGTTCCCACCGGCACCACGCAGTTTGAAAAGCGCGGTATTGCCGCTATGATCCCCGCTTGGGACGCAACCAAGTGTATCCAGTGTAACCAGTGCTCGATGGTTTGCCCGCATGCGTGCATCCGTCCCGTACTCGCTACCAAGGAAGAACTCGCAGGCGCACCCGAAACGTTTGTCACCAAGACCGCTATCGGCGTTCCCTACGAATACAGAATGCAGCTTTCTCCCCTCGATTGTACCGGATGCGGAAGCTGCGCAAACGTCTGCCCCGCAAAGGAAAAGGCACTTACCATGGTTCCGTTCGGCTCGCTCGAAATCGCAGAGAACTCAAACTACAACTTCGCGCACGAACACGTTTCGCTTAAAGACGTATCGGCTAAATTCAAGCCCGATTCCGTCAAGGGAAGCCAGTTCCTGCAGCCGTTGTTTGAATTCTCCGGCGCATGCGCAGGCTGCGGCGAAACTCCTTACGTCAAACTGGTTACTCAGTTGTTCGGCGACAGAATGGTAGTTGCAAACGCAACCGGCTGCTCCTCCATTTACGGCGGATCGGCACCCACCTGCCCCTACACCAAGAACGCGCAGGGTCACGGTCCCGCATGGGCTAACAGCTTGTTTGAAGACAACGCGGAATTCGGTTACGGCATGAACCTTGCTTATAAGGCAAGAAGAGCAAAAATCGAATCCGATATGCGCGCTGCTTACGACACCGTAAACGAACAGACCAACGCGGCGTTTGCCGAATGGCTGGAAAACAAAGACGACGCAAAAGGCTCCAAGATCGCTTCCGATAAAGTTAAGGCTGCTCTTGCAAACGAAACCGCTTCCGGTCTCGATTACATCAAGGCTAACCTCGACTGCCTTACCAAGCCTTCTATCTGGATTTTCGGCGGCGACGGATGGGCATACGACATCGGTTACGGCGGACTCGATCACGTTCTCGCTTCGGGCGAAGACGTCAACGTCCTCGTCGTGGATACCGAAGTTTACTCCAACACCGGCGGACAGGCAAGTAAGTCCACTCCTACCGGCTCGGTTGCTAAATTCGCCGCAGGCGGAAAGAGAGTAAAGAAAAAGGACCTCGGCATGATGGCTATGAGCTACGGCTACGTTTACGTTGCTCAGGTTGCTATGGGTGCGGACAAGAACCAGGTTATCAAGGCTCTTACCGAAGCCGAAGCATATCACGGTCCTTCGCTGGTCATCTGCTACGCTACCTGCATCAACCACGGTATCGATATGTCCAACGGACAGCTTGAAACCAAGAAAGCAGTCGAAGCAGGCTACTGGCAGCTGTACAGATACAATCCCGAACTTGCAGACGAAGGCAAGAACCCCTTCACCCTCGACAGCAAAGAACCCACCGGATCGTATCAGGACTTCCTGGCCCACGAAACCCGTTACACCGCTCTCAAGAAATCCAAGCCCGAAATCGCAGACAAGTTGTTTGCTCAGGCTGAAATCGACGCTAAGAACAGACTTGAAACCTACAAGAAAAAAGCAGGTCTCGAGGACTAATTCTAATACCGAGAGCTTAATAAGTTAAAACTTTCCCCGCATAAGCCCAAAAAGTTTGTGCGGGGATATTTTTATCTAAAAAAAGAATTATTTGCGATTTCGATATACGAAAGCCCCGACGGAATTACTTACCGTCGGGGCTTTTATCGTTTTATGTTATTTCTTTACGCTATCCAGCCCACTCCGTTTGCATCGAGTGTGACGCTTGAAGAGGTTGCGCTTGAAATAGCTGCGTCGGTGCTGCCCAGAACGACCACGAGAGCGTTCATGGAAACGGGCATTTTTACGTTTGCTATGCCGGACACTGTGACTATTTCTCCTTTATTAAGGGATAATCTGCCTGTTTTGCCGTGATTAGCAAAGTTGGAACAATTGTATGATTCGCTGCTCATTCCGCCCGAAAGCCCGATTGCTACGACATAGCCGCCCGAATATGAATAGCCGCGTTCGGTATCTATCGCGCTGTCGGCATTGCCATAGGAAATTATTACCGATTTACCGCCGGTAAACTTAATTCCGCCGTAAGAATCGGCGCTGTTGGAATCCAGTCCGTCGCCGCCTGCGTACACATACAATTCGCCGCCGGAAATTATTATGCTGCATCCGGATGCGTTGCTTCCGTTGACGCCGTCGTCGGTGGAAATTATCGACGTTTTACCGCCGGATATTTCGGTCACTCCGCCTTCCAACCCCTCGTAACTATGCGTTATGTTTATCGTTCCGTTTGATATAAGCAATTTTCCGGTGCCGTGTATTGCGTCGTCGTCACTGTAAAGCGTAAGCGTTCCGCCGCTTATCGTTACGTTGCCTGTGGGCGTAACGCCGCTTTCAAGCGCGTTGTCACCGTTTGCATGAATTGCGTCATCATACGATTTTACGGTTATTTCGCCGCCGGAAATAGTTATTTGGTTACCGGATTTGACACCTTTGCACGAATAATCGGTTTTTTCGGGGTTGCCTTCCTGTCCGGGTCCGGGATTGAAACCTCCTCCGCCGCCCGGATTGAACCCGCCGCCGGGGAAACCTCCGCCGGGGCCGCCGAACGCAATAGTCGATACGCTTTTTGCCGATACGGTCTGATCGTTTGTATATATGGCAGACTTATCGGAATATTCGGAATATTTCGCGGTGGTAAAGTTTATTACTCCGCCGATTATTTCCGCAGAGCAAGCCGCGTCGATTGCGTCGTATGCGGCATACACGGTTAGTATTCCGTCTTCGATAATGATGTTTCCTTTCTGATTTCCCTTAGCGGATAAACCAGTATTGCTTGTTTTTATTCCGTCGGCATAACGAGATATAAGCGTAACCGCACCGGATTTCATATAAAACTCGTCGTTTCCTTTCAGCGCATTATCATAACTGTCGACGTTCAACGTTAATTTTTGCACCGTTATATCGTCTTTTCCGTGAATACCCATATAACTGTTGCTTGCAACCGTAAGCGAACCTGCTCCTTTAAGTTTTAAGTCGCATTCGGAATACAGCGCGGCTTTTAATTCGGTTGCGGACGAACGATAGTCGTAAATGTAGTTTTCGGTGCCTTTTTTAGCCGAAATATCCGCTTCGGTGCCACCCGAAATATAAAACGGGCAATTGTTGTCGGCTGCGATTTTAACGCCGGACAACTCGATCGTGGCTGTCGTATTGTCGCCGAGTGCGAATTGAAGCGACCCGTAATATTCGCCGCTAAGAGAAATTATACTCTCCTGCGTAACTACTTTATTATACGTCAGCGTTAATTTTTCGGCGGCTTCATCAAGAGAATACTCGCTTCCTGTGGGATATCCGACAGATAGAATATACTTTTTACCGTTTATTTCCGTCGTTACGACAATCGTCGTGTTGTCTTTTTTTGTTACGGAGTATTTTGCGCCTGGCTTTTCTTCGGTTTCGCCGGAACCTCCGCCCGTTTCGCCGGAACCTCCGCCTGTTTCGCCCGAGCCTCCGCCTGTTTCACCGGAATCTCCGCCTGTTTCACCCGAGCCTCCGCCCGTTTCGGTAGATCCGCCGCCGGTCGTGCCGCCGTTATTTTTGCTACCCGAACCGGTATTGCCGGAGCATGCGGCAACCAGGGTCAACGCAAGCGCAAGAACAATCGACAGAAAAACGGTTAACAGTTTTTTCAAAGACATTTTACAAGACATTGTTTTGTTCCTCCCTCAAAATCATTATTTCAAGGTTACCGTTACGAATGCGCAACTCGTCCATGAACTGTTTTTCGGTAACGTCTTTTTTAAGAGTAATGTCGTAAGTCAGCTTGTACAGGCTGCCCATATTGGAGGTTTTTACCTGCATAAGCCGATTTTCATCGGTGTACCGAGCAAAAATATCGGCAAAAATATCGGTGTAATCGAGATCTTCGGGAATGGTTATTTTTAGCGTTTTGCGGCGACTGTTTTTCTCTTGCGCATTGAAAATGAGATTGGAACATATTACCAGCGCGCACATGAAAATAGTGAAAAGCACTGCAAACGCAAGATAGCCTACGCCGGCGATAAGCCCCGAGCACATTGCCATGAATATCACGCAGATTTCCTTTGCCGAGCCTTGCGCCGAACGGAATCGGATAAGAGAAAACGCACCCGCTATTGCCACGCCTATTCCTATATTTCCGCTAACCATCATTATGACGACGCAAACGACGGGCGGCAAAAACACAAGCGATGTTTTATAGCTGGAACTGGTTTTGTTTTTTAACGAATATGCAATGTAATATGCAAAGCCCAGAACAAGCGAAACGCCTATACACAAAAGAAAACTCCACACCGAAATGGTTGCCTGGGTGTCTCCGCCGAAAATGCTGTTGAAAAGTTTATCCATAGTTTACCTCTTTGTTTTTTATTTCTCTCAGCGCGTTTTCGTATGCTCTTCCGTATTTTGAAAACGACGTGGGATATATTTTGTTTTCAGCCAACGTTCCGGCAAGCCACAAAGGCATTGCGCCGGAAGTTTTTATTTCCATAAGATACATATCTCTCGGTAAAACCGGATTTCCATAAAGACCCAATCTCAAATCGAGATCATAACTGCGACATACTATATCTTTATCGAAAGTTATGCGAAGATCGCGATCGTCGACTCCGTAATAAGCCTGGCGCACGCATCCTATAAATGTTGTCGGTCCGACATCGGGATAAAAAGACAAAAAATAGGCAATTTCCGCGGATATCTGCGAATGAGCGTCCGGATTTTTCAAAAAATTCTCGGCACTTGTTAACGACATTTTCTCACGCCGTTTATATACAATCGAATTGTATTTCTTTTTAAGTTCAAGAAACACGGCTCCGTCGTCGGCAGGGGTTCCGTAGCTACGAACACGCAATTTTTCCTTATAAAACGGTTTTTCGAGCGAACGTCGTATTATGCGGTAATCGGGCGTATCGAAATACAGACTGCACACAGCTGTTTCTCCGTATTCATCGTCAATCATTCTGCCCGGAAAAGCGGACAAAACGGCATCCAACTCACGTTTTCCGAGCAAATATTTTATTTCGTATCGCTTGAATAAGTTTTGAATTTCCACTTGCTCTGCCCTCCTTGTTGTTTTCTCCCTTTATATTAGCGCGCAAGACTTAAATAAACCTAAAAAACGGCGCGTTTTTTAATTTTAACGTAAAATAGCCGGAAAAACGTTTGCTTGTTACTCCGACTGTAATTTTTAATCGAGAAGAAAAGCTGTTTTTTGCGGGAATGCACGGTAGTCGTCTATTTCCACGCAATCTACGCCGCCCAGTTTAACCGCACTGTCGTTTCCGCCTTCGCCGAAATCATCGCCGATCATCAAAGCCTGATCGAGCGCATAGCCGTTTTCTTCACAATAGCGGCTGAGCGCGTAAAACTTGTTGTATTCTCCGCGCGTAATATCAAACGACGACGATCCGCCTATAAACACGTTGTATCCTTTTAAAACGCTTTTTACAAGCGGGTACATTTTACGTCTTTTGCTTCTGTCCGGGTCGTAGGCAAGCTTTTCGTTAAGCGGCGCCGCGGTTCCGAGAATGGGAAAAGTAACCAATCCCGAAGCGTGATATTCGACGCTGTTTCCGTAATAATTGACAAGATTCAGTTCTTCACGTAAAAATGCCGCGCTCTTTTCAAAAAATTCGCGGTCTACGACATATGTATCGTTTCTTATCAGACAAAACTTTCCGTCTCTTATCTCCGCTTGCTGCATTCCGTAGCTTCCGACTATATCGATCGGGAATTCGCAAAGCTGCTTGTACACGCGCTCACATGCGCCGGCTCCGAGCATAATAAGCTTGTACTTTTTCGATAACTTTTCAAGCATATTTCTGTTCTCGTCGCAAATGGGCGTTTTGTGTTGGGTGAGCGTCCCGTCAAGGTCGAAAGCAAGCAGCTTTTTCATGGTCGGTATTTTCCTCGTTGTGTACTTTTGTTTTCATATATTATAATATAAAAAGTGCAAACTGTCAATAGCTCTCAGCAAAATAAACTGATAATAAATTTTTAATTCATCTCTTCTATATGATAAACATATTCCAACGTAGCAAGAGCTTTTATTATTTCCTCGTGAGTTTTATACTTTTTAAGTTCCTCGCTTCCCACCGTAATGGATACGGAATACACACTGAGCCCCGAATTGGCATACGCAGGGTTGCATTCGATGTCGTCTATACGCATTCCGAGCTTTCTGATAGTGGTAACGAAATCCTGCAGATACTTGATGTTTTTGAGCTCGAGATGCACTTCAAAATGATTGGAACGGTTTTTAAGATATTTTTCTATCGACGGGAAAGAATCTTCCAGCCGCTCTTGAGTTGGTGTTCGATGTTATGCACAACTCGATCATGCCTCAGGATGAATTTGATCAGTTCAAGAAGCAGATGCAGGTCATGATTGAAAGCATGCGTGATAAGCCGGATGCGCTGGCACAGAATGCGATTACGCAGCATTTCAATACTTATCCGAAAGGCGACCCTCGTCATGAATACTCTTTAGATGAGTCGCTGGAACAGTTAAATAGATTGACAGTTGATCAGGTCAGAGCTTTCTATAAAGAATTCGGCGGCACGTCCAGAGGTGAGATTTCTATCGTCGGTGACTTTGATCCGAAGGCCGTTGAAAAGATCATTCGCGATGACTACGCCAAGTACGTTTCTAAAGCTCATTACGCTCCGATCGTGACGGAATACCGTCCTGTTCAGGCCACTCGCGTCGTGATTGATACGCCTGACAAGGAAAACGCAACTATCGTTGCTCGCTCCGTGTTCCCGATCAACGACACATCGCCGGATGCTCCGGCACTGACGGTGGCCAACTGGATTCTGGGCGGCGGCACAGGACTTTCTAATCGCTTGATTGAAAGACTTCGCCAGAAAGAAGGCCTTTCATACGGCGCCGGTTCTCACGTTCGTATTCCTGCGAAGGGCGATAACGGTAGCTTTGTTTTCCGTGCGATTGTGGCTCCTCAGAACATGCTTCAGGCAGAAGCCAGTGCCCGCGACGTGATTGCTAAAGCGATTAAAGACGGCTTTACAGATCAAGAGGTAGAGGAAGCCAAGAAAGGTCTGCTGCAGGCAATGCAGGTCGCTCGTTCTCAGGACGATGTGGTTGCCCGCTCCTGGAACGACAAGATGGAAAATCAACGTACATGGGTATTCAGTAAGAAACAGGCGGAAGCCATTTCCAAGCTGACGACGGCTGATGTCAATGCTGCACTGCGTAAATACATCAAACCTGATGAAATTACTTTTGTGTTGGCCGGAGACCAGAAGAAAGCGGCACAGAAAAAACAAGACTAATTTCAGAGGTCGTCAGGGAAATTTGACTGCCGTTTATTGAGATTTTGAGAGCTGAGCCTAAAAACTCGGCTCTTTTCTTCTTTTCCTCAAGCATTGAGAATTTAACTTTTAAGTAACTTATTGATTTTGGATGGTTGAGGTACTGCCTTTCTCATTGATGGAAAATGAAACCGTCTTCTGAGAGATTAGAAGACGGTTTACAGTGGTTTGAGGTGCCGACCTAAAAGGTCGGCTTAAAAATCGTGTTACTTCGCCAATGTCTTGACGTAGTCGGCGATCTGACGGCCGATAACGGAAGCAGATGTCAGCTGAGCGCCGCCGACGTAGTTGTCATAGAACAAACCGCCTGCTGCGTTGCCGACTGCGAAGAGACCCGGAACCGGACGTCCTTCCGTGTCAAGAACCTGACCGTTCGTATTGATGAGCGGACCGCCGAAGGTAGCTGTCATACCGCCCTGGAACGGAACGGCATAGAAGGGAGCCCTAAGGATCGGACGCGGATTCTTGTGAGTGTTGGGAGGTGTCAGTTCGCCGAGCTTGCCGGCTTTCAGAGCGGCATTGTATTCGTCGACAACTTTCTTCAGCTCAACAGGATTCAGTCCGGCTTCCTTAGCTAAACCTTCGATCGTATCGGCCTTATAGACAGGCGCCTTATGAGAAGAATAAGAGAACCAGTCATTCTTCAGCATCGGAAGATTGTGCGTATCTTCGTCAACAATCATGTAGCCCCAGTTGTCACGAGTCAATGCGGCTGTGTCACGAGACATCTGGACATAGGTCTTGCCTTCATCGGTGTAGCGCTTTGTTTCCTTAGAAACGGCAATACCGGTGTTAACGATGTTTAGCGGGTTAGCGCCTGTAGGTCCGTGGATCGGTCCGCAGTGGTATTGGTCAACGTTAACAACTTTCGGGAAATATGGGCCGGTTAAAAGAATGCTTTCGCCGGTAACAGAGTGGGAACCGCGAACCGGCATGTTGGCGGCAGGAACGCCTGCCATCATTGTCAGCATCATCTTGTTGGCGGAGAAACCGCCGGTAGCCATGACGACGCCGTATTTGCCGAAGTATTCTTCGAACCCCTCTTTGCTCTTAACTTTAACTCCGATAACTTTACCGTTTTGAGGGTTGTCGAGCAGTTCGACCGCTTTGGCGTTGTAGACGATAGGAACATTAAGTTCTTTGGCTTTAGCCAGTAAATAGAGCATCAGCTGTGTACCGCCGGGCTTCTTTTCTCCGATGGTGAGGTGAGCACGCTGGAGCATCGGCCAAACAAGCTTCATGCCGACGGCATATTTAACGCCGACGTAGTCATGCAGCCAGTTCAGTCTTTCGTTCTCACGCTCAATGGCGGTAAGTGCTTCATCTATCACCACGCCTATTTCCGGGGTGTGGGCAGCAGACGAAGACAATTACTGTGCATGTAATGGGTGAGGTAAAAGCGCCTGGAACGTATACGTTGTCAGCTTTCTCAAC
>ENA-UEQL01002661-UEQL01002661.1-human-gut-metagenome-genome-assembly--contig:-NODE-2661-length-11725-cov-3.950893_pt1 | contig 11725 bp, 11 predicted proteins | sample MGYA00242905_ERZ507926 | MGnify/ENA primary metagenome ERZ507926 (study PRJEB26167, sample SAMN06115531) | human gut metagenome | host: Homo sapiens | place: China:Henan | collected 2015-09-09...
ATCTGAAGACTGACAGCAACTTCATGTTCACTTATACCAAATATATGATTGAGGAGAACGGACTGCCGGTAGAGTTTATCACCGACGACCTCTATCACTCCGGTTGGGTGGACGACATTTTGGGTATCCGTACTTATTATGAACAACAGTGGCTGGATCGCGGGCTGACCATTAAGTACATCAAATTCTTGCTTCCGCAGTGCGGGGAATTACAGGAGCCCGATGTGGAAATAGAGCTGGCCGCCCGCAGTGCACCGCCGGCCACCTGTACCTGATCGCAGTAGGGCAGCAGCTCAAAGGGCCGGGAATCCACCACATGACCCACTGCCAGAAACTCTGTGGCCATGGGGCCGGGGCAGACGGCGGTAACGGTGATGCCCTTTGCCTTCAGTTCCTCCGCCGCGCCGATGGTGTAGGCGGAAACGTAGGCTTTCGTAGCGGAATACACCGTCATCCGGGGGGTGGGGCAGAAGGAGGCGATGGAGCTGACGTTCAAAATCCGGCTCCCGGCTTCCATATAGGGCACCGACAAATTGGTGATGGCAGTCAGCGCCCGGAGGTTCAGATCGATCATCCGGGTCTGGGAAACGGTGTCGATCTCGCCGATGTTCCCCAGATACCCGCATCCGGCATTGTTCACCAGCAGGGCGATCTCCGGCTGTTCCTCCACCAGATGCTCCTGATAGGCGGTAAAGCTCATGGTGTCGCACAGGTCCAGCGGTAGCGTCAGGGTGCTGATCCCCTTTTCCTCCAGCTGCTCTGCCAGTTCCTGAAGGCGGTCCGTCCGGCGGGCAATGAGCCACACCCGTTCAATTTCCGGGAATACGGAATAGAACTGCCGGACAAATTCCCGGCCAAGGCCGGAGGACGCGCCGGTAATAACTGCTGTTTTCATGGTCAGATCTCCTTTCGGAGTATTTTAGTGGGTCTCGGGAGCGGGATACTCGACGCCCTGGGTATCCACCCGGACGGTTGCCATGACCACGGGCTTCTTGGGCATATCGTTCATCATGTTCCGCTGGACACGGGAAATGTCAATGGCCACATCCTGACCCTCGGTGATCTTGCCGAAGGCGGCGTACTGGCCGTCCAGATGAGGAGCAGGAGCCACCATCACAAAGAACTGGCTGCCGGCGGAGTTGGGTGCCATGGTGCGGGCCATGGACAGCACGCCGGTCTCGTGAATCAGGTCATTCTGGCGGAAGCCGTTGCCGGCGAACTCGCCGTTGATCTCATAGCCGGGGCCGCCCATGCCGTTTCCGTTGGGGCAGCCGCCCTGGATCATGAAGCCGGGGATGACCCGGTGGAAGGTCAGGCCGTCATAGAAGCCCTTGTTAGCCAGAGAGATGAAGTTGTTGACGGTGTTGGGAGCCTTCTCGGGATACAGCTCGCCGCGCATAATGCGGCCGTCCTCCATAGTGATGGTTACGATGGGATTGCTCATATTCATTCGTTCCTTTCTGATCTGTTATCTGCGGGCCTTCATGGCCCGGTCCATTTCACGGGCGGCGTCCCGCTTTGCGGTGGCGTCCCGCTTGTCGTAATTCTTCTTGCCCTTGCACAGGCCGACCTCCACCTTCACCTTGGCGTTCTTGAAATAGACGCTCAGGGGCACCAATGTGTAGCCGTCCTGCTTGACGAGAGCGTGGAGCTTGCGGATCTCCCGCTTGTGCATCAGCAGCCGCCGGTCCCGGTCCGGGTCCCGGTTGAAGATGTTGCCATGCTCGTATGGAGAGATGTGCATGCTGTGGACGAACAACTCGCCGTCCTTCACGGTGCAGTAGGAGTCCTTCAGGTTCATCGTGCCCGCACGGATGGATTTGACCTCCGTGCCGCACAGCTCGATGCCTGCCTCGTACTGATCCTCCACGAAGTAATCGTGGTAGGCTTTGCGGTTCTGGGCCGCGATCTTGATTCCCTTTTTCTCCGTGGGGATCACCTCGTTTCTGGTAAAACAGTATACCATAGTTTTCCCATGACTTCAAGAAAAACAGGCCCTTTGCATTTCAACACGCCTATGCTATAATAGGTTGAATATAGTATAGGCAGGGTCTCTGCCCTTTAAACGAGGTGGATAGTATGGAAATGCCCATGGATCTGACGGAGGTCAAGCTCCGCCGCAAGGACGTATTTGAGTGTAAAATCATGACGGTGCACGTGGATGACGTGCGCCTGCCCAACGGCGAGGAAGCCACTCGGGAAGTGGTGGATCATGTGGACGGCGCGGCGGTTCTGGCTCTGGATGAGGCCAACCGGGTGCTGGTGGTCCGCCAGTACCGGTATGTATTTGGCAAGGTGCTGGATGAGCTGCCCGCAGGCAAGCTGGACCCCGGCGAGGACCCGGTGACGGGCGCTCTGCGGGAATTGAAGGAGGAGACCGGCGCGGAACCGGAGACCTTTCTGCCCCTCGGCAAGCTCCTACCCGCCCCCGGCTGCTACGGGGAAACACTGCACCTGTTTTTGGCCAAGGGGCTGAAATTCAGCCAGCAGCAGCTGGACCCCGATGAATTTCTCAATGTGGAGCGGGTACCCTTTGATGAAATGGTGCACCGCTGCGTCAACGGTGAGATCGATGACGCCAAGACCGTGGCCGCAGTCCTGCGGGCCAAGGTCCTGCTAAACCTGTAATAGAAAAATAATAGGAGGTACGTTTCCTTGGAACAGAAAACGGACGCCCAGAAAACCATCCTCATTGTGGAGGACGAAAAAAATATCGTAGACATTCTGCGCTTTAACCTTCAGCGAGAGGGCTACCGCACCGTGGAGGCCTATGACGGAGCCGACGGCCTGGAAAAGGCCCGGAAAGAAAACCCCGACCTGATCCTGCTGGACGTGATGCTGCCGAAGATGATCGGTTTTGACGTGTGCCGCACCCTCCGGGAGGAGGGCAACAACGTGCCCGTCATCATCCTCACCGCCCGGGAGGAGGAGGCCGACAAGGTATCCGGTCTTGAGATCGGCGCCGATGATTACATTACCAAGCCCTTCTCCATGCGGGAGCTGATCGCCCGGGTGGGAGCCAACATCCGCCGCACGGCTATGAACACCGCCGCCGCGGCCACCGCTGCGGCCACAGCCATGCCGGTGGCAGGGGACCTCTCCATCGACACGGACAGCCATCAGGTCTTCCGGGACGGCAAGCCTTTGGAGCTGACCACGCGGGAATATGAGCTGCTGACCTTCCTGGCCAGCCATCCCAATAAGGTCTACTCCCGCATCGACCTGATGGAGCAGGTCTGGAACTACGGCTATGTGGGCGACGATCAGCGTACGGTGGACGTGACCGTCCGGCGTCTGCGGGAAAAGATCGAGGAAAACCCCGCCAGCCCCAAATACATCCTCACCCGCCGGGGCGTGGGGTACTATTTCGCGGTGTAATCCCCACCGGCTCCGGTGACGTTCCTCGCGTTCTTCTCATGTTTTGAAGAGGACACAGGGATCTTCTCCGGGACGCGCCCGCCCCCGCACACAGCGGGCCGTACAGTTTTCAGATCCTTTGAACACCATAAAGGCGGTGATTTTTTGTTCCGCAGCTTACATATGAAGCTGACGCTGATCCTCCTGCTGCTGATCACATCCCTGATGGCGGTGGTAGGCGCGTTCCTGACCACCAGCGTCACCAGTTTCTATATCGACAGCTTTTATCAGCAGATGAGCAGTGCCTTCGGCGCGGACCGCCGGGAGTTTGTGGCGGACCTCCGCAGCGCCGCCGCTCAGCCGGACGGCGCTGAGCGTATTCAGGAGATCATGGAGGTCAATGCCGGTATGCTGGGCATCGACTACCGCACCCGGAACTACTATGTGCTGGACGGCACCGCAGGCAGCTTTCTGGCCGGCAGCGCCGAGTCCTCCGACCTGCCCCGGGAGCAGTCCGCCAACCTTCTGACCGCCCGGAACGCGGTTGCACGGAAGGACGCCTCCACCGTAGGCGACGAAAGCGATATCTCTGCCGACTACATGGATGTGGCCATCCCCATCTTCGGCGGTGACAACGCTTTCATCATCTACATTCTGGATAACAAGGACACGGTATCCGATCTGAATAACCAGCTTTTCCAGATCATCATGCAGGCGCTTATCATCGGCCTTCTCATCTCCGTGCTGCTGAGCTTCCTGCTCTCCAAGACCATGGTGGGCCCCATTGAAAAGCTGACCATCGGCGCAGAGCGGGTGGCCGCCGGTGATTTTGACAGCGAGCTGCCGGTGGAATCCACCGACGAGATCGGTATTCTCACCGGAACGTTTAACGAGATGGCCGAGGTTCTGCAGTCCACACTGGCTGCCGTGGAAAACGAGCGCAACAAGCTGGATACCCTGTTCCTCCACATGACCGACGGCGTGGTGGCCTTTGACCGGGAGGGGCACCTCATCCACTGCAACCCCGCCGCCACGGAGCTTTTGCGGCGATCCATCGATCCCAGCTGCACCTACGAGGAATTGCTGGGCGACCTGCATCCCTTCCAGAACGTGCTGGCCCTCCAGAAACCCAACTACATTGAAGATGAGTTGGTGGTGGGAGACCGGACCCTGGCCCTCTACCTCACGCCCTTCTCCGACAAGGCCCAGGGCGGCGTTCTGATCCTGCTCCATGACGTGACGGAACAGCACCGGAATGAGGAACGGCGCAAAGAATTCGTGGCCAACGTGTCTCACGAGCTGCGGACCCCCCTGACCAACGTCCGCAGCTACGCCGAAACCATCCGGGATGCCGGGGATGACATTCCCCGGGAGATGGAGAACAATTTTTTGGATATTATCATTACGGAAACGGACCGCATGACCCACATCGTCCAGGATCTGCTGACCCTCAGCCGGTTAGACGCCGGCAGCACCGAAATGGTGTTCACCCGGTTCCCCTTCCACGACGCCATTGAAAGCGTGGTCCGCTCCAACAGCCTCAACGCCAAGCAGCGGGGCCATGAGCTGACCTATGTGCCGGAGGGAGAGCTGCCCCTCATCACCGGCGACCGGAGCCGTCTGGAGCAGGTGATGATGAACATTCTCGGCAACGCCATCAAGTACACTCCGGACGGCGGACACATTCGCGTCACCGCAGGAGCCGGCCCCGACACCGCCTGGATGGAGGTCCGGGATGACGGCATCGGCATCCCGGAAAAGGACAGGGAGCGTATTTTCGACCGCTTCTACCGGGTGGATAAGGCCCGTTCCCGGGAATCCGGCGGCACAGGCCTTGGACTATCCATCGCCAGAGAGATCGTCCAGCGGCACCACGGCACCATTTCCCTGGTCCCCCATGAGGGACCGGGCACCACGGTCCGTCTGGAGCTGCCCATCACCCAGCCCGCCCCCGGCGCACCGGAGGATACGGCGGGAAACACGTCGGATCAGCAGTAATTTCAGCTTTTATCAGAAAGGAGGGACCGGCCATGCGCTACCGGGATTTTATCCAAAATATCACCATCACGTTTCTGGCGCTGCTGTCCCTGTTCCTCTTTTCCAGAACGCAGTTTTTCCAGTTGGGCGCTGCCGCCGGCAGCGGCACCTGGCAGCGGCTCACCGCTCCTGTCAGCGACCAGATCTCCGATGCCCCCTCCTCCGATACCCTGTCCGCCCCGGTGCGGGCGGCCGTCACCGGAGAATACGGCCGGTATGGCAGCATCTCCCTCACCACGGACAGCGAGAGCTTCACCCCCATCAAAACATTGCTGCGGGAGGTTCTTGGGTCTGCCCGCAGCCGGATGGATTCCAGTGCTGCCGCCTTCCGGTCGGCTTTGGGAAAACCGTCAGTCTACTGTGACTTTTTAGAGCCCCTGCCGGTGTCCTATCTGGCGGACCTCATGGGTATCACCGCAGAAAGTGAGCTTTCCGTCCGCGCTCTGGCCGCAGCGGAGCAGAACGGTCAGGTGGTCCTGCTGCTGTGGGACGGCGGATCCCGCTATTACCAGTGCGTCACTGCCGTGCAACCCTCTACCCTGACGGAGGTACTGGATCACTTTGAGCTGGGCATCACCGCCTTTGCTTTTGAGGATCTCAGCGGATACGGCCAGCATCTGGCCCCTCTCTCCCTGTTTCCGGACCCTCTTCCTGAGCTGCCCCAACTGACGATGACGGAAAGCACCGTTTCCACAGAGACGCTGCTCTCCGTTCTGGGCTTCAACCCCCACACCAATTCCCGCTACACCGACGCCGGCGGCGCGGAGGTAGTGGTGGAGGGAGACCGGGTCATCCGCATCAGTGGCAGCGGCACCTTCTCCTACACCAGCGGCGGTGAAACGGTCCTCTCCGTAGAAAGTGCCGGGGGCCTTCCCACGCCTCGGGAAGCCGTCTCCGGTGTTCTGGAGCTACTGGATCAGTTGATCCCGGAGGGCGATGCCCGGCTGTATCTGCTGGAGTGGCAGCAGTCAGAAACCGCGACTTTCTTGACCTTCGGCTACCAGTCCGGCGGCGTTCCCATCCGCTTCGCGGACGGCTCCGCTGCCGCTGAGGTGACGCTTTCCGGCAATACGATCTCCGCTCTGTCCCTGCGTCCCCGGCAATACAGCGCCGCCAGCTCCGCCTCGCCTCTGCTGCCGCTGCGGCAGGCTATGTCCATCGCCGGGAGGACAGAGGGGGCCGAGCTTTCCATCGGCTATGCCGATACCGGCGTCTATCCGCTCCCTGCCGTCTGGCTGACGGATTGACATCACACTTTCTGAAAGGAGTTGAGCGGCTACGGAACGCTATCGCCTGAAAAACATCATCATTCTGATCCTGGCGCTGCTCAACGCCTTTTTACTGACGTCTCTGGCCATTCGGGGCAACGAGGAGCGGGTGGCCCGCCGCGCCCAGCAGCAGGAACTGGTCTCTCTGTTCGCGGCGGACGGCATGACGCTGGACCCCGCTCTGATCCCCACGGACACCGCCGTTTCCACCTATGCGTTGATCCGGGATGAGACAGCGGAGCGAAAGGCCGCCACCTTTCTTCTGGGAGATAATCTGGAGCGCACCACTCAGGGCGGCGGCATTTACACCTACACCAGCCAGCAGGGCGCCGCCGCCTTCCGGGACACCGGCAGCTTTGACGCCGCCGGTTCTCTGTCACAGGAGAACGCGGAAGCATTTTGTCGGGATTTCTGCAAGGCATTTTCTTACGATACGCCGATATTTACGCTGGATGAAACGGGCAGCGGCACTGCAACGGCTGTCCGCCTGTGGAACGGTACGCCGGTGTTCAACGCCGCCGTCACCTTTACCATCGATCAGGGCCGCGTCCTGTCCGCCAGCGGCGCTCTGCTGCCGGAGACCGGCGCGGAGACCTCCTCCGGGCAAAAGCCCCTCTCCGCCTTCGCCGCCCTGACTGCCTTTCAGCAGATGCGCCACGCCTCCAGCTCCGTGGTGTCCTCCATCACGGAGGTCAGTCTCTGCTACGAGCTGCAAAGCACCACCGCCGCTCCCATGGCGCTGGTCCCCTCCTGGCGGATCGTCACGGATACGGCAACTTTTTATGTAAACTGCATTTCCGGTACCGTCCGCCGGGCATAAAATTGTTTGAATTTCATATTTTGTCAGGAATCGTTTGCTTTTTCAGGCAAAGTATGCTATACTGACGCCGATCATAATGAGTGGTACTGTCCACTTTTTTCTCAGGGTGCATGAAGTGCCGGCCCGACGGACAAACTAATCCCGGCGCAAGGCTTTCTCCCCGCAAAAGAATACCTGAAACGAGGTCAGAACGTTGACAAAATACATCGTACACGGAGGCAAGCCTCTGTTCGGCGAGGTGGAGATCAGCGGTGCGAAGAACGCCGCCGTTGCCATTATTCCCGCCGCCATTCTGGTGGACGGCGTCTGCCGCATTGAAAACATCCCCCAGATCTCCGACGTTACCGCGATTTTGAAGATTTTGGAGCAGCTTGGCGCGTCCATCCGCTCCATCAACCGCCACACGGTGGAGATCGACAGCCGTCACATCCACACCACTAGGACCTCTTATGAGCTTTCCCGGAAGCTCCGGGCTTCCTACTATCTCATCGGCGCTCTGCTGGGCCGTTTCGGCCGGGCAGAGGTTGCCATGCCCGGCGGCTGCAATTTCGGCGGCGTCCGCCCCATCGACCAGCATGTAAAGGGCTTTTCCGCTCTGGGTGCCGGTGTCACCACTGAGGGCGGCTATATCAACGCCATCGTGGAGTCCGGCCGTCTCACCGGAGCCAACATCTATCTGGATGTGGTGTCCGTAGGCGCTACCATGAACATCATGATGGCCGCCGCGCTGGCTCAGGGGGACACGGTGATCGAAAATGCCGCCAAAGAGCCTCACATCGTAGATCTGGCCAACTTCCTGAACTCCATGGGTGCCGACATCCGGGGCGCCGGTACGGATACCATCAAGATCCGGGGCGTGGAGCGGCTGTCCGGCGGTTCCTATGCCATCATTCCCGACCAGATCGAAGCCGGTACCTATATGGCTGCCGTGGCCGCCACCGGCGGTCAGATCCTGGTGAAAAACATCATTCCCAAGCACATGGACTGCATCACCGCCAAGCTCCAGGAGTGCGGCGTAGAGGTGGAGGAGCAGGATGATACCCTGCTGGTACGCCGTACCGCCCGTCTGAAAAAGGCCAACGTCAAAACCCTGCCCTATCCCGGATTTCCTACGGATATGCAGCCCCAGATGACCACCGTCCTCACCCTTGCTCAAGGGACCAGTCTGGTGACCGAGGGTGTCTGGAGCAGCCGCTACCGCTATGTGGATGAACTCAAACGCATGGGTGCCCGTATTCAGGTGGATGACAAGACCGCCGTGGTAGAGGGCGTGGAAAAGCTCACCGGCGCACCGATCCAGGCTTATGACCTGCGGGCCGGCGCGGCTCTGGTCATCGCCGCTTTGGCGGCAGAGGGCGAGAGCGAGATCTCCAACGTGCAGTATATCGAGCGGGGCTATGAGGACATCATCGGCAAGCTCCGGGCTCTGGGCGCGGACATCCGCGCCGTGGAGGAGCCGGACGAGGATGTCCTTTCCACTGCGCAAATCAGCTGAACTTCACGTCCGTCAGGGAGTGTGTCGGCCTTGACCGGCCCGTTCCCCGGCGGACGTTTTTCAAAAGAGAGGTATTTTCTTGACCACCGTACATACGCTTGCCAGCGGCTCCTCCGGAAACGCCGCTGTGCTCTCCTGCGGAGACACCCATCTGCTGATCGACGCCGGGATCTCCTGCCGCCGGATCACCGCAGCTCTGAAAGAACTGGGACTGACCCCGGCAGACCTGACGGCTATTCTGATCACCCACACCCATTCCGACCATATCTCCGGGCTGAACACCCTTCTGAAAAAGACAGCCTGCCCGCTTCTTGCCACCCCCCGGACCTGCCGGGAGCTCAGCTGCCGGGTAGAGGGGATCGACCCCCGGCTCATGGGACTGGACAGCCCCATCACCTTGGGAGAGATCGATATGCAGCCCATCCCCACCTCCCATGACGCCCCCGGCTCCTGCGGCTGGCGGCTGGACACAGAGAGCGGCAGTGTGGGTTTTCTCACCGACACCGGCTACGTCACCGACGAGGCGCTGGATCTGCTGCCCGGCGTGGACTTTGTCATTTTAGAGTCCAACCATGATGTAGAGGCCCTTTGCTCCGGCCCCTATCCCTATTACCTGAAGCAGCGCATTTTGGGTCTTCAGGGTCACCTGTGCAACGAGGATGCTGCCCAGTTTGCCGTCACACTGGCGGAAAACGGCGCCAGTGACATCGTTCTGGCCCACCTGAGCCGCGATAACAACACCCCCGCTATGGCGCTGAACGCCGTAGCCGCCGCGCTGGACGGTGCCGGACTGGCTCCGGAACTGTCCGTAGCGCCCCGGGACACCGTCGGCCCGTGTCACATCGTCAGAAGGAGGGCCTTATGCAAAAGGTGACCATTCTCTGCACCGGCAAGCTGAAGGAAAAATTCTATCTGGACGCTGTTGCGGAATACGTCAAGCGGCTGAGCCGGTTCTGTAAATTAGAGATCATCGAGCTGCCGGAGGAACGGCTGCCGGAGGATCCCTCCCCCGCCCAGATCGAAGCGGCCCTCTCCAAGGAGGCCGACGCTGTCCGGGCCAAGCTGCCCAACGGCTGTCTGGTGATCGCCATGTGTGTGGAGGGGCGGGAGCGCTCCAGCGAGGAGCTGGCCCGCTATCTGGCGGACAGCGCCGCCCAAGTCGCCAGCCACATCGTCTTTCTCATCGGCAGCTCCTTCGGAATGCACGAATCCTTGAAGCGGCAAGCCGCTCTGCGGTTGTCCATGTCCCCCATGACCTTTCCCCACCACCTGCTGCGGGTAATGCTTTTGGAGCAGATCTACCGGGCCTACCAGATCAACGCCGGAAGCAGATACCATAAGTAAAATTTCAAGCGGACACACAGAACACTGTTGATACGATATAAGGAGGTACTTGCAAATGGATTTCATGCAGGAATACGAGAAGTGGCTCCACAGCCCCGCCCTCTCTCCGGAGGAACACGCCGAGCTGGAGTCTATTAAGGACGATCCCAAGGAGATCGAAAGCCGATTCTTCGGCCCGCTGGAGTTCGGCACCGCCGGTCTCCGGGGCACTATGTACACCGGTTTACATAACATGAACATTCATGTGATTCGCTGGGCCACCCAGGGCTTTGCCGACGTCATCGCTGCCGAGGGCGAGGAGGGCAAGCGCCGGGGCGTGGCCATCTGTATGGACTGCCGCAATCACTCTATGGAGTTCGCCCGGGCCGCCGCCGAGGTCTGCGCCGCCAACGGCATCCACGTCCGCATTTTCGATTCCCTGCGCCCCACCCCGGAACTGAGCTTCGCCGTCCGGGAATACGGCTGTCAAGCAGGCATCAATGTCACCGCCAGCCACAACCCCAAGGAGTACAACGGCTACAAGGTCTACTGGTCCGACGGCGCGCAGCTTCCCCCCCACCACGCCGACGCCATCGCCAAGCGGTTGGAGGAAATCGACATTTTTGACGGTGTGAAGCGGATGGACTTTGATGACGCCGTAAAGAGCGGTCTCATTGAGACCATGGGTGACGAAACGGACCGAAAGTTCATGGCCAATGTCACCGCCATGATCAACGACCGTGAGACCGTTGCCAAAGTAGCGGACACCTTCAAACTGGTCTACACGCCCTTCCACGGCTGCGGCTACAAGCTCGTACCCGAGGCGCTTACAAAGCTTGGCATCAAGCACCTTCTCTGCGTGCCCGAACAGATGATCATCGACGGCAACTTCCCCACGGTCGTCTCCCCGAACCCGGAGAATCCCGAGGGCTTCTATCTCGCCATTGACCTTGCCAAGAAGAACGACGTCGACTTTATCCCCACCCTGAACCCGAAAACTGATATTCTGAAACAAAAGCTCCTTATCTGCATGGCTATACATAACCTGTTTCACTATAATCTCACTCATAAAACTTCAAATAAAAAAATGAATACCGGATTGACTTATTTCGGGCGGAAAAATGTACACGCCTCTCCCACAAGTTCTTTTAAAAACTTGTTTTCACGTAACCTGTTCGGAATAACAAATGAATACTTTGGATGGTACACATGATTCCTAAATTAAAAGTCGGCACACTACAACTTCAAGACAATTGTATGCAGCACATAAAACAATTAATAAAACCCGATGCTCCTATCACGTAGACTTTGGAGACTTTACCGGTTTTACAACCGACTTGTTTATTTAGACATCTTCATTCGTGTAAGTAGTAAATTTATAGGTACAAAGATAAGTTTTTTATTCAAATAAAAAAACAGTCACTC
>ENA-UEQL01002668-UEQL01002668.1-human-gut-metagenome-genome-assembly--contig:-NODE-2668-length-11709-cov-3.387552_pt1 | contig 11709 bp, 9 predicted proteins | sample MGYA00242905_ERZ507926 | MGnify/ENA primary metagenome ERZ507926 (study PRJEB26167, sample SAMN06115531) | human gut metagenome | host: Homo sapiens | place: China:Henan | collected 2015-09-09 | study...
GTCAAGCGTTTCAAATTCCTTTTCCCAAATTTCTTCAAAGGTTGATTTCATAAAACTTGACGGTGTGTGCTGATAATTGTTGGTATATTCGTATTCGTGCTAAAAAGAATAATGGCTATCCTTATAAATATTATTCTTGGTCAAAAACCATTTCAATCCTTACACCTGAAAGAAAAGATTATCTCAATCTTATGGATAAGGCTTATACTGAAATGGGTATTGTAGCAACTGATAGTGATTTTGATAAGCTTGTTAAAATACAAAAATGGATTGATTGCAATTGGAAATATGAAAGATTTTCTAATTACAAAGATGCTATTGATGATTATCAATTGGCAAAGTATAGAAATGGTGCTTGTGGACAATTCGCTGAAAATTTTGTTTATTTCTGTAATAAAGCAAATTTAAAATGTTATGTAATTGGTGGAAATCCTGTTACCGTGAAGGAAGCACATGTTTGGAATTTAATAAACATTGCTGGAAGTTGGTATAATTACGATTGCGAAGTCGGTTTTAATTCTGTTGACGAATTGAAGAAAAATAATGCTTTTCCAACTCGTTTTTGCAAAGAATCACGAGCTGTTTCTTCTTATAAACTTGATAATGATTCACAAAATATCTATAATTGTGCAACGCCAAAAGCTAACGATTCTATGATAAACAGCATGCAACAGCAGTTAAATGAAAAACTTTACAAATAATAAATAAACTAAATTTAAGAACTATCAAATTTTATGTTTGATAGTTCTTTTTTTATACAAAAAACTAAATAATTGAAAGGTGGTGAACGGTAATGAAAAAATATTTTTCAGGATTCATTTAGAATGAAATTTAAAGATTTTATTTTATTTTCCGGAAAGTAAATTAAAAAAATTAAAAACTAAAAGTCTCAAAGAAAGGAGAGAACTATATGAAAATTCGAAATAAAACGATCGGGAAGCGCATATTAGCTGTGCTATTATCATTGCTTACAGTATTAAGCTGTATGACAATAGGATTCGCACCGGCATATGCACTTGATTCGACAGCTAAAGAATGGAACGGACATCACCGGTTTTCTGTTGATGGAAAAGATGCTTATTGTATTAACTACGGTAAAGCTTCAAATGGCAAATTTGAAACAAATGCTGCTGCACAAAAATTTTGGTCCAGTTTAGGTTCAACTAAACAAAACAATATTGAAAAAGTTCTTACATATGCAGGTGATAAAGGCTATCTTAATATATAAAAATCCGAAATTTGTTATTATCCGTAACAATTTCGGCTTTTTTATTTATTTAATCTTTTAGCTATCTGAAGCAGTAAGTCTAAATCGGCGGAAGAAAGATTTTTTGTTTCATTTCTCAATTCTTTCTGTTTAATGATTTCGGTTTCATTTTCTTCAAAAAATTCTGCTGGAGTAATTCCAAAATAATCGCACATATATAGCAATTCCGACAAAGATGGCAATGCTCTTCCGGAAGATATACTTTGAATATAGCTTTTACTGTGACCTAAATCAAAACTCATTTTGTATTCAGAAACATTTTTTGAATTCTTAATTGAGTTATTCTTTTTCTAATAAAATCTTTATTCATTGAAATGCCTCCTTTTTTATTCATATTACACTAAAATAATCGGTAAAAGACCGATTGTATTAGTAATTATACTTGCATATACCGTTAGAAATAGTATAATTAAATTGTGATTCCTAATTTTACTAATATAGCAATTTGAAAAAATTTTAAAAAATTTCAAAATAGATGAACTTTTTAGATTTTTTGATTGTCTAATAGGTGAAAAGATACATAGGAGGTATAAAAATGTATTGTAAAAAATGTGGTTTTTTAAATGAAAAAAACTCAAATTTTTACAGTAATTGTGGTTCAAAATTAATTGATGACAGTTGCGATAATAATGAGGTTAATAAAAGAAAAAATGCAATTATTAATAAATTCAATGAAGCAAAAAAATTATTTGATATGAAGATGTATCAGCCGAGTTTGAATAGTGCAAGACTTACATTGGAGTTATTAGTTAAATATCTTTGCAAATTAAATAATATAACAACAAGTGATTATGATAAAACCATAACACTTGAACAAATGATTTCAGCACTTAGTGAAAATAATATCGTATCAGACAACAATATTGACTTGCTTCATAAAGTTAGAATTTTAGGTAACAAAGGTTCTCACAATGTCGACGACAGTGTTAATGATTATGAAGCAAAAAATGCAATTGATTTGTTAGAAAATTTGATTTCAAATGTTATTAATCTAAATATGAACAATCACGACACAGAAAATCAAAACAATAATATTCCAATGAAAAATCCTGATTATTACAGTTTAAATAGACCTTTTTATGGAATGTGGTCAAACTGTATGTCAATAGAAGAATTAAGAGTTATTCCGGAGTATTGTTTGCTCGAATCAAAAGCAAATAATGGTGATATTAATGCAATGCTTGATATTGCTACAGGATTTTTACCTAAAAGGGAACCAATATTCTTTAGCGAAAACAGTCTTGTCTGTATGCCAAAATACCATTATAAGGGTAAGGAATATTATAATAAAAATGCATACGACGCAAGATATTTTTACTGGATTTATAGAGCGTGTGATTGTGCTTGTGATTGTTTTGAAAACGACAGAGATTTTCCTAAAAAATATATTTCAACTGCATTGCTTGAATTAATTAAGTATTTATTATACACGATAAATTATGCGTATTTTTGTGTTAATTATGTTGATTCAAAAACAGGGAAAAAATCATATTTTAATCAATACAGTATATATGATTTCAGTACATTAAAATATAAAATACTCGATTTCACTTTTTTATTGATGATAATGTTAGATGAAAATGATTATGATTTTAGTGTTTTTGCTCCTGTACATAAGGAAACAAATTTTAGTCAGATTGAATATATAATATATTGTTATTTAGTTGGTTTAAATATTTTGAATCCTAATATAGCTCAAAAGAAACTTTCGGATTATGTAAGTGGAGAATGTTTAGCTATTGAAGATGAAGATGCGAATATACCTATATCATTTTGCTTACTTGAAAAATATTTAAATGATGATTTGAACAGAAAAAATTATGAATTCCTTTTTACTTCGTTTAAAGATAAATTACCAAATGTAATGTTTGCAAAAAAAGAAAACCTAAACGGTTTGAATCGACTTTCACTTGATAATGTTGATATTTATTTTCTCGCAAATTGGATAAAACAAAATAACGGTAGAATGGAAATATTATCAATAGACGGAGAATTAATGGAACCGATTTCGGTCAATGATTTTGATTTGCAAAATTTTGGGGTATGGAAAATTAAAGATTTGTGTATTTTTTATTATGTAAAGCCAAATACAAATAAACATTATAAATTTGAATATAAAATAAATAGAAATGTTATTGATGAATTAGCATATAAATCTGTAAATGAATACATAAATTCTGTAGTTTCAAACAATAATGTATTAATTGATTTGTGGAAAGAAGCTCGTTTGCCGTTTGGCATTGCTTCAAGATATCTTAATTATTGCAGAATGGTCGTGTTTGAATATTAAATTATTATGAGGTTAATATGGAAAAAGAAATATATGAAAAGCTTGTTATAGGTGATACAACTGTCTTTGAACAGGTGTTTAAAGAGACCTATAAGGACGCATATTTGCTTGCATTCAGTTTTATGAAAAAGCAAGAAGATGCAGAAGATGTTTTGCAGGACTCTTACATAAAAATGTTTAACAACATTTCAAAACTGCAAGATGCCGATAAATTCAAATCTTGGTTTAATCAAATTATTGTAAATAACTGTAAAAATGCTTTGAAAAAATCCAACAGGTACGCCTTAAATTTCAGCGACATAAATGACGAAGATACCGACACTGATTTTGAAGATTCACTTGTTAACGAAGACGAAACTTTAAATCCTGAAGATGTGATTGATAAAACAGAAATTACAAATATTATGGCAGGAATTATAAATTCACTTCCTGAGGAGCAATCACTTTGCCTTCAAATGTTTTATTATCAGGATATGAAAATAAACGATATTGCATCGGCTCTTGATATTTCTGAAAACACGGTAAAATCAAGACTTCGTATTGCTAAAGATAAAGTGAGTTCAAAGGTTGAAGAATTTGAAAAGAAAAACAATATCAAGCTTCATTCAATTTCGCTTATCCCATTATTCTTCAAAATCAGTGTTGATAATTCTAATTTTCCACAGCTTGACTTTTCAAAAGCTGTTTTGCCATCGCTTGCAGCAGGAACGGCAGGCGTTTCTCTGGCAGGTACATCAACTGCTTCATCTGCAATTACTTCTGCTCATACAGCCGCAGGTGTTGCAACAACAATAGCTTCAACCACGGCAAAAACAGTGGCTGCGGTAGCGACTAAAAAGATAATTGCTATAGCGGTTGCGACTGCAGTTACAGTGACCGGTGTGGGTGTCGGTGCAAAGCAAGTAGCGAAAAAGGTTTATCAAAAATCAAATGCAGAAAGTACAAGCATTACTCAAACGGTAGAGGTAACAAGTTCAGTCGAAGATAAAGAAGCTGTAGAAAAAGAAATAGAAAAATATTCTGTTGATGATTATAAAACGAATGTTATGCCAAGCGCTGCAGTAAAATATAAAGATTATGTTTATTATTGTAACTATAGTATTCCGATGGGAAAAGACATATCCAAGGAACCCGAAGTGGTTGAAAATAAATCTATTTGTAGAAAAAACAGTGATGGAGAAATTGAAATTGTTGTTGATGAAGCATATGCACAATCATTGCTGTTATATGAAAATAAACTTTTTTATGCAAGTGTTAAGGACTTATCTTTATATATGCTGGAACTTGATTTGCAGAATTCAAAACCCATTAAAATTAATGATTATGAATTAGTACAAACATATGGCAATGGATATGACAGAAAACACTTGTTGGATTACAAATTACTTAATGGAAAAATTTATTATATTTGCACCGATAAAGATGTTGTATACGGAGATAATATAGAAACCTATCAAGGTGACGATTTAGCTAATAGATATGTTTGTGAATATGATATTTTGAAAAATAGAAATACGATAATAGAAAGTAGAAAAAGTGATGATTTATTTATTTCACGAAACAAAATTTTTGAAATATCGGAGCAGTATTGGGAGGACGAATATGTTTATAATGCTTTCGAAAATGATGAATATTTGATTGTGATAAATAAAAACAGTGATAGAGATAAATATAAGTGTACAATAATTAATAAATTGACAAAAAAAGAACAAGTCTTGGATACTGGTACAGATGAACAAAGATACAATTATAGTAATGTATGTATTATAGATAATTTATTTTATGCATTTGTCGACGAATATGACGGTGAATATATTGGCGATTGGTGCTACAAAAATGTTGAAATAAAACTATGAAAAAGTTACTTGAACTCCATTACATTTCATTATCAAGCCAAAATGATATTAATCTTGACTTGATGTTAAAAATAGAAAAAAGATTGGAGGAAGATGAAAAATAACACCTTAACACAAGTTTTAACATATTAAAAAAAGAAAGGACGAAAATTATGAAAAAAGCAATAAGCTTATTAACTGCATTTGCAATTTTACTTACAAGTGTTATTTTATTTAACATTGTTGCAAATGCAAGCTATGAAAAGAAACAATATAAAAATTATATATATTGTTACGATGAAAATGGTGAGCTAAATATTTGTAAATATATAGGTAATGAAAAAGACATTGTTGTTCCACAGCAAATCGATTCTCACACAGTAAAAATCATTGACAGCAGTGCGTTTTTAGAATGTACAGCTGAAAGCATTATAGTACCGGAAGGTGTAGAATCAATTGGATATAACGCTTTTTGTGATTGTAAGAATTTAAAAAATATTTCTTTACCCGAAAGCCTTAAAACTATTGGCTGGGGAGTTTTTATCAGGTGTTCATCACTTGAGAAGCTCGTCATTCCCAATAATGTTATAGGACTTAGCGATGGCGCCATTACATATTGTGATAATTTAAAAGAAATAGTTATAGGTACAGGGTGCAAATCTCTTTACTATAATGCAATAACTTACAATCCAAAGCTTGAGAAAGTTGTTTTTCTTAGTCCTACGACCAAAATATATGATGATTTTGTTGGATGTGAAGGTGATGTAATAGAAACAGTGGATTCTTGGGCAACTATTTATGGTTATAACAAATCATTTGCAAAAGATTATGCCGATAAATACGGTAGAAAATTTGTCGCTTTGGAACGCACATGTGACGGTGTAAATCATCATTATTACAAAGGCGCTAAAATAAGCGCAACATGTACAGAAGGCGGTATTGACGAATATATATGCACTTGCGGTAGCAGTTATACTTTGTCAACCAATTCGCTTGGTCATAAATATTCTGAATATTATCAAAATGTTAAACAACCAACTTGTACTGAAAATGGCACAGTAGCAAGATATTGTGAAAGAGAAAATTGTGAGTCATATATTGATGAAAAAGAAGAGCCGAATTAAGCATTGGGACATGATTTTTCAGATGATGAAAAATATTGCTTAAGGGAAGGCTGCAATGCTATGAATCCTGATTATGTCGACCCAAATGCAACGACATCACCTGTTATAAAAACTGAACCTACAACTCAGCCTTCGACTGCATCTTCACCTACTGACAGTTCAAATAATCAATCTACTACAACGACTACAAATTCAACTGCAACAAATAACAGTGTAAAAAAATTAAAAACGCCTAAAATTTATAAACTTAAGAAAAAGAAAAATACCGTATCAATTTATTGGAATAAAATCAATACGGCAAAAGGATATGAAATATCTTATTCGACAAGCAAGAAATTTAAAAAGAATTCAACTAAAACCATTAAAGTAAAAAGCAATAAAAAGAATGTTACAATTAAAAAATTGAAAAAAGACAAAAAATATTATATTCGTATCCGTGCTTATAAAACAGTTAATGGTAAAAAAATTTATTCATCTTATTCTAAAGTAAAAAGTACAGAATTATAAAAGGAAAATATAAATATGAAAAAGGTTATAAGTGTATTATTGTCGGTTTTAATGGCAACAAGTATTATATCAGGGCTTAATTTAACTGCCTTTGCAGCAGGCAATTCAAAAGTTGAAGCTACCGAAATTCAACTCGGTCAAACAGTTAACAGTGCTATCACAGAAACTAATGATATTGATTGGTATAAATTCACAACGCCAAGCTCAGGTAAAATAACTGTAAATGTTGTATATGGAATGAAAGTATTTGATGCATTATTATTTCAAGGGGAAAATTTAAGACAAGTCGGTGGAAATAGTTGCATTGGTAAAGAAAGTGCAAATGCGGCATATAGTACATATACAATAAAAACTGAAGTAATTCAAGACGCATTCTATTTGAAAATATCAAAATATGATTCAAGTTATTACGGCAACTATTCAGTAACAGTTAATTTTGAATCTGCAAATGAATCATTCGGCGAGAGCAGTACGCACAGGGATGATTCATTTTTTACAGCAAATACAATAGATTTGAATAAGCAATATAACGGTCAAATAGCTAATGATAACGATGTGGATTATTATAAATTTACTATTACTTCGTCCGGAAAAATTGATTTTTCAATAACAAGTTATGTGTATACTTTTTACAGTTCTGAATTTGAAGTTTATGATTCTGAGAAAAATACGATAAAAGAAATTTATTTCGGTGGAAATAATACAAATGGCAAAACCGAGTATATTACAAAATACTTGACAGCCGGAACATATTATTTATATGTTAAAGGTCAAACAGGAAATTATAGTTTCAAAGTAGATTATTCTTATTCGCCGGAATCTTTCCCTGAATCATCAAATTATCGTGACGATAGTATTTTAAATGCTAATGCTATAAGTTTAAATAAAGATTATTTCGGTCAAATTGCAAATAATGATGACGACTATTATATGTTTAAAATTTCTAAAAAAACTGTTGTCACTCTTGATGTAAAATATGAAGGAAATTTAAGCTATAATATTTATAATTCGAAGGGTGAAATTGCAAAGTATTTATCTTCGAATGGTGGTAATGGCAAAAGAGATATTCTTGAAATAATGCCGGGAACCTATTACCTTAAATTCACCGGAAGTGAACAGAATTACGGTTTTAAACTTTCCACATCTAAAAAGCCTGCAAAAACAAAGCTTAATAAACTCACAGCATCAAAAGGTGGTAAAATTAAAGCAACTTGGTCAAAAATAAAAGGTGCGAGCGGTTATCAAATTGCATATTCAAAATCAAAGTCATTCAAAAAAACTATTGCCACCAAAACAATAAGCGCTTCTAAAAAGACCTCTTACACAGGCAAAAACTTCACTAAAGGCAAGAAATACTATGTTCGTGTTCGTGCTTATAAGAATTATAACGGTAAAAAAGTTTACGGCTCTTGGTCAAATGTAAAATCAGTTAAAGCAAAATAAAGTGCAAACAACCGTAGGAGAATTTTTTTCTACGGTTGTTGTATATGACTATTAAAAAGCATTTGTTTATCTAATGAATAATATAAAATTGTTGTACAAATTGTTGTACAAGTATTTTGCAACGCTCTCAAACGCCCTAAAATAAACAACTTTTCAGCACAAAAGAATATTTTAAAACGGACATCTCCACCAGCAAAGAATAATCCGAAACTTGTTATCATCGGTAACAGTTTCGGATTTTCTGTTTATATAGACACAAGGCAGGGTTAATTTCCTGCCTATTTTTTGTTTTATGCTGTGTGTTGCATTATTTTAATACGCTTTTCAAAAGCAAGTTTCCCGAAGTATTTGTAACTGTTTGTTGCATTATATCTGTGATTTGTATATAGGTATTTAGCGTGAAGCCTGCACCGGTATCGTTTACATACTACGATGCAAATACCACCACTATTTTAACATATGAAGTCACCATTTTGTTATAAAACTTGAAAAATCGAGTAAACTATAGTATAATCAAATTAACAAAAACGACGATAACGGCAAAAATATTAAATGAGGTGATGTTTTGGAAATCAACAGAGATATCTACTTAAACAGACTTATTACAAGAAAACAAAACGGATTTATTAAAGTAATTACCGGTATCAGAAGATGCGGTAAATCTTATCTATTAAATAAAATCTTTTACAATTATTTACTGTCCGAAGGCGTAGATAAAAGTCACATTATAAGATTTGCTTTTGATTCGGCAGATGATTTATTGCTTATAGACGAAGATATTTTAGATATCAGTGAGCAAAACAGAAAAGTCGATCCGAGAAAATTTATGAAATATCTTGCAGGCAAGATTGTCGATGACGAAATGTATTATCTCCTACTCGATGAAGTTCAGTTGCTTGGAAATTTTGAGGCTGTATTAAACGGATATATGAGAAAGGAAAACTTAGATATTTATGTTACAGGCAGTAACTCTAAGTTCCTGTCGAGTGATATTTTAACTGAATTTGAGGGTCGTGGCGACGAAATACATGTTTTGCCTTTGTCTTTTTCGGAGTTCTACTCTGCATATGACGGCAGTAAAGACGAAGCTTTTGATGATTATATGGTGTATGGCGGACTACCTGCGGTCGCTTTAATGAAAACCGATGAACAAAAAAGCAATTATCTTATTACGCAAATGAAAAATGTATATATTAAGGATATTGTCGCTCGAAATAATCTTAATTCCGATCAGGAAATCAGTGAGCTTGTTGACATTTTGGCATCGGGAATTTCATCTTTAACAAACCCAAGAAAATTGGAAAACACATTCAAATCCGTTAAAAATTCTACACTCTGCGCCTCGACTATCGATAAATATATCGGTTACTTAAAAGACTCTTTCTTGCTCAGCAAAGCAGAGAGGTATGATGTAAAGGGCAAGAAATACATCAGCACACCTTATAAGTTGTATTTTGAGGACACCGGACTTCGTAACGCAAGGCTTAATTTCAGGCAAATAGAAGAAACTCATTTGATGGAGAATATAATTTATAACGAACTCAGATACAGAGGATATAATGTCGATGTCGGTGTAGTTGAGTTTAGAGAAAAAACTGCCGAGGGCAAAGATATCCGAAAGCAAGTAGAAATTGATTTCGTAGCTAATCAAGGCAGTAAGCGTTACTATGTTCAATCTGCATACAATATTCCCGATGAAGAAAAATGGGAGCAGGAAACACGTCCTTTTGAAAAAACTAATGACTCTTTCAAAAAAATTGTTGTGGTGGAAAAAAGTATGAAACCACGCCGTGATGATAAAGGCTATCTTATGATGGGAGTAAAAGAATTTTTACTTGATAGTAATAGTTTGGAAATTTGATTTCAACATAATAGGGAGTGTAAAATAATGTCGGATATAAAATACAACCGTATTGATGAGGATTTACAGCAAAAAATTATTTCTAACAGGGAAAGCCATTGGATAAACCCATATGCTTTTAAGGACGAAATGGCTGTCAGACGAAATAATGACATTGACAAAGCCAATTTATGGCATCCAGTATTTGTTCGTGATATAGAAAAAATTATGCATTTGCCATACTATAACAGATATGCTGATAAAACACAGGTGTTTTCGTTTAAAAATAATGACGATATTACACGAAGAGCACAGCACGTCCAACTCGTTTCAAGAATTGCACGAAATATTGGCTCAATCTTAGGATTGAATCTGGATTTGATTGAGGCTATTGCATTAGGGCATGATATTGGTCATACACCTTTTGGACATGCCGGTGAAAGATTCTTAAGTGAGTTGTATCATAATGAAACCAATAGATATTTCAATCATAATGTTCATAGTGCAAGAGTATTAGATACTATTTTTGCTAGAAATTTCACAATGCAGACCTTAGATGGCGTCTTATGTCATAATGGCGAGTTTGAACAGCAAGAATATAAGCCTAAGTATGAAAAATCATTTGATGATTATGATACTGAAATTGAATTGTGTTATACAGAAGGGACAGATGCAATCAAAAAACTTATCCCATCGACTCTTGAAGGCTGCGTGGTAAGAATATGTGATATGATTGCGTATTTAGGGAAAGATCGACAGGATGCAGCGTTAGCAGGTATCATTGACCCCGATTATGAGTTCACTACTGAATTAATAGGCAAAGAAAATGCAAAAATAATTAATAATTTAACTGTTGATATTATTGAACACAGTTACGGTAAGGATTACATATCGCTCAGCGATAAGGCATTTAGTGATTTGAGTCTGGCAAAAAAAGAAAATTATGAAGTGATTTATAAAGACAAAAATATAAATAATCAGTATAGCAGTATAATAAAACCGATGTTTGAAGATATATATTATAAGTTACTGGATGATATTAAGAAAAACGATGAAGATTCTATGATTTTTAAGCATCATATAAATCCTATTGGTGATGCTTTGAGAAAATATCAAAGTATTGATTATCTTTCAGAAGAAAACAATCAAATTGTTGTTGATTACATTGCCAGTATGACGGATGATTACTTTATTGCATTATACAAGTTCCTTTTCCCTGAAAGTAAATATTCCGTAGAATATGAACCATATTTTTAATTAATATAACAATAATAAGTATTGGAGAACGCAAAATGAGTAGAAAAGAAATAAGTGAAAATGTAAAGAGAAAATAAATGGTATCGAAAAGCAGACGGTTCGCTAATAACTCCGTATCAAATTTATGGGAGAGCTAAGGGGTACCC